>Ga0224508_10004367_pt1 | contig 11563 bp, 12 predicted proteins | sample SF_Jan12_sed_USG_4_FD_170157 | JGI IMG/M metagenome (GOLD analysis project Ga0224508, IMG submission 170157) | Sediment microbial communities from San Francisco Bay, California, United States - SF_Jan12_sed_USGS_21 | ecosystem: Environmental > Aquatic > Marine > Sediment | place: USA...
GTGGTGCCATTTGAAAAAAAAAGATTTGATCGCGAAGTGGACATAAACATACTGCAGAACACTCCTCCACCAGACCTTTGTTTGAGCATATTCATTAATGATCACTGTAAAAGCATCAGGAATTACACTCTCGCTCGCAAAAAAATTTAAATATTTATTACCATAAAATGTGATTCCGTCATTTGGTTTGATCGATGCATTAACTTCTGCGTTCGGAAAATATTCTGAAAAAAATTGATTAAGTGATTCCACCAAAACAGTAAGCACATCTTCCCTCTTTTCCAAAAGACTTAGCCTCATATTATGTAGCTAATAATAATCTGACTAATCTCATCTACAGGGCCTCTGCCATCAAGACATGTCACCAGTTGCGATTTCTTACACATGTGCTGATACACTTCAAGCCGCTTTTCCAGCGTATCTACACTATCCGGAAATGGTTCATTCTTTTGTATGGACCTTCGTCGTGACTCCTCAACGGGTATTAATAGTAGAAAATAGCGATTGGGTTTGGGAGAGAAAAAATTCATGAGCTTCCAAAGCCACCAATTCTCTGCCTTTTCAGCGGGAAAATTGATCTTGAAATCAATGGCAGTATCTAAAATATACCGATCGGCAATAACGTACTTGCCTCTCAACATAAGCCATCTGAAATAAATACTATAAAGGAGAAATAAGTCAACTATAGCAAGTGTAAGCCAAAGCCTCCGTACCCAATTACGCTCTAAGGATCTGGTTCTGATCGAAGATTGTTTAGCCACATTTTCATTGGTAGAACGCGATACCCCAAGCAAGTTTTTCATTTTCACAAATAATGGGGTATATCCTCCCCTCGACCAAATCACCTTGCAATCGATACCCTCTTTCTCAAAACGATCCGTCAGCATTTGTATTTGAGTCGATTTACCAGCTCCGTCCACTCCAGAAAAGGCGATCAACATCTATACCTCTACTAACGAACTCCGCAACTTGTAATGTACCCAGGGGTAATGAGGAGGACGTGCACTGAACATTATCATCCCTTTGATCCGCCTTATATTGCCGAGAAAGTATATAAATCTATCAGGATGCTCCCATCTTAGCAAATCCTTTAGACAAAGACCAACACTTCTGAGCAGCTGGTAAAAAAAGGTGTTTCGATAAGTTTGATGTTGACCAGACAAAACAAGGCGCAAGGGAGTCAGTCTGGCAAGAGTCATTCCAAATCCTTTGTATAAATGCTTCAAGAAGTTCCTAGATAACTTCTCTCCCGATATGAAGTGCTGAAAAGTCAGTGATTCACTATACCATAACCTGTATCCCATCAAAACACTTAACATTGTGATTTCGTGATCATCTCCAGCAGAGAGCAGCTTCCCTTTTCTTCCGGTTGTCAAAAACTTGTAATTGTTTTCAGATAGGGTGGTTATGATCTCCCTCCGTATTACAAGTCCGGCTCCGTACAACTCATAGCCATTCACAAGTCCTTCGTTTACGTATTGGGCCCCTACCGCATAGCTTTTTTGATGTCGCTCGAACCAATCAGGAATTTCCGATGTCTCAAAAATCGGACGGCCTTTCCCCCCGCATGCACCCACCTCCGGATGGTCCTTCATGATCTGATAGGCGGTCAGGATATAATCTTTATCTAAAAAATTGTCGTCATCGCAATAAAGAAGAATTGGAAATTGTGAATTTTTCGCTCCGGCCAACCTGGCATAAATCAGACCTTGTCTGAGCTCCTCCAGTGTCTTCAAAATAAATCCATTACTGTAAGGCTGCGTATTCCACCATGCCTTGGCAACTTCGAGCGTATCATCTGAACTAGCATTATCAACAATGACTACTTCAATTGTAAAATCGTCCGGAATAAGCTGCTTTCGTACATATTCTAAAGTACGCTCAATCAACAGTACACTGTTGTAGCAACAGATGATTACAGAAACGCCGAAATCAGTACTTCCCGGTCTAATCTTTATTATTTCGTGGTGTTGAAGCACGTGTTTGCTCTTCTACCCTAACTTTATAGATGCTTCTTCTCAAGATCGAGACCGCGCTGCGCAAGCTGATGTTTCCCGCTAGAATCGACTGAAGCGCTTTGATCTTTTGCAGATATTGCTCTGGGTGGACATATTGAAGGTGGTATCCGGGCAGGTTCCCTGCCAAGGAATGATTCTCAGAAACAGCCAGGAACATGTTCTGCCGATACCACCAGGCAACCTGACTGTTGTTCCAGATCTCACTCCGTATCGGGTCACATAAAACGTACTTGCACTTCAAGAATAACTGATGCCAATAGGAATTCCATTGCTCATTGACATGTCCATCTCCACCCTGATGTGGAATAGCTGCTGAAAATAGGACCACAGAGGCTAATCCGGTTAGTGTCTCAATTAACGTTGAAGCAGCTTTTTCGGGAAGATGTTCTGCCACCTCAAGACATAATGCCAAATCGTAGGTCCGCTTGCTGTAATATGGATGGCACAAATTGTGGATCTGTACACGACCTCTTTCAATTAATGGATTGGCAGGCATCTGATTTTCAATGCCCTGTAAATCACGAATACCTTGCTCTTCAAATGCCTTCAACCAGGATCCGTCTCCGCAGCCTAGATCAATTATGCTTCGAGGCTCAACCATCTTCAATACGAGTGGCACGACTTCTCGAGCTGATTGGAGGCTAATATTTGACGTCTCTGAATCTATACCGAGCTAATTAGATAAAAGGTGGGATCGCTTATAAAATAAGCAACAAATCACGTCATGGTGCCTCAATTTCTCACAATCACCTATTTAGAGCTGACTCAAATGGATGCTTTAACAAAGGCAATGAGGCCAGTGCGTGATAAGTTCCGATGAGCCCGACCGGCTGGTCATTACGGATGACATGTGCCAACTCGATCGATCTTTTGACCTGGTCTAATCCAAAACCTTGGCCCGTCACGATGTTCTCGTAGCTTCGAGTGTGTAATTCTGTAAACCCTCCACTAAATTCAAATTCCTCTCCATCACACTGCAAGCTACGGTAGGTGTGTAATCCTTTTGCTTTCACCGCATCGGGCAAGGTTTCACCACTAATACTTAAAAACCAACGGACTCTGGCCTTTTCCAACTCGAGGTAGCCAGCCGCCCGGTCATGGCTGTGAAGATGAACAACGTTATTCTTCACATTACCAAAGATCCAGGTAAGCAGATCAAAAAAGTGCACACCGATGTTGGTAGCAATACCTCCCGATTTACTCATATCTCCTTTCCAGCTAGCATAGTACCATTTACCGCGTGATGTCAAATAGGTCAAATCTAACTCATAGATTTTGTCAGGGGGGCCCCTATCGACTTTTGCCTTAAGGTTTTTTACACTCTCGTGTAAACGTAATTGCAAAATGGTATAAACTCTTTTGCCACTTTCTTTTTCCATGTCGTGTAATGCCTCCAAATTCCATGGATTAAGCACCACCGGCTTTTCACAAATTACATTTGCCCCGTATCTCAGTCCAAAGCGACAATGGGCATCGTGCAGATAATTGGGGGAGCATACTACCACATAATCTACTTTTTGCTCTTGCCGCTTCAACTTTTCCAGATGCCGATCAAACCGTTCAAACTCGGTGAAAAAAGCTGCATCAGGAAAGTACGTATCAATGATCCCCACTGAATCACTTTTGTCGCAGGCTGCTACCAACTCGCCACCAATTTCGGCAATAGCTTTCATGTGGCGGGGAGCGACGTAACCGGCTGCGCCGATTAAGGCGAAGCGTAACGGGTTGGAATTATGATGCTGTGGAGTTATGGTAATTGGTTATCGGTAATTGTGATTGGTGATTGGTAAGCGGTGATTGGTAAGCGGTTAAGTGACCTTCGACCTTTTTGCCTCCAATCCATAATATTCCATATACCACTCAATAAATTTTCGGATACCCTCTTTTACGTCTGTATCAGGTGTATATCCAATCTCATTCCCCAGATCGGACACGTCAGCATACGTCTTCGGTACATCACCTGGTTGCATCTCCATCATATTTTTTTTAATATCAACACCTAGCTCCGCTTCTAAAATTTGAATGAAATCCATCAGGGCTATCGGATGATTATTACCAATATTATAGATTCGATATGGAGCTTTGGAAGAGGCCGGATCAGGACTCTTGCCTGTCCAAGTTGAATTAGCCTCTGGCCTCAGAGGGAGAATTCTGATCATCCCCTCGATGATATCATCAATATAGGTGAAGTCTCGGGACATCTCTCCATAATTGAACACATTTATTACTTCTCCCTCAAAAGCTGCTTTCGTGAATGAATAATAAGCCATATCCGGCCTACCCCATGGACCATAGACCGTGAAGAACCGAAGCCCGGTAGTTGGAAGTCCATACAGATGGCTGTAGGTATGGGCCATCAACTCATTACTCTTCTTGGTTGCAGCATACAATGATATCGGATGGTCGACATTGTCACTAGTCGACAAAGGCATCTTCTCATTGAGTCCATACACACTAGAACTACTAGCATACACCAAGTGCTTTACCTTGCTATGCCGGCATGCCTCTAAAATATTCATGAACCCTACTATATTGCTCTCTATGTAAGCCTGCGGATTTTCTAAACTATACCGTACTCCTGCCTGAGCAGCCAGATTAACGACGACATCAATTTTATTCTCAGAAAATATTCTACCAATTAATTCCCCGTCTTCCAGATTGCCCTTCACAAATCTAAAATTGGAATATGTATTGCTCTCTACCATTTCTCTCTCATCAATGTATTCCTTCCGGACTCCCAATTCCTTGAGCCGGTCATACTTCAAGTTGATATCATAGTAGTCATTGATATTATCAATACCAGCCACTTCAAAACCCATATCGATCAGCCTCCTAGAAAGGTGGAAGCCGATGAAACCGGCAGCACCTGTAACGAAGAATTTGGTCAGTTGTTGATCTGATAAGCTGTTCTTATTCAACTGTGTTCTGATTTGATTACTGCTCCTTGACTAACAGAACTTTTCTAGTGACCAATCTAGTGCCGATTATTACCTGATTCAATAATTCTATGCGGCTGCCATATGCAAGTTGTGTAAATCTTGCTCGATCTTTAGATCCAAGTCTCGTACTACCCTCTGCAATATTTGAGCTCACGGAAATCGCCGCTCTTCGCATTTGACTTACCAAATCATATTTCTCTTCATCAGGAAATACCTTAGTTAAGGTGTAGATTTCCTGAACTAAATCGACAGAGAGTTGCCATACCTCAAGCTTCTCAAAAGAATATTGATAATCCCTCATTCAATCAACATAGCAAATCCACAAATCAAGCTGATCGCTTCGCGATCAAATAACCATTCCCGCTCCAACTGTATTATTCGTTCCCTCATCAATAATAATCACGCTTCCCGTATTCCGATTTTTACGATAGGCATCAACAAAAAGAGGTTTGGTAGTCCGGATAGATATACGGGCAATGTCATTGATGCCGATAATCTTGTCATCGAGGTCTCGATGGAGTGTGTTGACATCCATTTTATAGCGAATTTCCTTGATGATGCAACGGGCTCGCTGGCTGGTGTGCAGTATCGTGTATTTCCCTCGTAATTGTATCGGCTTCTCGTAGAACCAACAAACCATAAGGTCTATATCCTGTATCACTTGCGGGTGATTATTTTCTCGGACGATCATGTCACCACGGCTCAGGTCATATTCGTCCTCTAGAAGGATCGTAACTGACATTGGCGGGAAGGCCTCTTCGATCTCACCATCGAATGTATCAATCTTAGCCACTTTAGTGGTGAATCCGCTCGGCAGTAACATCACCTGATCCCCCTTGCGCATGATACCGCCCGATATTCGTCCTGAATAGCCTCGATAATCATGAAAATCATCTGTATTAGGTCGGACCACAAATTGCACCGGAAAACGGCAGTCAATAAAGTTGTGATCGCTACCAATATGTACGTTCTCAAGGTAGTAGATGAGTGTAGGTCCTTCGTACCAGCTGGTATGCTGAGACCGGTCCACTACGTTGTCTCCAAGCAAAGCAGAGATGGGGATAAAAGAAATATCGTAGACATCTAGTTTAGAAGCAAAATCTTCAAACTCATCACGAATCTCCTCGTATCGTTGTCGGCTAAAATCCACCAGGTCCATTTTGTTGATGCACACCACAATATGTGGTATCTGTAACAGGGAGGCTATAATTGCGTGCCTCCGCGTCTGTTCGACTACCCCATTTCGAGCATCGACCAAAATCAGAGCTACGTTGGCTGTTGACGCTCCCGTCACCATGTTGCGGGTATATTGAATATGGCCAGGAGTGTCGGCAATAATGAATTTTCGCTTTGGGGTTGAAAAATAGCGGTACGCTACATCTATGGTGATACCCTGCTCCCGCTCCGCTTTTAGCCCATCTGTCAGCAAAGCTAGATTTACTCCCTCTTCCCCCCTTCGCTCGCTCGTTTTCTTCACCGCTTCATATTGATCCTCAAAGATGGATTTGCTGTCATAAAGCAACCTCCCAATTAAAGTTGATTTGCCATCATCAACACTTCCGGCAGTGGTGAAACGGAGTAACTCCGTATGCGGGTTGCGGCGTGCGGCGTGCGGCACGTGGCTTGAGGCATCTGACGTGTTGTCTTTCACTTTCTTCTTTTTATGAGGTTATTCAGCATTGCTGATATTTTGTGACAGCTGTCAGCAATTCCACTGAAATCAGCCTCCGTCAGATATCCGGTCACGACAGCTATCATTAATTGTGTTTCAAGTTCTGCAGCTGATCCTCTGGCATGATAGAAATAGTTGACAGCTTGTTTATCCGATTGAAGACGCTCACCGCATATCGTTAAAAATATCCTTCCTTCTTTCGATCCTCCATACTGGTTTCGCTACGTTGGTCATCTGCACGGCCGCCGCGTTCTGTGATCCGTGTGGTAGAGACTTCCTGGATAATTTCTTGAATACTGGAGGCGCTGGAAAGGGTAGCACCGGTACATGTCATGTCTCCGATTGTACGAAAACGTACTTGCATCGGCTCCACATGCTCTTCTGAACGTTTGGCAATAAAATCTGAATCGGCAAGGATGACCCCATTGCGAGCGAAACAGGGTCGTTCATGAGCAAAATACAACGACGGCAGCTCTACTTGTTCAGTGGATAAGTATTGCCATACATCCAGTTCTGTCCAATTACTAAGGGGGAACACCCGGAAATGCTCGCCAAACTGCTTCATGCCATTAAAGATGTTCCACAATTCTGGCCGCTGATTCTTCGGATCCCATTGTCCAAATTCGTCCCGGTGCGAAAAGAAGCGCTCTTTGGCCCTTGCTTTCTCCTCATCTCTCCTACCTCCACCCATGGCAGCATCGTAGCCGCCCTGCTCCAATGACTCTAGCAATACCGCCGTTTGCAATCCGTTTCGACTGGCATTAAAGCCCTTTTCCTCTGTTACCAATCCCTTATCGATTGCCTTCTCCACGGACCCGACAATCAACTTGACACCTAGCTGCGCGATCCATCGATCTCGGAACTCAATGGTCTCTGGAAAATTATGGCCAGTATCAACATGTAACAGAGGAAACGGAATACGAGCGGGATAAAATGCCTTTTGGGCCAGATAAGACATCAAGATCGAATCCTTTCCACCCGAAAACATCAGAACCGGATTCTCAAATTGAGCAGCAACTTCTCGAATGATATAGATCGATTCGGATTCAAGTTCTTTTAAATGGTTTAAATGATACATTTTAGAATATTAATAGCGCACTATTGTTTATCATCATAATTTGTCAACATAACAATTGATGGGGGCGAAAAGGGTATAAATGGCTAAAGTGGTAAAATACCATTCATTCAAATCTAGATCTAGCTTGAATTAATTTCGCAATTAGAGCGCTTATGCCATAACACTGCTTGATTGCATCATTCAACCAATCTTCTTTAGAACTCCTAAATTTTTGCAGTAACATTAGTTGAGTTCTCAATTCTCCACAAGATCCTTTTGCGATATAATAAAACCGAATTTTTTCCTTGTTACTCCTTCTTTCGTACCCTTCAGCGATATTTGATGGGACGCTAATCGCCGACCTCAAAATTTGATCCCTCAATGAGTAAATATCTATATCCTTAACTCTATTATGGATAATCGTTGCCAATCTCATTGATTCCTTCCAGACCTTAAGATCCTCAAAGCGCTGATAAGTCTCATGATCTTCTTCAAGAATCGTCAACTTATCCTCTAAATCTGAATAGTTCTCACCAAACGTTTTACCTGTTTTACTCCTTTCACCCATTTGACCAAGAACAAACCCTAGAACCTCATCTGATGTGTCCATCACAGACCGATTCTCAGTCTGTATGTGAAGCACAGGATCGGAGGGTTCTTCATAAATCGAATCAATCCCTGTAAATTCCTTAATCTCTCCTGCTCGTGCTTTCTTGTACAATCCCTTTACATCTCTTTGTTCGCACACCTCCAGCGGTGTATCAATAAATATTTCAAGAAAATCTTCTTGACCAACTATTCCTCTGGCCATGTTACGCATGGCCTGGGTGGGAGATATAAAAGAACAAAGGGTAATAATTCCGGAGTCTTTATACAACTTGGCCACTTCGGCAATGCGCCGGATATTTTCCTGTCGATCCTCCAAACTAAACCCCAGGTTCGAATTTATACCATGCCGGATATTATCACCATCGAGCACCTGGGCAAAGTACTTATGGTTAAATAATTTCTTCTCGAGCGCAATAGCAATCGTACTCTTGCCGGATCCGGACAATCCAGTAAACCAAAGTACCATTCCTCTTTGATGCAGGTAGGCCTCTCGCTCTGCCCGTGACATTATACGATCATAGATGGGATGGATATTATTCATTACCTACCAATCTTCTTACTGAGCCAAGCGGCAGTATTTGCCAAGCACGCTCGTGGAGATAATAAATCAATATTTTACCTATGAATTCGATTCCGCCAATTTTTAGCGCGTCCTCAATCTGGCCGGTAATTAACCAGGCAATTGCCACGGTGGTCGAGGTAGCTATGACTCTCCATGTTATTCCTTTGAGCAGACTACGCAAATGCGATTCTTTCTTGACTTTATCTTCGTTTGTTTTCACTGCGGAAGTCATTTGTTTGGACTGTGTTTCTACCAATACTATTATAATAGAATCCATGTTCTCCAACATTATCCAGGTCATATAAATTGCGTCCGTCAAAAATTACCGGACTCTTCATCAATTGCTTCATCGCTGTAAATGTTGGTGTGCGAAATACGCTCCACTCGGTAAGGATCGCCAGGGCATCAGCATCCGTTAAGGCTTCATACTGATCCGGGCAAAACTCCACCCGGTCGCCAAATATCATGGAAGCATTTGGCATCGCCTCCGGATCAAAAGCAGCAATTTGCACTCCACATTCCAACAAGGATTCAATAATGTAAATGGCCGGTGCCTCTCGGATATCGTCTGTGTTCGGCTTAAAGGCAATACCCCAAATAGCAATTTTCCTACCGCGAAGATTTTCTTGAAAATAATCTTTAATTTTTCTTACCATGCGCTTGCGCTGTAATTCGTTAATCTGCATGACCGATTTTAGAATTTTAAAATCGTAATCATAATCAACTGCGGTCCTTGCTAACGCCTGCACATCTTTTGGGAAGCAGCTGCCTCCATATCCAATGCCCGGAAACAAAAATCGCTTTCCGATCCGGTTATCGCTACCAATGCCCTTGCGTACCAAATCTACATTCGCCCCAACCTGCTCACACAGATTGGCTATTTCGTTCATGAAACTTATTCGTGTTGCCAAGTACGCATTGGCCGCGTACTTAGTCATCTCGGCTGATCTCTCGTCCATAAATATAATGGGATTGCCCTGCCGCACAAAAGGTCCATACAGGCGGCGTAATTTAGTTCGTGCCCTCTCCGAACTTGTGCCAATCACTACTCGGTCTGGTTTGAGAAAATCATCAACAGCTGCACCTTCACGCAGAAATTCCGGATTGGAAACCACATCAAAAAGCTCTTTGGATAATCGTCTTTCCAAGATGGATTCAACTTTCTCCGCCGTACCAACTGGGACTGTACTCTTATCTACTATGATGGTATATTTTTCAATCAGCTGACCTAATTCATTTGCTACATTGAGGATATAACTTAAGTCAGCCGAGCCATCCTCTCCCGGCGGTGTGGGTAGAGCGAGGAAAATGATATCAGCTGAAATAACAGCCTCCTTCAGGTCCGTAGTAAACACTAGTCTACCTTGTTTCTCATTACGCTCAAATAGTACATCCAGACCTGGTTCATAGATGGGTACTTCTCCTCTTTGCATTCGGGATACCTTCTCTGCATCAATATCTACACAGGTAACCTGATTACCTGTCTCAGCAAAGCAGGTCCCGGTTACAAGTCCGACATATCCGGTACCGATGATAGTTAACTTCATTTACGAATTTTAATTTGAGTTTTAAGTGTAGAGGTAGTCGGTTAAAAGTGAAATGAGGCCCCTCTCAAAAGATTTGTGTAGGCAATTGATTAGTATTTGCATGTCCAAGAATATCAGAATTAATTCCTGTGCATTCATTGTCTGTCATAAACTCTTACATGCAGATGTCCCTTTTACCTTACCCACTAATAAACCCACTAATAAACCCACTAAACTCCTGCATGGCTTCGCCCTCGATAAGTCGCACGTACCCATCGTCTATTTAATCCAATTTCTTCCTTCTGTCTCCCTTTTGAGTTGATTTAATTTTGATCTCAACTCAATATTCCTATTAATCCAATGCTGGTTCATAAAACCAGCGCTCAGGCTGATCTGGCTAAGCCAGAGTCAGTACCAATATTTCGATCTACCCAACCCCTCTTCGGCAAATTCATTCTCTTGATTCTGAATAATTTTCCCTATGGGTCGCAATAATTTTTCGTCCACCTCTAATTGCAGACCGAAACCAATATAATCTAGCTCTACTAAGAAATTCTTACCAATTTGGTTAATTAATTTTCCTTTAATACCTGTCAGGTTGCCTGAAATAATTTCCACTGACTGTCCACTCGATAAGAGGCCAGTAGCCACTTCAATATCCATACGATCGCGACAGATCCGCTTCAGTAAATCAATTTCAGGTTGAGGAATCGATATAATATTGTTTGCAAACCGAATAAATTTCAAAACGTGGTTTGTTTCAAGCACATCTACATACTGTGACTTTGTGATTCGCACAAATACATAGCAATTTATCAGAGGCAATTCCAATGTTTTCCGTTTACGGGTATATTCACGGACCACCCGATTAAGGGGTAAGTATGCCTCAATTCCTTTTCTCGAGAGTAGGCGTACCACCTCCTTTTCTGATTTGAACCGCGTATAAATCGCAAACCACTTTGGTTGTGTTTCCGAAATCTGGGATTCATATGCTTGGGTCCGATTTGTTATAGCCGCCATATTAATATTCCATTGTCGGAAAAATTATACATAGTCTTCAAATCCATCAAGACAGGATCCTCCTTCATAATAGAGGTGAAATAGGCCGCATCGAAATTGGCATATGCATCGTGCCCCACCGCAACCAAGACTGCATCATAATCATGGTCCACTTTGTCAG
>Ga0224508_10004368_pt1 | contig 11562 bp, 12 predicted proteins | sample SF_Jan12_sed_USG_4_FD_170157 | JGI IMG/M metagenome (GOLD analysis project Ga0224508, IMG submission 170157) | Sediment microbial communities from San Francisco Bay, California, United States - SF_Jan12_sed_USGS_21 | ecosystem: Environmental > Aquatic > Marine > Sediment | place: USA...
TGAAAGTCGAATGTTTTATTAAACGGAATCATCGACATTTTCCTTGAAAAACCAACTACCGCAGTTACGGCACGATTTCGTCGATAACCACATTTGTGGGATCGTTATCGGTGACCGATATGGGGCCGGTCAAGCCTTGTAAGTCACCGGATTGGGGGAGCGCATTGCCGGTTTTGGAGATGCGTGCGCCGACGTTGACTTGTTCGAACGTCGAAAGACGCATGTCCGGCATCATAGCCATACTGTCATCGAGCATGACCTGGATTGGCAGATCTTTCACCTGTTTGCGTACAACGGCTAAGGGCATGGGTGGGCCTTGGGTGGCGCGGGCAAAGATAAACACGATGTCATCCGGTGCTGCCTGTTCGCTTATCGCCTCGCTCAATGCAACATTGACCTTAATGGAGGCTGAGGATGAAGACACGGAAGATGCTGTGCTGGACGCTTGAGCCAATGCTTGAGTCTGGGTTTTTGCGTCTGACTGGGTCTGTGCTTGAGTGTCTGGTGGAGTCGTTGATTGATTCTGTGGGGCCGTGATGCTGGGTGATTCCTGTTCTACCTGGGCAATCATTTGTTGCAGGTTACTTAAGGGTTCGGAACCCGGCTCGAGTATGGTTTCCAGATGACGCCATAAGCGCAAGGCTTCATCTGTTTTGCCCTGTTGTTGTGCCAGGATGCCGGACAACCATAATGCGCGCGGCTCGTTTGGATCGGCGGCGAGCGCGCGGGTTAAAAACTCTTGCGCTCGTGGATTCGCCTCGCCCCGGTTCGCGATAATCAAAGCACCGGCATACTGCGCCAGGACTTCCGGTTCATCACCCACCAGAGTATGCAGAGTTTCATAGGCAGAGATCGCATCCTTATGGCGTCCCATGATGGTGTAGGATCGTGCCAGCATCATCCAGCCTTCGGCGTCATCGGGGTTTGTTTCCAGGCGTTGGGCGAGGTTTGCCACCATCGTTTCAACCGAGGCGGCTTGTTGTTGGGGCGTGGGGTTTTGAGCGGGCGCGGACTGTGTTTGCTGTTGTGGCAATTGACCCGTTATTGTAGTGGGCGCGCCCACTGCCAGATAAACACCGGTCGCGATGACGGGTACGCACAACGCGATGACAACAGTCCAAAGCTGATTTTGCTGGGAAACCGGAAATTGCGCATCGGCGTGATTTAAGTCTGTCGCCAGGGTTTGTTCGAGTTCCCGTTTCGATTCCGCGTACTCATCGTCCGTGATGGTGTGGTTTTGCAAATCCTGGTTGAGCAAAACCAGGCGCTCACGGGCGATACTGATGTTTTGATCGTCTTGATCAATGGATGATTTTGAACGCATTCCCAGCATTGACGGCAATATAAAACCCAAGGCGAGCACGACCAGAATTACGGAAGATACAAAGAAAATGAACATCTAATGGGTATTAAATAGAAATGGATATGGAATTGAGATAGATAAAAGGTACGCGAACCGATAATGGATAATGACTATCAGATAATGGCTATTGGCTAGTCGCGCAACAAGGCTTGCGCTTGTTTCAGTTGTGCATCGTCCACGCTGGGTGCGGTTTGTCGTTTACGCCGTCGTACGACAAACACGGCGGATATTACGCCTATGAGTAAAATAACAAATGGTCCTACCCACAGCAGTAGCGTGGTTTTTTTGAACGGCGGGCGATACAACACGAAATCGCCATAACGGGCGACCATGAAATCTATAATATCGTCGTTACTGGACCCATCTTGAATCATGTTATAGGTGATTTCGCGCAAGTCTCCGGCAAGCTCGGCGTCGGAGTCCGCCAGGTTCTGGTTCTGACATACCAGACAACGCAATTCGGCAATAAGTTTTTTGTAACGTTGTTCATTTTGTGGCGAATCAAATGTCAACAATTCGACTTGTGCAACACTGTTAAAAGAAAACAGTAAAAACAAACCAAGACACAGCAGTCTCATACGGATTTCCAACGATGTAATAGACTCACTTGATTGTAAGGTTCACGCTCCAGTGTTTGCAGCAAGGGTTTGATTTTTTCCTCGATGACTTTTGTCGTGACCGGGCCAATCTGTTTATAACGCACGATACCGGATTTATCGATAACAAATGTTTCCGGTACGCCATAAACACCCCATTCAATGCTGACCGCGCCATCCAGGTCAACGGCGGTAACCTGGTAGGGATTACCCAACTCGGATAACCAGCCCTTGGCATCCGCGTCTTTGTCCTTGTGGTTTAAACCAATAATTGTGACATCCTCCGCCGCCAGCTCGTTTAGTAGTGGGTGTTCACCATAACAGGCTGCACACCACGACGCCCACACGTTCAACAACCACACCCGGCCTTGCATATCCGCTGTGCCGATGGTGTTCTGGGCATCCCCGAGACGTGGCAGGACAAATGTTGGTGCCGGTTTTCCGACGAAGGGCGAAGGCACCTCACGTGGATTGAGTTTTAAACCTGCCCAGAGGAACCACGCGATCACGACGAATACCGCCAGTGGAATCAAATAACGCATGGCCTTTAAACGGTGCTAACGGTAGCGGCTACCGGGTCCCGCTCGAATTGTTGGGTACGCATGCGATAACGCCGGTCCGATGCCGCCAGCAAACCACCCAAAGTCATGAATATCCCACCCAGCCAGATCCAGCGTACGAAGGGTTTGTAGTACAAGCGCACACTCCATGCGCCGTTATTGTCTAATGCTTCACCGAGCGAGACATAAACATCCCGGGTGAGACCCGCGTCGATACCGGCTTCGGTCATGGGGTTTTGTTGTACGGTGTAAATGCGTTTCTCCGGTTGCAGGAGGAATGTGTTTTTGCCTTCGGTGACAGTGATATGACCGCGCGCAGCATTGTAGTTCGGTCCTTGCACAGAGCGCACACTGTCGAATACATAGGACACCGGTCCGATAACGTAGCTGTCACCCGGTGCGAGGCGCACGTCTTCTTCAACGCTGTAAGCACTGGTCAAGGTCACGCCGATAATGAATACCCCGACACCGAAGTGGGCGAAAGTCATGCCGTAGAACGATCGTGGTGTTGCGGCAAGCTTCAATCCACGTTGACCGACAACGCGTTTGTATAATCCCATCAATGCGGTCAACATGGTCCAGGCGCCGAGACTGGTGCCCAGCGCAGCGCTGACACTGTATGCACCGTGCATCAGAAACGGTGTGGTGATGCCAATGATCAGGCTCAACAGCAGCGCGACTAATAAGATGCGATTCAGGCGTTTGATCTGATCGCGTTTCCAGCGCAACATGGCGCCGATACCGACCAGTACCGCTAGCGGCGCCATCAGCGGTATAAACACACTATTAAAATACGGCGGGCCGACGGATATTTTGCCCGCACCCAGTGCATCCAATACCAGAGGATAGAGCGTACCGAGCAGAATTGTCGCGGCAGTGACGACTAATAAGACATTGTTGAGTAATAGAGCAGATTCGCGCGATACCCATTCGAAGGTGCCGAAGCTGCGTATTTGTGGTGCACGCCAGGCATACAATATTAACGACCCACCCACGACAATAGCGAGGAATATCAGGATAAATATACCGCGGGTCGGGTCGGTGGCGAAGGCATGCACGGAGGTGAGTACACCGGAGCGCACCAGGAAGGTACCGAGTAGCGATAACGAAAAAGCGAACACTGCCAGTAGTACCGTCCAGGCTTTAAACACATTGCGTTGTTCGCTCGCGGCCAGTGAATGGATTAAGGCGGTGCCGACCAGCCAGGGCATGAACGAGGCGTTCTCAACTGGATCCCAGAACCACCAGCCGCCCCAACCAAGTTCGTAGTATGCCCACCAACTACCGAGGGTGATGCCGATAGTGAGAAATAACCATGCAACAGTGGTCCAGGGGCGTGACCAGCGCGCCCAGGCGGCGTCGAGGCGGCCTTGAATCAATGCGGCAACGGCAAAGGCGAAGGCGACGGAAAAGCCGACGTAACCCATGTATAACATCGGTGGGTGGACAGCGAGGCCAAAGTCTTGCAGCAATGGGTTCAGATCGCGGCCTTCAAGGGGGACCGGGATCAAACGCTCAAACGGGTTGGAGGTCAGTAACATGAATAACAAAAAGCCGATACTGATCATGCCCATCACGGCAATGACCCGGGCGATCATGGCTTGGGGAATGCTGCGGCTGAATACCGTGACCGCGCCGGTCCATAGCGCCAGTATCAATGCCCACAATAATAATGAGCCTTCATGTGCTCCCCACACGCCAGATATGAGATATATGGTGGGCAGTGCGGTATTGGAGTTGTGCGCGACATAGGCGACGGAGAAGTCGTGTACTAAAAATGAGTACGTCAGACACGCATAGGCAATGGCAACGAATAACAGTTGCGCCTGGGCGGAGGGGCGCGCCACCGCCATCCAGCTCGGTATGCCACGTAACGCGCCGACCAATGGCACGCTTGCTTGTACCAGCGCCATGGCCAGTGCCAGACATAAAGCGAAATTACCAATCTCGGGAATCATTGTAGTTTCTCCTGCATTGCTTTAGCGATCGCATCGTTCACTTCCGGTGGCATGTAGTTCTCATCGTGTTTGGCCAGCACTTCTTCGGCTACAAACACACCTTCGTCGACCAGCTTGCCCTGGGCGACGATGCCTTGGCCCTCACGAAACAAGTCCGGCAGGATGCCGGTATATTTGACTGCCACGGCATTGGCGGTATCGGTTAATTCGAACTCGACCGTTAAGCCATCACCTGGACGCGCCACACTGCCGTCGACCACCATGCCGCCGAGACGAAACGTGGTGTTAGCGGGTGCTTCGCCCTTGACCACCTGGCTTGGGCTAAAAAACAGGTTGATGTTCTCGTTTAACGCCAGCAGAGTAAGGGTAACGGCAATACCAATACCGGCTACCAGTAAGGACACCAGCATCAGGCGTTGTTTGCGTCGTGGGGTCATTGGCCTTGTCCTGTTCTTTTGGCTAACGATGTCAGGCGGGTGATGATGTTTTTGTATTGCCACTTGGGAATCACGATATTAAGAATCAATATCAGTGCTGCCAGTCCGTATGACACCCATACGAAGAATGCGTAGCCACCCATGTGAAGAAATTCCGTCATTACGTATTTAACCTTTTGGGCAATAATTGTTATGTGACTTTGGTTACGGATGTGTCCAACAATTGTTTTACCCAGTTAGAGCGTTTCTCTTGTTCCAGAATCTCATTACGCACACGCAGCAGCATGGCCCACAGGTAATAGAATTTGAATGCCAGCGCCATGATGAGTAAGGGGATGAGCATGCTCAGGTGAATAGAGGGTTTATCCAGCTTGGTGACGGTGGCGCCCTGGTGCAGCGTCTGCCACCATTCTACTGAATAATGAATAATCGGTATGTTGACTACACCGACAATGGCCAGTACCGCACCGGCACGCGCTGCTTGTCGCCGATCCGGGATGGCGGACACCAAAGCGATATAACCAAGATAAAGAAAAAGCAGGATCAATTCTGAGGTCAGGCGTGCATCCCACACCCAGTAGGTGCCCCACATGGGTTTACCCCACAACGAACCGGTGAGCAGGGCCAGGGCGGTAAAGGATGCGCCAATCGGTGCGCTCGCGCGGGCGACGGCTTCGGCAAGCTTCATGCGCCAGATCAATACAATGGCGCCACACACCGCCAGTATCATGTAGACAAACATGGACATCCAGGCGGCCGGTACGTGGATAAAGATGATGCGGTAACTCTCGCCTTGTTGGTAATCGGGTGGTGCTTTGACCAAACCGCCGTACAACCCGGCAATCAGCAGTATTACCGTAATTGCGCTGATCCACGGAATGAATCTCCCGGCCAATTGGTAAAAATAAGGCGGCGAACCCAGTCGATGAAACCACAGCCACGGAGTCGGCGATGCGGGTGTCAATGTGTCTTCGGTCACTTGCGATTTGGCCACGATGGATTATGATAGTTCGAAACCGGGTAAATTCCCGGGCGAGTATTCGTTATTCTACCTTTTGTCACTTGTTTAAGGCTAATCGGTTAGTCGTTAAAGGCTTTGATTTGTATCAATTTAAGTTATTGCAGGTACATAAAAAGTTGTGTTGACCACCGTTAACATATGTCTCGGCGCTAAATCCCAAAAACTAACAAAAAGTTAATGAACAAAAACCATCGTCTTGAGGCGGTTGATCTGGAATGTGTGCGGGGTGATCAGCAATTGTTTGTTGGTCTCAACTTTGAACTGGAGGCGGGTAGCGCTTTGCAAGTGGAGGGAACAAATGGCTCTGGTAAGACCAGTCTGTTGCGCCTTTTATGCGGACTCAGCATGCCTGAATCCGGCGTTATCCAGTGGTGCGGGCAGGATATTCGTGAATACCGCGCCGAGTATCAGTCACAACTTTCCTATGTCGGACACATCCATGGCATCAAGGACGATTTAACCGCCGTGGAGAATTTGCATATGACGCGTGTCCTGGGTACGTCGAACGATACAACCGCGCAAGCAGCGTTGGAGTGGGTAGGTCTGAGCGGCTATGAGCATACCTTATGCCGGTACATGTCGGCGGGACAACGCCGTCGCGTTGCATTAGCGCGTTTGCTTATAACTGATGCGAGCTTATGGGTGTTGGATGAACCACTTACAGCGATCGATAAGCAAGGTGTTGTCGAGTTGGAGCAGGTTTTTCGCGAACATGTTAGTAGCGGTGGCAGTTTGATTATCACCAGTCACCAACCGGTGAAACTCGATAACAAAAGCGTACAAACGTTGCGACTGAATTGATGACTCAACCGAGTTTATCCGGCGCCTTCACCTACATGTTGAAGCGCGATTTAACACTGGCGTTTCGCCGGCCGGGTGAGTTGATAAATCCAATTTTATTTTTTGTTATTGTGGTCACGCTCTTTCCATTGGGCGTGGGTTCAGAACCCAGTTTGCTGCGTGAACTTGCACCCGGCGTCTTGTGGGTCGCTGCCTTGCTGGCGACACTGTTGGCGTTGGATGGATTATTTCGCTCTGATTTTGAAGATGGTAGCCTCGAACAAATGATGTTGTCGCCGCATCCGGTTTCCATTTTAGTGTTAGCCAAAGTTTGCGCGCACTGGTTGGTAACCGGATTGCCGCTTATTATCATCTCGCCGCTACTCGCGACATTAGTCAATCTTCCCAGTTCGATGTTTGCCAAGTTGGTACTTGCCTTATTGCTGGGAACACCGACATTAAGTTTTATCGGCGCTATTGGTGCGGCCCTTACGCTGGCCGTCAAACGCGGAGGCGTATTGCTGACCCTGCTGGTATTACCACTTTATGTGCCGGTTCTGATCTTTGGCGCCAACCTTATTCAAGCCGCCATGATGGATTTGCCCACATTAGGTCAATTCTACTTGTTGGGTGCAATGTTGATCCTGGCCATTTCCCTGTCACCGTTTGCAATTGCTGCCGCTTTGCGGGTCAGTTTGCACTGAATTGATTGTTTAACGCATGACAACGCGTATTCTCAGTTATTGCGGTGGCGTCCTGATTTCTTAATTGCAGGATTTCCGTGCGGGAATTTATTGTATCCTCTATATATTTATTATTTTCACTTGCCAGCTTGAGTGCTTTTTCTACCTGAGTTAACGCAGAGTGGAAACAAGTTAACTTACCCATGGTCAGCGCTAGATTGTTTCTGGCGGGGATGTGTTCAGGATTTATTTCAAGTAGTTCTGCATAAGTCGACACTGCAGTTTCGTATTGGCCGTCCGCGTAATAAGCGTTGGCTAAACCGAGGCGTGCGGTTTGATTGCTGGGCCATCGTGCGAGCAATTGGGGGTAAGCCTTAATCAAAATATCCGGTTTATTTAATCGTTCCATTGCAACGATGGTATCCAAATATTTTTCCTGATCGGTGTGAACAGGTGCATCATTGGGTTTTATTGCGACAAATGACCAGGCGCCCGCCCGTTTCCATGTGCGCATGAACTTGCGGGTGCTGAGTTCCAGACGCTCGTTTGTGCCGGAGCGCAGAATAAATATTTTTTTATTGGCATCGTATCCGATGACAACAGCGTAATGCCAGATAGGCCGAACCTTTAGCCCGAGGTTTTGTAAAACCAATACCGGTCGACCGGCATCCATTTCATCAATGATATGCGTGGGATTGGCTTCGAGCAGGTAAGGTATACGTCCGTAACGTCTCGTTGCGGCCAATAATTCAATCTGTAATGCACCTCTGCGCTTTGGCAGGTAAATTTTATTAACTAGATCGTTGGGCTGAACCTTGATTTCGCTGGCGCCAAGTACCGTCGCCAGTGCCGCCGGCCCACAGTGAAATTCCTGCTGTGGAAAAAATGGGGTATTGGTTAGCTCAAGCGAATTATTAGGACCATCAAAGATATTTTTATCGGGCTGCAAAGTTGTGCAACCCGATAAAATAAAAAGAATAAACGAGGCTCGAACAAGCCCCGTCAGAAGGCGTGATTTATAATCGATTGAAAATATTGGTTACACCAACCAGTTCGAGAATAAGCAATACAAGAAATACAATACCGAGAACTTCTAGCGCGCCTGCGCCCGCAGGCATGTTATCCATTTTCGCGGCCAGGGTTTGTAGTTCATCATCGGTCATCATTTGTATGCGCTCTTGAACGTCCGCTGTGTCGACGCCCATCTGTTCAAGTTGTTGCGCAACCGATTGTTGGACCAACCAGTTGTCAGTTTTGTTCCAAATTGATTGTCGGGTTTCGGACTGCATCACAGCTTGTGTGCCGATCAAACCGGCTTGCGCAACCGGAATTAAACCTTGAGCCAGTAGCGCGAATATGGCCACTATGGTTGTCACTTTTCCTAGACTTCGTTGCATTATTTTCTCCAAAATTGTCATTAGAAATTAGCCCCCGAATGAAATCAATACACCATCCACATTATCATGTACGGTTGGTCTTTTGTTTGACGTTTGCATTATATATTTACCGTTTACGCGATATTCGTGCTAACGGTTTTTCCATTGTGCTTCCCGCTTGTCCGCGAATGCCTCCATACCTTCTTTTTGATCCTCTGTCGCAAACAGCGAATGAAACAGTCGCCGTTCAAACCGAATGCCTTCGCTCAATGTGACTTCATAGGCGCGGTTTACCGACTCTTTCGCCATGATTGTCGATGGTTTTGATTTGTTAGCAATAGATTGCGCGGTCTTAATCGCTTCTTCCAACAATTCCGCGGCAGGAATTATTCTGCTCACCAGACCTGCGCGTTCTGCTTCCTCTGCGTCCATCATGCGCCCGGTCAGGCATAATTCCATGGCTTTGGATTTACCGACGTACCGGGTCAATCTCTGTGTGCCACCGGCCCCGGGGATAATACCCAGGTTGATTTCCGGTTGACCGAATTTTGCGTTGTCGCCCGCTAGAATAAAGTCGCACATCATGGCGAGTTCGCAACCACCACCAAGTGCATAACCGGATACAGCCGCGATAATGGGCTTGCGGCAGGTCGCGACGCGTTCCCAGGTAGCGGTAATAAAATCAGATAAGTAGGCACCGACAAAGGTCTTTTCTTTCATTTCCTTGATATCGGCGCCAGCCGCGAAAGCCTTTTCATTACCGGTGATGACGACAGCGCCGATGGCATCGTCTTGTTCGAATTCGTCCAGCGCATCGCTGAGTTCGGCAGTCAGCTCCGATGATAATGCGTTCATCGCTTTGGGCCGGTTTAAGGTGATTAAACCGGCATTGTCCAGGGTTTCAACCAGGATGTTTTCGTACGGCATGCAATGTTCTCCACGTATAGCTTTCGTCGTTTTCTGTGTCCAAGCCTATCGGAAATGGCGTGTTTCGGCCAGCACCACAAGTTTGCCCCAGGCGTTACAATGAACTAAATTTGACCTGAGTCAACGACTTATAGATCAATTACAAATTAAATTATCAAGTAACTATAACAATCGCCAGCGCATACCCCAAACTCGGCAGTGGAGAACATCAATGACGACAAGCTACGACACTATACATAAACAATCCATCAACGATCCCGAAGCATTTTGGGGACAAGCGGCCGAAGCCATTCATTGGACCCGCAAATGGGACAAGGTGCTGGATGACAGCGACGCGCCTTTTTATCGCTGGTTTACCGGTGGCGAGATGAACACCTGTTACAACGCGCTGGATTTTCATGTCGAGAATGGCCGCGGCGATCAGGCCGCACTCATTTATGATAGCCCGGTTACCGGCAAGGTAAAGACTTTTACCTATTCCCAGTTCCTTGAAAGAGTGGCACGTTTTGCCGGCGCTTTGGCTGATCACGGCGTAAAAAAAGGTGACCGTGTCATTATTTATATGCCTATGGTGCCGCAAGCTGTGGTAGCGATGCTGGCCTGCGCACGTTTGGGGGCCGTGCACTCGGTTGTGTTCGGTGGGTTCGCGGCCAACGAATTAGCCGTGCGTATTGATGATGCTGAACCCAAAGTAATTGTGTCCGCATCATGCGGCATCGAAGTTAACCGAGTGATTGAGTACAAACCGTTGCTCGATGAAGCCATCGATTTGGCCAAACATAAACCACAACATTGCATTATCTTTCAGCGTGAGCAATGTCACGCACCCATGATCGCCGGGCGTGATGTCGATTGGAAAGAAGCCATGGCCGCGGCGACGCCGCATGATTGTGTGCCGGTCGCCGCGACTGATCCGTTGTATATTCTTTATACCTCCGGTACGACCGGTGAACCGAAAGGCGTGGTGCGTGACAATGGTGGGCACGCGGTGGCGTTGAAATGGACCATGAAAAACATCTATAACAACGATCCGGGCGAGGTATTCTGGGCCGCGTCCGATGTCGGTTGGGTGGTTGGGCATTCATACATCGCTTATGCACCGCTGTTCAGTGGTAACACGACAATTGTCTATGAGGGTAAACCTGTCGGCACACCGGACCCGGGTGCTTTCTGGCGCGTCATTTCCGAACACAAAGTCACAACGTTATTTACCGCGCCAACGGCTTTTCGTGCGATAAAAAAAGAAGATCCTAACGCCGAGTATTTGAAAAAATATGACTTGTCGTCCCTTCGAACTTTATTTTTGGCGGGCGAACGTACCGACCCCGATACCCTGCATTGGGCGGAAGATAAACTCGGCATACCTGTCATCGATCACTGGTGGCAAACTGAAACCGGCTGGTCGATTTGTGCTAACTGTATGGGAATCGAAGCATTGCCGGTAAAAGAGGGTTCTCCAACTAAACCAGCACCTGGTTGGGATATGCGCGTTCTAGATGACGGTGGTAACGAAGTTGAACCCGGGGAGATCGGTGAGTTGGTCGCGAAGTTACCGTTGCCACCGGGAACTTTTCCAACATTGTGGAATGCACGCCAACGTCATTTCGATTCTTATCTCAGTAAACACGAAGGTTATTACAGCACCTCGGACGCCGGCATCATCGATGAAGACGGTTACCTGTTTGTGATGTCGCGTACCGATGACATTATCAATGTCGCTGGCCATCGTTTGTCGACCGGCGCAATGGAAGAAGTGCTGGCGTCGCATCCGGATGTCGCCGAGTGTGCGGTGTTTGGTGCGGCGGATAAACTGAAAGGTCAGTTGCCATTGGGGTTGTTGGTGCTGAACACCGGTTGTGAG
>Ga0224508_10004369_pt1 | contig 11562 bp, 10 predicted proteins | sample SF_Jan12_sed_USG_4_FD_170157 | JGI IMG/M metagenome (GOLD analysis project Ga0224508, IMG submission 170157) | Sediment microbial communities from San Francisco Bay, California, United States - SF_Jan12_sed_USGS_21 | ecosystem: Environmental > Aquatic > Marine > Sediment | place: USA...
AACCCGACCTTGGCACCACCACCATCATCGGAGCCGGAGCCCTGGCGGTCTTGGTGGCGTCTGAGGCTCCCTTCCGCTTCGTGGCTGGATCGGCGGCCGGGGGCGGCTTCGCTGCGCTCCTCCTGGCGATGGCCGCCGATTACCGCTGGGACCGGGTGACCGGGTTCATCGACCCCTTTGCCGATCCATTGGGAACCGGCTTCCAGGGCGTGCAATCCCTCTTCGCTCTCGGCACGGGTGGCTTCTTCGGAGTCGGCCTGGGTGCCAGTCGGGCCCGGTGGGAGTTTCTCCCCAATGCCCACACCGACTTCATCTACGCCATCATTGGCGAAGAGACCGGCCTTGTAGGGGCGGGAGCTGTTCTGCTGCTTCTGGCTGTGTTCACGTTGGCGGGGGTGACGGTGGCCATCCGGGCTCGTGACGACTTCGGCCGGATGCTGGCAACCGGAATCGTTGTTTGGCTGGCGTTTCAGTCGATCGTGAACCTCGGCGGAGTCACCGCCCTTCTCCCCATCACCGGCCTTCCGCTTCCCTTCGTGTCGTTCGGTGGCAGTGCTCTCGTGGTGGAGATGGCCGCCGTCGGCGTGCTCATCAACATCGCCCGTCGTGATCGCTCATGACGATCGGTATCGCTGCCGCCGGCACCGGTGGCCACGTATATCCAGCGTTGGCAGTCGCCGAGGCCCTGGTCAGTCTCGGTACCGCGCCATCCGATATCGTGTTCTTCGGAGGTGATCGGCTCGAAGCCACCGCGGTTCCCGAAGCCGGTTTCGAGCTCGTGCCCGTCAACCTGCGGGGTTTCGTTCGCAGCCTGAGCTTCACCAACCTGAAGGTTCTGGCGGGAGTGGCGCGGGGAGCTCGCACCATCGGCACGCACATCTCTCAAGCCGGCATCACGGCGATGCTGGCAATGGGCGGTTACATCACCGGACCGGCGGCACTGGCTGCCAGGCGAGCTCGGATTCCCCTCATCCTGCATGAGCAGAACGCTGTGCCCGGCTTGGCGAATCGGCTGGCCGCCAGACTTGCCCGGCAGGTATTTGTTGCGTTTCCGGGCGAGGCCGCCCGGCTGCCACGGAGTGAGGTGGTCGGCAACCCGCTGCGGGCCGCGCTGCGGGAACAGCCTCCCGCTCAGCCCGACGCCCGCTCCCGATACGGCCTAGACCTGGCCCGGCCGGTGCTCGGGGTTCTGGGTGGGAGTCAAGGTGCGGACGCATTGAACCAGGCGGTGGTCGGCCTGGTGGTGGCCGCGCCCGAGTATCAGGTGCTCCACCTGGCCGGCTCGGCCCAGCATGAGCGTTGGACCGAGCGGGCGGCCGATACCAAGGAGTGGGTGGTCGTCCCCTTCGAGCGGGAGATGCAGTTCTTCTATGCGGCCGTTGACGGCGTGGTGGCCCGGGCCGGGGCGCTCACGGTGAGCGAATTAGCCGCCACCGGCACACCCTCGATTCTTGTGCCCTACCCGGGCGCATCCGGCCATCAGGAGGCCAACGCCCGGTTTCTGGCCGAAGCGGGTGGGGCAACTGTTCTCCCGCAAACCCAACTGGCCGGCTTGGAGGCGGCGGTGTCGGCGATGATGGAGCCATCTGAGAGCGCCCGGCGGGCGGCGGCCGCCGCGGCGGTTGGCCGGCCGAACGCGGCGTTGCGGGTCGCCTCAGCGATTCGGGAGGCCGCCCGTGCTTGAAGTTCCCCACCGCGTCCACATTGTTGGTGTCGGGGGGTCGGGGATGAGCGGTCTCGCCAAGCTGCTGGCCCAGTCCGGCCGCATTGTGAGTGGATCCGATCTCCGGCCGAGCCCGAGCTTCGCCGAGTTGCGGGACTTGGGCGTCGACGTGTGGGACGGGCACCGACCCGAGGCGGTTGGGGCCGCCCAGCTGGTTGTTGCCTCCTCTGCGATCCCCGAGGACGATCCTGAGGTTCGGGCCGCACTGGACAGATCGGTGCCACTGTGGCGGCGTCCCGAGCTACTCGATGCCATCACCGACGAGATGCCGGCCGTGGGGTTTGCCGGCACGCATGGCAAGACCACGAGCACCGGCCTGGCGGTGACGGCTCTGCGAGCAGCCGGCCGCGACCCCAGCTTTCTGGTGGGCGGAAGAATGCTCGACCTGGGCACCAGTGCTCATCTGGGAGAGCGTGACCTCTTCATTCTGGAAGCCGACGAGGCGTTCGGCACTTTCGAGCGGCTGGCGTTGCGGGGGTTGCTCGTCACCAATATCGAGGCCGACCATCTGGACCACTATGGGACGGTTGAGGCCCTCACCGATACCTTCCGCCGGGTTGCTCAGGCCACCCGCGGCCCGGTTGTGGCGTGCCTCGACGATCCCGGCGCTGCCAACCTGGCGGCGGCGGTTGAGGCGGTCACCTACGGCACATCCCCGGATGCCGACTGGACCATCCACGAACTCGAACTGACCGGCAGGCGGGTGGCATTCACGCTCACCGGCCACGGAGCCAGCACGCCGGTTGAAATGCCGCGGCCGGGGCGCCACATGGCTCTGAATGCGGCAGGAGTGGTCGCCCTCTTGGCCGAGTTGGGCTTCGGGGCGGCCGAGATTGCCGCAGGCCTCGCCGAGTTCGCCGGAGTGCGGCGACGCTTCGAATTCCGGGGAAGAATCCGGGGGGTCGAGGTGATCGACGATTATGCCCACCACCCCACTGAAGTGGCTGCGACGGTCTCCGCCGCCCGCGCCCAGCACGACGGGCGCCTCATCGCCGCCTTTCAGCCCCACCGCTATAGCCGCACCGCCGAGCACTGGGAGGGGTTCGGCCCGGCCCTGGCCGGTGCCGATCTCGTAGTGCTGACCGACGTGTATGCGGCGGGCGAGAAGCCGGTTCCGGGCATCACCGGGTTGTTGATCGCCGAATCTGCTGTGGCGGCAGGGGCCGAGGTGGTGTACGTGCCTCATCGCGCGGAGCTGGCGGCCGAGGTGTCCGCGGTCATGCGGGAGGGTGACCTGTTGCTGAGTCTCGGCGCCGGCGACATCACCGGGCTGGCCACCGAGCTCATTGAGCTGGGGGAGTAGTGGCCACCTTCGCCGATCTCGCCGCAACCGGCCGGGTGTTGGTCGACGTCCATCTCGGGTCGCACACCACCTACAAGTTGGGGGGCCCGGCCCGCTACTTCATTGAGCTGCAATCCGAGGATGACCTTCCGGTGGTGGCCGAAGCTTTGGCCGAGGATCCCCAGCCAGTACTGGTGGTGGGCCGCGGCAGCAATCTCGTCATTTCCGACTCGGGGTGGCCGGGTCTTGCCATCCGCTTCGGGCTCGCCTTTGCCGACATCGGCCTGGGGCCCGAGCCCGACGGCTTCGTTACCGCCGGGGCCGCCACCACCCTGCCACGGCTGGCCCGCGAGACTGTCAACCGCGGGCGGGGCGGGCTCGAGTTCTATGTCGGCATCCCCGGCTCGGTCGGCGGAGCCGTCCGCACCAATGCCGGCGGCCATGGCAGCGAGACGGCCGACTGGTTGGTGGGCGCCCGGGTATTCGACGTGGCCGAAGGCCAGTTCCGGTCCCTCAATCCGGCCGATCTCGACTTCAAGTACAGGTCGAGCTCGATCCGGCCAACCGATCTCGTGGTGGCCGCGGCGTTCCGAACGGTGCCGATCGACGTCGAAGAAGGCCAGGCCCGACTGCGGGAGATCACCCGGTGGCGCCGGGACCACCAGCCGGGAGGGACGCTCAATGCCGGCAGCGTCTTTCGCAACCCCGATGGCGATTCGGCCGGCAGGATCATCGACTCCCTCGGCTTGAAGGGTTTCCGGGTCGGCGAGGCGGTGGTATCGACCAAGCATGCCAACTTCTTTGAAGCTGGTCCCGAAGCCACTGCCCGCCAGGTATATGACCTCGTGCAACAGGTGAAGCAGCGGGTGCTCGAAGAGACCGGAATCGAGCTGGTGCCAGAAGTACAGTTCGCCGGCGACTTCTCATGAGTGTCCAAGCCCACCCCCGCTTTCTCCGCCGCCGGACCACTGTTCGCGAGCACCGGGCCCGGCGTCACCTGCGCCGAGCCCTCTGGGGCCTCATCGCAGTCGTCGCAGTGTGGGTGGTGGCGTGGCTGGCTCAGTCCCCGTTGTTCTCGGTTCGAAGTATCGACATTGCCGGTCAGACGAGGGCCGATGTGTGGGCTGCCCTGGAGGCCACCGACGTGTACGAAGGGCGGCCGCTCGTGCTGATCCGCTCCGGGGCCGTGGCCGCTGCCCTTGAAGCCGATCCCTGGGTGAAGGAAGCGTCGGTTCACCGCGGTTTTCCCGACCAGATAGACATTTCTGTGACTGAGAGATACGAGGTGGCCGTCGCCAGGACCGGAGGAGCCTGGAGCACGCTATCGGACGACGGCCATGTCATGCGCTCCGTCGCCCAGCCCCCCGCTCACCTGGCCGTGCTCGCCACCGAGCTTGGCGCGCCGGCCGGCGGGTGGCTGGCCTCCCCGCCGGTGTTGGCTCTCATCGAATTCGTCCAGGCGCTCCCCGGCACCGTCATCGCCGAGACGGTGGTCGATGCCACGGGTGACGAGGTGGTGGCCACCGTGGCCGGTCATCATGTCCGGCTGGGGACACCGACCAACATGGAGGCCAAGGCGGCGGCGCTGGTGGCGGTGCTCGCCGACGCCCGCCTCGCCCCCGGCGACGTCATCGACCTGATCGCCCCCTCCCGACCAGCCGTTAGCTCCGGAGTCTCAACCTCTAGTTGAGGTGTAGGACTGGCCTCTTGAGACCTGCGGGCAAGGCCGGTAGAGTGCGCCCGGCAACACGCGGAGGAACCATGACAGTCAATTCGAGTCCACACAATTATCTGGCCGTGATCAAGGTCGTCGGCATCGGCGGCGGCGGAGTGAATGCGATCAATCGCATGATCGACTCCGGTCTGAGAGGGGTCGAGTTCATCGCTGTGAACACCGACGCCCAAGCGCTCCTCATGAGCGACGCCGACATCAAGCTCGACATCGGTCGCGACATCACCCGGGGCCTCGGCGCCGGCGCCAATCCCGAGATCGGCCGGGCTTCGGCCGAGGCCCACACCGACGAGATCGAAGACGCGCTCAAAGGCGCCGACATGGTGTTCCTGACTGCCGGCGAGGGCGGCGGCACCGGCACCGGTGGCGCTCCGGTAGTCGCCGAGATCGCACGCAACCTGGGCGCTCTCACCGTGGGAGTCGTTACCCGGCCTTTCGGCTTCGAGGGCCGTCGCCGCTCGGTGCAAGCCGAGCAGGGGATCCAAGACCTCAAAGAAGCCGTCGATACGCTCATCATCATTCCCAACGAGCGCCTCATCGAGGTGGCCGACGAGAAGACGAGTGTGCTCGAAGCCTTTAAGCTCGCCGACGATGTGCTGTTGCAGGGTGTGTCGGGCATCACCGAGCTCATCACCACCCCCGGTCTCATCAACGTCGACTTCGCCGACGTGAAGTCGGTGATGCAGGACGCCGGGTCTGCCGTCATGGGTATCGGGGCATCGGCCGGCGAAGGTCGGGCCGAGAAGTCGGCGATGCGAGCCGTCCAGAGCCCGCTGCTGGAGGTCTCCATGGACGGAGCCACGGGAGTGCTTCTTTCGATTGCCGGCCCGGCCGACATGACGCTGTATGAAGTCAACACTGCCGCTGAGGTCATTGCCGGCCGCTGCGCGGCAGATGCCAACATCATCTTCGGAGCGGTCGTCGACGACTCGCTCGGTGACGAGATGCGGGTCACAGTGGTGGCGGCGGGGTTCGACACCCGTCGTGGCTACATGCCTGCGTCGGGCGCCCTGCCCGTCGGTGAGGGTGACGACGACGGACTCATCCCGTCCTTCGTCCAGGGCTAGATCCCTGATCACAACACCTGCCTACGCCGGGGCTGCCTTCGGCACCATGGACGACGGCGATCTATCGACGCCCGCCGACCGCCAACTGGTTGCCCGCGCGCTCGGCATCGCCGACGAGTGGGCATGGATGCATCAGGTCCACGGCGACGGCATCGCAACGGTTGACCGCCCCGGCCCAGCCGGGGAAGCCGACGCCCTGATGACTGCGGTTCCGGGTTTGCCGCTGGCCGTGCGAACGGCCGACTGCGTGCCGGTAGTTATGCACTCGCCAGAGGCGGTCGCCGTTGTCCACGCCGGATGGCGGGGGCTGGCATCGGGGGTCATAGGCCGGGCAGTTGCGGCCATGACGCAACTGGCCGGAACACCCACCCGGGCCGCCATTGGGCCATCGATCGGGCCGTGTTGCTACGAGGTCGGCGAGGAAGTGACCACCGCACTCGGGGCGGACGCTTCGACCACCACCTGGGGCACCACCAGCGTCGATCTATGGAGTACTGCGGAGTCACAGATGCCGGGAGTCGACGTGTGGCGAGCCGACCTGTGCACCCATTGCGAGACGAGCTTTCACAGCTATCGGCAGTCGGCCACCGCCTTGCGCCAGACCACTGTGGGCTGGCTGTGAGCCTGACCGATGTGCAGGCTCGCATGCGGGCGGCCCAGGAGGAATCCGGCCGAGCCGATGACGACGTCACCCTGGTAGTTGTGAGCAAGGGACGCCCGGTCGAGGCGATTCAGGAGCTGTACGACGCCGGTCACCGTGATTTCGGAGAGAACCGAGGCCAGGAACTGGTGGCGAAAGTGCCGGTTCTTCCCGCCGACATCCGGTGGCACTTCGTTGGCCCGCTGCAGCGCAACAAGGTTGCCGCCATCCGGCCCCACGTCACGCTGCTTCATTCCCTCGACCGGACCAAGCTGGCGGCGGCGTGGGTGCGAGACGCTGATGAAGCCCCACCGGCCCTGCTCGAGATCAACCTGGCCGGCGAGCCGCAGAAACACGGCTTCCTGCCCGAGCAGGTGGAGGAAGCCACCGATACGGTCATCGAAATGGGGGTCGATCTTCAGGGAGTCATGAGCATCCCGCCGGCCGGGGAGCCGGCGCGGCCGTACTTCGAGCAACTCGTTGGATTGCGCGACCAGCTGCGGGCCCGTCACCCGGGGGTGGTCACCGTCTCGGCGGGAATGACGGACGATTTTGAGCAAGCAATACGGGCGGGCGCGACCACTATTCGTGTGGGACGGGCTATCTTTGAGTAACGGAGGTTGGCCAGATGAGTTCAATCTGGAATAAGGCAATGTACTTTCTCGGGCTCGACGACGAGTCGCGGGAGCTGGAGGAGACCGCTCCGCCGGTCACGCAGCCGGCGGCGGCATCGCCGGTTGAGGCTCCTCGCGGCCGACGGGTTGAACCGCCCGCTGGAGCCAGGTGGCGCCCGGCCAACGCCGAGGCGCGTATGGAGACGACCTACGGCGTGACGCAGACCACCGGGGTGCGTCAGGTGCCGAGCGGAGATGCCAGGGCCGAGATTCTGGTTGCCACTGAGTTCTCCGATGCACAGCTACTGGCCGACTATCTCCGGGGACGCCAGTCAGTAGTCCTCGACCTTCGTGATACGGAGCCAGACACGGTTCGCCGGCTCGTCGACTTCGCCAGCGGCATCACCTATGCCCTTGAGGGGACCATGCAGAAGATCGCCTCCGGGGTCATCCTGGTTGCCCCCGCCCGCACCACGCTCGGCGACGACGAGATCAGCCGCCTGGCCGACCTCGGCCTCTATCACGCCGACGCGTGAGCTGTTGACAGGGGGCTCTGAGCAGTGAAAAGCATTCTCGCCACCCTCGTTCTGGTGTTGATCTTCGCGCTCATCGTTCGGATCATTCTCGATTGGGTACAGGTACCGGCCGGGCACCCGGTCGGCCGCCTCCGGACCGCTCTGGCCTCGGTGACCGATCCGCTGCTCGTACCCCTTCGCCGGTTGATCCCGCCGGTACGCCTGGGGGCGGTGGCCCTGGATGTGTCGGTGATTGTCCTGTTGGTGGGTCTCAACATTCTCTACAGCGTGTTGGCGAGCTAAATCCCACCGCCAGTGGCAATCCGCTTGGAAACGAACACCGACTCGCGGCTAGGCTACTCATATGGATTTGAGCGCAATTGATGTACAGCAGAAGACGTTCCGTGAGCGATTCCGGGGGTACGACCCCGATGATGTCGAGGATTTCCTCGATCGCGTAGTCGAGACCCTCCGCGGGTATGAGATCAAGCTGCGCCAGCAACAAGAGCACCTCGACGGGCTTCAGCAAGACCTGGCAGGCACCAAAGAGGCCGAAGAGGCGATCAAGCGCACGTATATCTCGGCGCAACGCACCTCTCAGGAGATGGTGGCCGAGGCCCAGGAGAAGGGCAACTCGATTCTCGACAAGGCCAAGGGCCAGGCTGAGTCGATGGTGGCCGAGGCTCGGGCCAATGTGAAACGGACCCGCCAGGAGGCGACCGCCGAGCACGACGCCCTCAAGCGCCGCGTCACCCAGCTGCGGACCGCGGTCAGCGACATGCAGACGAGACTCAAGGCTTTCGCCGAGACTGCCGCGGTCGACCTTGAGGGGTTGGGGGCGGCCATCGATCTGGAGACCCACTCGATCTCGGAGATTCTGTCCAAAGCTGCCGGCGACCAAGATTCGCAACATCCAGCCGGTCGCAAGAACCAGCAGCCGGCCCAGCCACAGGACCAGCAGGAGCCCCAGCAGAAGTCCCAGCAGAAGTCGTCGGCACAGCAGTCAGATGCTGAGACGGCCAAGCCAGTCGAGGCCACGGTCCCGGAGGCCGCTTCCGAAGGAGCCGACGCCTCCCGGGATGCCGCCTACCTGCAGCAGCCGCGCGGCCAGCGTCCGTGGGAGCGGGGCTAGCCCCTAGCTGCCGGCAACCGTGATTCCGATGCTGAGTTCGGCATCGGCGATTTCCAGCACTGTATGAGCGTCACCGCCGCGCTCGATTGACGCTGCCAGCACTTCAGATCCGATGTAGTCACGGAACTGCTCAAAGGCCTCGACGATGCCCGGGTGGTCGCTCACCCAGGTCAGATGAATGCGGTCGATGACCTGCAAGTCCCGATCGCGGCGCAGCGCCTGAATCCGGTTGACGATCTCCCGGGCCAGTCCCTCGGTCACCAGGGCCGGGGTCAGCGAGCAGTCGAGCGCTACAGACAACGGCCCCTCGGCCGCCACCACTACACCGTCGCGAGCCTGGCGAGTGATGATCACGTCCTCGGGCGTGAGGATCTCGCCGCTCGAGAGGGTCACGGCTTCGCCGTCCAGCAGGGCGTGCAGGGCCTCCGACTCCAGCCCTTCGATCTCGCCCGCCACCGCCTTCACGTTGGCTCCGAATCGCGGGCCGAGGGCTTTGAAGTTGGCCTTGGCATGAAGGGTTACCAGCGAAGCCTCATCGGATGAGGTCTCGACCTGCTTGACATTGAGTTCTTCGGCGATGAGGTCGGCGTGTGATGTGAGGGCGCCCAGCAGCGCCGGATCCCGACTGACCACCGTCACCGACTCCAGCGGTTGGCGGATCCGTAGATCGTTGGCCACCCGCAGAGACCGTCCAATCCCGACGACAGTGCGGACGGCGGCCATCGCCTCTTCCAGCGGCTCATCGATGCGGGCGTGGTCACTCACCGGGTAGTCCTCGTGGTGGATGCTGGCGGGGCCGTCTCCCTGACGGTGAGCCACCACCAGGCCCTGGTAGATCTCCTCGGTGATGAACGGCAGTACCGGGGCGATCACAGTGCCGAAGGTGACCAGCACTTCGTGGAGTGTGGCGAACGCCGCCAGCTTGTCCTCGTCGGTCCCCGAGTCACGCTCGCGCCAGAAGCGCCGGCGGGAGCGCCGGATGTACCAGTTGGTGAGATCGTCGATGAAGTCGATCATCGGGGGGATGACGTCATAGAGGTAATACCCCTCCATCTGCGTGTTGACCCGCCGCACCAGGGTCTGCACCACCGACAGGATCCATTGATCGATCTCCGCCCGCTCCGCCAGGGGAGGGGCGGCGGCGATGTCGGCCATGGAGATCTCATCGGCCTCGGCGTAGGTAGTGAAGAAGGAGTAGGCGTTCCAGTAGGGGAGCATCACGGTCCGTACCACTTCGCGCACCCCCGACTCGGTGAATCGGAGCGGCTCGCCCCGCAGGAGGGGCGAGTTGAGCAGGTAGGCCCGCAAGGCGTCGGCCCCGAAGGCGTCGAAGAGGTTGTTGGGGTCCGGGTAGTTCTTGAGGCTCTTGGACATTTTGCGGCCGTCCTCGGCCAGGATGAGTCCGTTGACCACCCCGTTGCGGAACGGGACTTCGTCGAAGAGGGCGGTGGCCAGCACCACGAGGGTGTAGAACCAGCCGCGGGTTTGGTCGAGCCCCTCGGCGATGAAGTCCGCCGGGAAGCGTTGATCGAACGTGTCGGCATTCTCGAACGGGTAGTGCTGTTCGGCATAGGGCATCGAGCCCGACTCGAACCAGCAATCGAGCACCTCCGGCACCCGGGTCATGGTCCCCGCGCACGAGGCGCAGGGGAAGGTCACCGGGTCGACGAAGTGCCGGTGCAGGTCGGTCAGCTCCACACCGGACAACTCCTTGAGCTGCTCGATCGACCCAACGCACACCGACTCGTCACACTCGTCGCACTCCCACACCGGGATGCAACTGCCCCAGTACCGGTTGCGACTGATCGCCCAATCGCGGGCATCGGCCAGCCAATTGCCAAAGCGGCGGGAACCGATGTGTTCCGGCACCCAGTGCACACCCTTGTTCAGTTCGGCCATCCGGTCCTTGAACGACTCGACTGCCACGAACCAGGTGGGGATGGCTTTGTAGATGAGGGGAGTCCCGGTCCGCCAGCAGAACGGATATGAATGGCGGATCTGGGTGTGGCGCACCATCGCCCCGCTCTCCTTGAGCAGGCGGATAAGAGTGGCGTCGGCCTCCTTTACGTTCTGGCCTTCTACGTCGGGCACCGCCTCGGTGAAGCGAGCTTCCAGGTCGATCGGGTCCACCAACACATCGAGGCCGGCGGCCTGCAACGCGTAGAAGTCGGACTCGCCGTAGGCGGGGGCCATGTGCACCAGCCCGGTTCCTTCGGTGGTGACTACGTCGGGACTGGTGATGATGCGGAAGGCGCCGCGGTCGCGCTCTTCCCCGAAGTAATCGAAGGGTGGTTCGTATGACGCCCCCACCAGCTCGTCGCCGGAGGCCCGAGCGCCAATCGGAGGCCGCTCGTCCGGCCAGTAGAAGTCGACGAGGTCCTCGGCCAGCCAGAACGGGCCGTCCGAGGCGTCCAGCGAAGCGTCTACCCGGGCGTAGGTGACGTCTTCACCCACCGCGATCGCCAGGTTGGCGGGCAAGGTCCAGGGAGTCGTGGTCCAGATGAGGAAGTGGTCGCCTTCCTGGACCGGCCCGTGGGTCTCGAGCGCCCGCACCCGCACGGTGATTGAGGGGTCGTCGACGTCGCGGTAATCCATGTTGGCTTCGAAGTTGGAGAGGGGGGTGGTTGCGCCGAACGAGTAGGGCAGCACTTTGAAGTCCTTATAGATGAGGCCCTTGTCCCACAGCCGGCCAAACACCCACCAGACGGTCTCCATGAAGTCGGTGTCGAGTGTTCGATAGTCGTTTTCAAAATCGATCCACCTGCCGATGCGCCGGGTGATGTGCTCCCAGGTCTCGGTGTTGGCTTGCACCCGCATCCGGCAGGCTTCGTTGAACTTGTCGATGCCGAACTCGGAG
>Ga0224508_10004370_pt1 | contig 11560 bp, 12 predicted proteins | sample SF_Jan12_sed_USG_4_FD_170157 | JGI IMG/M metagenome (GOLD analysis project Ga0224508, IMG submission 170157) | Sediment microbial communities from San Francisco Bay, California, United States - SF_Jan12_sed_USGS_21 | ecosystem: Environmental > Aquatic > Marine > Sediment | place: USA...
ACAACCATCGCATTCCCCCTCTCCATTCGATGCGGCGCCCCGCCCCAAGCCGGCTCCGACAGCCTCTCCTCGAGGCCGGCGATCAGCGGGTCGAAGAACCCGACCACCAGATCACGGCCGACATCCGACGGTACGACTCCCAGCGGTTTCACCAGCACCTCCCGCCAGAAATTGCCTATAAAACAGCCTGGGGTCGTTGATTTCCGAGGATGGCGGATAGCGAGTGATGATGGCGACGTCCTGGTCAATGAATAGAGAGAGGCGCACGGGCCCTTCGGCCATCATCGGCATGATGGTCGGCGGCGTTCTCGGCTATGTTGCCGGAGGCGCCCTCGGCGGCATCATCGGCGCGATTGCAGGCCATCTCTTCGATCGCTACCGCGCTGCGGAGCGTCGCAATCGACGCCGCCAACGGACCCGAGCATCCAGCCAGGCCGGCGCAAAACCGATCTTCGACGATCCGACCCAGACCCGAAGGATCGCCTTCGCCACCGCCATCATCGTGCTCGGCGCCAAGCTCGCCAAAGCCGACGGCCGGGTCACCAAGGACGAGGTCGCCGCCTTCAAGCAGCGCTTCAAGTTCAGCGAGCAGGAGGTGGGCGGCGTCGCCCGGATCTACGATCAAGCGAAGAAGTCGGCGGAGGGTTTCGAGCCCTATGCGCGCCAGATCGCCATGCTCTTCGGTCGCGATCCGGTCCTGCTCGAGGAACTCCTGATCGGCCTGTTCGAGGTGGCGCGGGCCGACGGCGACCTCAAGACCGGCGAAATCGAGTTTCTACGAGAAGTCGCCTCGATCTTCGGTTTCGATCAAATCAAGTTCGAGCAAATGCGCGCCACGTTCGACGCCGCGGGCCAGCCCACATCCAATACCGAAGATCCTTACAAGCTGCTCGGCGTTTCCCGCACCGCAACCGATGCCGACATCAAAAAAGCCTACCGCAAGCTGGTGCGCGAACTGCATCCCGACCAGCTGATCGCCAAGGGCCTGCCGAAAGAGTTCATCAGCCGCGCCAACGACCGCCTGGCCGCCGTCAACACTGCCTATGACAGGATCGAAAAACAGCGCGGCATGAAATAGCCGCGAGCCGGCGGACGGCCCGTTTTTTGCCAATGAAGCCTGGTTTCTCCTCGACAGAGCCCGCGTCGACATGACGAGCGCCGCCTGGCGCTATTCCGCCGTCAGCAGCCGGTCCAGCTCGCCCGTCTGGTCCAGGGCGAAAAGCTCATCCGAGCCGCCTACCCCCTCGCCGTCGATGAAGATCTGAGGCACCGTGCTGCGCCCGTTGGCACGCTCGATCATCTCCTGGCGCCGCGCCCGTTCGCTCCACAGATCGACCTCGACATAGTCGACCCCCTTGCTGTCCAGCAGACGCTTGGCGCGCAGGCAAAATGGGCATATCGGCGTAGTGTAGACTTCAACTTTGGGCATCGCGAATGGATCTTTTCCGGTTGCCGCCATCACGAGCAGGGCGATCAGGGGGCTGCATCGCCTCGAGGGCATCATCGCTTGATATGGTGTCGCCAGCATCCCTGACTACCCTCGCAAGCGCCAGAACGTCCACCGCCGCCGCCCCTCCCTTGGTCAGAACGCGCGTGCAGGCGCCAACCGTAGCACCGGTGGTCAAGACGTCGTCGATCAGCAAGATGCGACGGCCGGCAAGGCGCGCGCGATGCCGGGGATGAACGCGAAAGGCGCCGGCTTTGACATTGCGCTTGCGCTCCTCGCCGCTCAGCCCCTGCTGCGATGCGGTTGCCTGAACGCGCTGCAGCAGATCAGGAATCACCGCCCGCCGGCCACCACCCGCCAAGGCGCGCGCGAGCAAGGCGGCTTGATTATAGCCCCGCTGCAGGAGACGCCAGCGATGCAGCGGCACAGGCGCGATGAGATCGCAGTCGGCCAAGAGCTCGGCGCCGGCGTTCTCCAGCATTCGTCCAAAGGTCCTGGCGATATCCGTGCGATCGGCATGCTTGAAACGAAGAATCATGCCGCGCGCGCCATCGTCGTAGCGAAGGGCGGCGCGCGCGCGCGCGAACGTCGGCGGCTGCACCGCGCAGGCGCCGCAAACCGGCATTTCCGCGACCGTCCGCGGCAGAGGATAGCCGCAAAGGCGACACAAAGGCGGCCCGAGAAAGGTGAGATGCCGCCAGCAATCCGCACAAAGGCTGCTCGTCCCCTCGACGATCACTCCGCATCCAAGACAACGCGGCGGCAACAGCGTGTCCAAGCACCAAAGGGCCGAACGCTGCAGCGCCTCTCCCAATTCCATGACAACCCACCAGGAAAATCTACCAGTGGTTTAATTACATGATCGCGGCACCCTTGCCCAGCCTCTTGCCGAGGATGCCATGGCCACGCCGCTATCCGTCCAGCGTCGCCGCCCCGTAGACATGCCAGAGCAAGATCGCGCCACAGCCGCGCAACGGCCTCCAAGCCTCGGCCAGCGCATCCATGGCCTTGCGATCCGGACGCTCGCTCAGCCCCTTCAGCCGTTGCATGCCGACCTGCAAGGCGAGATCGTCGGCGGGCCAGCTGTCGGTGCGGCTGAGCGCGAACAGCAGATAGATCTCGGCGCTCCAGCGGCCGAAGCCCTTGAGGCTGCAAAGCTCGGCGATCGCGTCCTCATGCGGCAGTGTCGCCAACCCGTCGAGATCGAGCGCGCCGGTCGACACCGCCGTCGCCAAGCCTTGCCCATACTCGATCTTGCGCCCGGAAAGGCCGACGGCGCGCAGCGCTTGCGCGTCGAGCGCCAGATACCGCTCCGGGGCCGGCTCGCCCAAGGCCGCCTCCAGCCGTCCCCAGATCGCCACCGCCGAGCGCGTGGAGACCTGCTGCGACACCATGATGCGCAGAAGAGTCGCGAAGCCCGGCGGGCGTAGCCGCGGAATTGGATAGCCGATGCGCGCCACCACCGCCGCCACATCCGCGTCGATCGAAGCCAGCCGATCGATGGCGCGGGCGAGTGCTGGGCCGTCCAGCGGTTGATGGGTCGATGTCACGGTGGATCTCGGGCCTGATTGCTCGGCATTGACAGACTTTTGGCGGCCCATGCATACAAGAAAACAAGGGAGACGAAAAGCATGGCGCAACAAAGGCCGGCGATCCTCAGTCCGAACGCTGATAGACGTCTGTGAGCAACGATCCGAAGGCAACCGGAACGACATCGCTGCGGCAACGGGCAGCGGCGTTGAGCAGCCGCCTGAATTGGCTGGTCGAGCGCGTCGTCGCCCTCTTGATGGTGCTGCTGGTCGCCGACGTCTGGCTGGGCGTGGTTGCGCGCTACGTGCTGCGCGTGCAGATTCCCTGGACCGAGGAGCTCGCCCGCTATCTGATGATCTGGGCCGCCCTGCTCGCGATCTCCTGCGGCATCGCCAGGCGCGAGCATATCGGTTTTCGCCTGCTGCTGGAGCGCTTTCCCGAGCACATGCAGAAAACGTTTCTCATCGTCTTCGACGTTATCGCCTTCGCCTTCTTCGCCTTTTTGTGCATCTACGGCATCGGCATGACCGGCACCGGCGCCAAGCAGTTCGCCATGATTTTCGGCATGAGCATGGCCATTCCCTACGCTTCTGTCCCGGTATCGGCGCTGCTCGCTTGCGTGCAGATCGTGCTCGCCGGCATTCGCGATGCCGGACTGACCGACCACAGCCGGCGGGACGTTCCCGGCCAATCAGGGCTTGAATCATGATCACGGTCCTGGTGATCTTCTTCGTCCTCCTGGCCCTCGGCATGCCGATCGGCTTCGTCCTGGGTATCGCCGGCATCGCCGGCATCATCGATGCTGGCGGCACCAGCCTGCTTTCCATGGCGCCGAAACGCTTCTTTGCCGGCCTCAATCTCTTCCCGTTCCTCGCCATGCCGTTCTTCATCCTGGCCGGCGAAATCATGAACCACACCGGCATTACCCAGCGCCTGGTGCTGTTCGCCGAGACCCTGGTCGGCTACATGCGCGGCGGTCTCGCCCACACCAACATGGTCGCCTCGGTGTTCTTCGCCGGCATCACCGGGGCCGCCACCGCCGATGCCGCCGCGTTCGGCAAGACCCTGGTGCCCGCTATGGTCAAGCAGGGCTACGACCGCCCGTTTGCCTGCGCGGTGACCGCAGCGGGCTCGATCATCGGCCCGACCATCCCACCCTCGTCGCTGATGGTGATCTACGGCTCGATCATGGGGGTCTCGATCGGCGGGCTGTTCGCCGCCGGCATCCTGCCTGGCCTTCTGATCTGCCTGGTGTGCATGGCGATCATCGCCGGCCTCGCCCGGCGCTACAATCTGCCCAAGGCCGACAACGCCCCCAGCCTGATGGAAATTCTTCGGGCGTTTCGCTCGTCGCTGGTTGCTTTGATCATGCCGATCATCATCCTTGGCGGCATCCTCGGCGGCGTGGTCACCCCGACCGAGGCGGCCTCGGTCGCGGTCGCCTATGCGCTGTTCGTGGGTGTGGTGATCTATCGCGCGATCAGCATCGAGGATTTCGTCCAGATGCTGATCCGAACCGCGCGCGTCACCGGCGTGATCTTCCTGATCATCGCATCCGCCTCGATGCTCGGCTGGTGGCTCGCCTTCATGCAGATCCCACAGGCGATCGCAGCCGGCTTCCTCGGCGTCTCCGATAATCCCAACGTCATCATCGCCCTGATCCTGATCCTGCTGCTCCTGGTCGGCATGCTGATGGACATCACCGCGATCCTGATCATCCTCGCCCCGGTGCTGGCGCCGCTTACCCTCGCCATCGGCATGGACCCGGTGCATGCCGGCATCGTCTTCGTGCTCGCCCTTAACATCTCGCTGATGACCCCGCCGGTGGGGGCCTGTCTGTTCGTGCTGTCCTCGGTCACCGGCGAGCGCATCGAGAAGATCGCAGGCGCCCTCTGGCCGTTCCTGCTGGCCGAGGTCGCCGTCTTGATTCTGATAGCCTACTGGCCGGAACTCGCCTTGTTCCTGCCGAGAGCCTTCGGACTCTAGCGTAACGATAGCAACCACCTGACCGCACCGTGGAAGGTGCGGCAGCAACAAGGGAGAAGACCATGAAGGTTTTGCGAAACATGGTGCTGGCGCCGGCGGCGCTGGCCTTGGCTCTTGGAGTCGGCGCGCCGATCGCATCCGCCGAGAAGGTGATGAAATTCGGTCATCTCAACAATGACGACCCATTCGAAAACCCGGCAGGCGCATTCACCAGGGTGTTCAAGAACATCGTCGAGAGCGCCACCAATGGCGAGATCAAGATCGAGGTCTTCCCGAACGGCCAGCTCGGCAAGGACTTCGAGATCGCCCAGCAGGTGCGTGACGGCGTGATCCAGGCCTCCCTCGCTTCGGTCGGCGGCCTCGCCTCGCACTACCCGAAGATCGGCGTGATCGACGTCGCGTTCGCCTTCCCGCACATTTCAGCGGTCTACGACGTGTTCGACGGCCCGTTCGGTCAGGCGCTCGCGCGCGACATCGAGGCCGATCTCGGCGACGTCACGGTGCTCGGCTTCGCCGACACCGGCGGCTTTTTCTCGATCTCGAACTCGAAAAAGCCGGTCGCCAAGCTCGAGGATCTCGAGGGCCTGCGCATCCGCACCATGACCCTGGAAAGCCACCAGACCCTGATCAACTCGCTCGGCGCCGAAGCCTATCCGCTCGCCTGGGCCGAGGTCTATTCGGGCCTGCAGACCGGCGTGATCGACGGCCAGATGAACCCGGTGCCGATCATCGCCTTTTCCAACTTCGAGGAAGTCCAGGGCTACCTGACCCTCACCGAGCACCTGTTCACCCCCTACACCATCCTGGTGAACAAGGGTTTCTACGACAGCCTGACCGACGATGAGAAATATATCGTCCACTACGCCGCCAAGTCCGGCATCGTCGCATCCCGCGGCATCGCCCGCGCGATCGAGGCCTCGGACCGCGGCCTGCCCAAGCTGCAGTCCAAAATGGAGGTGCATGCGCTCTCCGCCGAGGACAAGGAAGCCTTCAAACAGGCGGCGCAGCCTGCGGTGATCGAGCTGATCAAATCGGCCTATGGCGAGAAGGGCGAAGAGCTCTTGAACCTGTTCCTGGAGGAAGTCGGCAAGGCCGGCGAACGAGTCTACCTGCAGTAGGTCGACCCTCGGTCGAACCTCGACACGGTTACCAAGCCGGCGGTCAGAAGACCGCCGGTTTTTTTTGTGACGATCGAAGATCAGGCCCATGATGCCAAGGAACGTCAGCGGTAGTATCACCCCTCCGCCCAGCGCCGATCCTCAGCAGCAATCCCCAGCACCGATACCTTTGTCGTTAATCTTTTCTATGCCCAGCCTTGGTCAGCACCTTGATCGTCCATGCGACGCTGAAAATCCGAGCCTCGCCCGAATTTTCCTGGCGGGCGAGCGGATTCCCAGGGTCGCATGGACCAGGCCATATCATGGCAGGGTAAGGTTAATAATCGGTGAAGGCTCCAAGACTGGTCAGGCCGAAGCCAATGGCTTTTCGCCGCACGCCCTCGGACATCTTTGTCCACTGGCGCCTAGACAGGAAATGAGCGGGGAAAACCTGCCGCCTACCTGTTGGCTCGGTCTTATACCAACCCGCCTGGCGCGTGACCGCTCTTATCCGACCATTCCCGATCTGCGCGCCAGCCGACATAGGCGCCCGAGAGGTGTGTTGGCGGCAAAGCCGTCACCCCCGGCCTAACCGTTTTTTTTCGTGGGTCTTTACCGTTTCTTAACCCTCCCCTGCCATGGTCATGACCTGGTCCATGCGATCCTGGGAGTCCGAACCTGGCCCCAGCTCTCTTGGCGGGCGGGCGGACTCCCAGGATCGCATGGACCGACGCGGAGTCTACTAGCGTCGGGTTAATCAAGGGTTAACCATAGTGGATGGTGCTGGGAATCAGTGTGGGGCGGATGGATGATTCGGCGGATGATGATTCTTTGGACAGAAAGCCTCGCCGGCGATCTTACAAAAGCGGTCATTCACCAGTTGGCTTGGTCCTATTTCTCCAGCGGACGCGCTGGGTCCTGGGTCCATTCGACCATCGAGCCGTCATAGAGCTTGACGTTGGCCTTGCCTGCCACCTCGCTAAGAACGAACCAGTTGACCGCCGCCCAGTGACCGGTGTTGCAGTAGCTCAAGACCTCGTCGGCCTCCTCGAGGCCGGCCGGCAGTAGGCTCTCGAGCTTGGCGAGATCGACCAGCTTTCCGGTTTTTTCATCGAAGGTCTTCGCCTGGTCGAAATGGGCGGCGCCGGGGATGTGGCCCGCGGCCTTGGCGGCGTCATGCTTCTCCAGGCCGGTGAACTGCTTGGTCGGCCTGGCATCCACCAGCAATTTGCCCTGTGCGCCCAGCGCCGCTTCCACCGCCTTGCTATCGACGCGCAGCTCCGGACGGAGCGTGGCTTCGAAGATCGTGGCCTCGGGTGCGCCCGGCCCGGTTTCGATCGGGTTGTTGGGATCCGCGGTCCAGGCGCGATAGCCGCCATCGAGGATCGCGACCTGGTCATGGCCGACATAGTTGAAGGTCCAGTAGACCCGCGCCGCACTGCCGAAATCGGTGGAGCTGACACCGGCTGGAATGACCACGACCGTGCTCTCGTTGTCGATGCCGAGGCCGCCGATCAACGCTTCGAGCGTTTCCGCCTTCGGCACCTGACCGATCACGCCGTCCACCTTGGTGCGCCAGCCGGCCATCAGATAGTCGCTGTGCACCGCGCCGGGAATGTGGCCTTTGGCGAAGGTCTCGGCCGATCCGCCGTCGATTTTGTTGCGGATGTCGAGCAGCACGACGTCATCGCGATCGGCGTTGGCCTTGATCCAATCGACATCGACCAAAGGAGAGAGCTCGGACGCAGATGCCGAGCCGGTCAGGGCGACGACCAGGCCAGCGAGCCAGGCGAATGCGGGCGTGGAGAGGCGCATGGGGCTTTCCGATGTGGTGTGTGGTGCCCCATGAAGCTGGCGAACGGACGCCGATGTTTCAATAGGCCCACCTTCGGATCGGAATGGAATGACCCGAAGGCGGCTGACATTGAGAAAATCGTTCTGAAAACATCCCAAAAAACGGATTGGTGTTCCAGGGCTTGGGAGCCGGTCGCTGCCGTCAGAACGCCCCAATCAGCTAGGGCGCGACCACGCTTCCCTTGGTCTCGTACGCATTGCCGCGGAACAAAGCGATCTTGCGGCCATCCTCGGTGGTGACCTCGACATCGTAGACGCCGGTCCGGCGGGTCCGGCTCTGCTCCTTGGCCTCGGCGATCAGCACGTCGCCCAGCATCGCCGATTCGATGAACGTGATTTGCGCGCCGAGCGCCACGGTCACGCGGTTGTAGGCATTGCAGGCAAAGGCAAATGCGCTGTCGGCGAGCGTGAAGATCAGGCCGCCATGGCAGGTTTGATGGCCGTTCAACATGTCCTCGCGCACGACCATGCGCAGGCGGGCCTGGCCGGGTTTGATCGCCTCGACGGTCATGCCGAATGCCTGGGACGCCCGGTCTCGCTGATACATGCCTTGGCCGACCTGTTCGGCGAGGCGCTGTTCTGTGCTCTCGGAAACCTTGCCGGCGGAGACCTTGCCGGTCGCGCCGGGCTCGGCCGTCCCAGCCACCGACTATCGCCCCTTGAAGGCTGCCGGGCGACGATCGAGAAAGGCATCCACGCCTTCGGCGAAATCCTCGGTCTTGCCGGCCTTGCGCTGCAGCTCGCGTTCGAGCTCGAGCTGCTGTTCGAAATTGTTGCTGAACGAAGCGTTGATCGCACGCTTGATCAAGCCCAGCGCCACGGTCGGCTGGGTCGCGAGGTGACGGGCCAGACCCAACGCCTCGTCCATCAGCTGCTCGTCATCGACCGCACGCCAGATCAGCCCCCAATCCGCGGCCTGCTCGCCGTCGATGGACTCGCCGAGCATCGCCAGGCCCATGGCGCGCGCCTGGCCGACCAGGCGAGGCAGCGCATAGGAGCCGCCGGCATCGGGAATCAAGCCGATCTTGACGAAAGCCTGCACGAACACCGCCGATTTGGCCGCGAGCACGATATCGCAGGCGAGCGCCAGATTGGCGCCGGCGCCGGCTGCGACGCCGTTGACCGCGGCGATCACCGGGCGCTCCAGCCGTTTCAGCCGACGGACCAGGGGGTTGTAGAGGCGATCCAGCGTGTCGCCGAGATCCGGCCGATCCACCGTCGCCCGGTCGTTCAGATCCTGGCCCGAGCAAAAACCGCGCCCGGCGCCGGTCAGCAGCACCGCCCGGATCGCCCGATCGAGCTCGATCCGGTCGAGCACATGCGCGAGCTCGGCATGCATGGCCTCACACATGGCGTTCAGCCGGTCGGGACGGTTCAGGGTGATGGTCGCGATGCCATCGCCCAGCGTCAGTAAAACGGTCGGTTCACTCAATCTCTCGCCTCCCTGCGTCAGGTGGCACCTCATGCAAGTTTGCGACTATAACATGATCATCGTTACCGACTCATGAATTTGCTACCATGAATCTCTTCTACGGTTTTCGTTGGCGGTCAGTGTCGCATCGAGGTTCCATGCTAAGCCATTTCTCGTCCGAATCCCAACGCTTGCGGGCTTGTCGCATGGTCGGCGCCGTGCGCCCATGAACGGCCGCCCGCTCAGCCATTGGCTGCTTTTGTTTACCATCGTCGCCCTTTGGGGCAGTGCTTTCGGCATCACCGAGCTCGCGATCGAGGCGTTTTCGCCGATCGCTTTGGTCACCGGGCGGATGATCCTGGCCGCCGCTCTGCTCACCTTGGTGGTTCTGGCGCGCGGCCAGCGCTTTCCGAGAACGGCGAGGTTCTGGACCTACAGCCTGGCCATGGCGATTGCCGGCAACTGCCTGCCGTTCTGGCTGATCTCCGCAGCCCAGCAGCAGATCGACAGCGGTCTTGCGGGCATCTTGATGTCGGTCATGCCGCTGACCACGCTTCTCCTCGCCCATGTCTTCGTGCCGGACGAGACGCTCTCCGGCGGCAAGCTCATCGGCTTCTTCCTCGGCTTTATCGGCATCGTCGTGCTGATTGGCCCGGAGGCGCTCTTGGAGCTGAGAGGGGAAGGCACCGTCATCTGGTGGGAGCTTGCCACGCTGATCGCCGCCTTTTGCTACGCCGCAAACGCGATCATCGCGCGCCATCGCCCACCTGCCGATCCAATCGTCGCCGCAGCCGGCACCATGATCGTAGGCGCGGTGATCATGGTGCCGATCGGCTTTTGGGGGCTGCCGGCGCAAATCATGAGCGCATCCGCGAAGGGCCTGCTTGCCGGCGTCGCGCTTGCGGTGCTGGCGAGCGCGGTAGCCCCGGTGGTCTTCCTCCGCCTGATCGCCCTCGCCGGCCCAAGCTTCGTCGCGTTCATCAACTATCTGATCCCGCTTTGGGCCGTGGCGATCGGTATTTTGCTTTTGGGCGAGGAGCCACGCTGGACGGCGTTGGCTGCGCTTGCTTTGATCCTTTTGGGCTTGGCGTTGAGCGAAATGGCGGGTCAGCGTGCGGCGGCGAGGGTCAGACAGGCTGAGCCCGCAGGCGACGACTGACCTTGAACGCCGCCTTGTTTCGGCGCCGCTTGCTGTTTTTGAGCTGATGACGAGAGGATCGATGACTTGAGCAATTGGATCGCGTTCCAGATCGCCGGCGATCAGGGCATGCCCCTGATTTTCCTGCACGGGATCGGCGGCGATGCCGAGTCGTGGCGGCCCCAGCTCGACGGCTTTTCCGGCGGTTATCGCGCAATCGCCTGGGACATGCCGGGCTATGGCGATTCAGCGCCACTCGCCGACATGACCTTCCCTGCCCTGGTCGAGGCGGTCGCCGTGCTGCTCGATCGTCTCGAGGTGACCAGCACCCATCTGGTCGGCCATGCGCTCGGCGGCATGATCGCCCAAGCCTTCGCTCTCGCCCATCCGGATCGCCTACGCTCCCTGACGCTTGCGGCCACCAGCGCCGCGTTCGGCAAACGTGCCGGCGGTGAACCGGACATCGCCTGGCGCGATCGGTTCGTCGAGCAGCGTCTGGGGCCCCTGGATCGCGGCGCGTCGATGGCGGAACTCGCGCCCAAGCTGGTGGAGGGCTTGATCGGCGATCAGGCCGATCCGAAGGGGTTGGAGCAGGCGATCTTGAGCATGGCGGCAGTCCCGGAGTCGGGTTATCGCGCTGCCATCCATTGCCTGACGGGCTTCGATCAGGATGCAGCACTTGCCGACATCCGCACGCCGACCCTCCTGATCGCCGGCGAAAAGGACCCGGTGGCCCCGCCTCGGGTGATGCAACGCATGGCCGCGGCCATGCCGGATGCCCGTTTCGCGGCGATCGAAGGCAGCGGCCATCTGCTGCATCTGGAGCGATCGGAGGCCTTCAACCGCCTGCTCGGCGATTTTCTGAAGTCTTTGGACGTGCATCGACCATGACGACACATGCCCCGGGCGCTTCGCCCATTTTGCGCGTTATCAAGCCTCTTGCGCGTTATCAAGCCTCTCCTGCCCTAAAGCGCCTCCGCGACGTCCCGTCGGATCGATCTTTTCGGAAAATGGTCTAGTCTGAGCGTAAGTGGTCATGGCCGGTGGCCTATTGCGCGCGTGAGGGGGGTGAACGTTGATGAGTTCCAAGAGCAAAA
>Ga0224508_10004371_pt1 | contig 11559 bp, 12 predicted proteins | sample SF_Jan12_sed_USG_4_FD_170157 | JGI IMG/M metagenome (GOLD analysis project Ga0224508, IMG submission 170157) | Sediment microbial communities from San Francisco Bay, California, United States - SF_Jan12_sed_USGS_21 | ecosystem: Environmental > Aquatic > Marine > Sediment | place: USA...
GGTCGGCTATTTCGCCCAGGACCAGGCCGAGGAGCTCGACCTGACGGCCACGCCCCTCGACCACATGGCGCGCCTTATGCCCGACGCGACGCCGCAGAAGCTGCGCGGCCAGCTCGGCCGCTTCGGGTTCGGCCAGGACAAGGCGGAGGTCGCGGTCGGCAAGCTCTCGGGCGGCGAGAAGGCGCGCCTTCTGTTCGCGCTGATGAGCCGCGAGGCGCCGCAGATCCTGCTGCTCGACGAGCCGACCAACCACCTCGACGTCGACGCGCGCCAGGCGCTCATCCAGGCGCTCAACGACTACGCCGGCGCCGTGGTGCTGGTCAGCCACGACCCGCACCTGATCGAGCTGATCGCAGACCGCCTCTGGCTGGTCGCCGGCGGCACGGTCCGGCCCTACGACGGCGACCTCGAGGACTATCGCAAGCTGCTGCTGGAGCAGCGCCGGGCCGAGCGCCAAAAGGCGCGCGCGGAACGGCCCGAGAAGACCGAAACCGTCAGCCGCAAGGACAAGCGCCGGGCCGCCGCCGAGGCCCGCAACGCCGTCGCCCACCTGCGCAAGGCCGCGCGCGACGCCGAGGCGCGCCTGGAGAAGCTCGCCCGCAAGAAGCAGGCCCTCGAGGCCGAGCTGGCCCGGCCCGAGGTCTACGACGGCCCGACCGCCGCGCTCCAGGACCTCCAGCTCGCGCACGGCGCCCTCAAGCAGGCCATCGCCGAGGCCGAGGAGGCTTGGCTCCAGGCCCAGGCGGCGCTGGAAGAGGCGTGAAGCGGCGGCCCGGCGGGTGGCGCGAAACGTGAGCAAACGAGCCCATGCACAGTAAATATGCGTTTGTTTTCAATGGGTTGTGGGGCGGCCGGAAGGGCGTACTGTCCCGTAAGCCATTGAAACAAAAGGGCTTTACCACGAAGACACAAAGGCACGAAGGAACAACTTCGGTTATCGCGCGCGCAGCGCGCAAACAAGACCTTCTTTGTGTCTTCGTGCCTTTGTGGTGACCCTTCGTTGTTTCGGAAAGCGACTCAGTTCCTAATATGTTCTTGATAAACGCCATTTAATACGCTATAGTTCCTATCATAAGAATTTCAGGGAGGGCTCCATGGACCCCTATCAGGTGATCGCCGAGGGCGGCGAGGCGCTGATCGCGGGCTGGTTGGGCGTCACGCTGTCGGCGGGTCTGCGTCTGCCCGAGAACCTGCCTTCGCCGAAGCGGAGCTCCGGCTCCGCGCAGGCAGGTGAATCGGAAGACCGCCGCGAGTTCCTCCTGGCCGGCGCCAAGGCCGCGCTCGAGCAGCTGGCCCCCGCCAGCGCCTGGCTCGGCGAGCGCCTCCAGGCCGTCCAGTTCCTCTGCTCCCACGCCGCCGCCATGCACTGGCAGGCCTCGGCCAACTCGCCCGTCCTGGGCGAGCCCGTCCGCCACCGCGCCCAGCGCTTCGCGACCCAGATGATGGCGCTGACCAGCCGCCAGCTCTCGACCCTGGCGCACCTCAGGGACGCACGGCGAAAGGAGCGCGAGGCCGCCGAGCGCCAGGCCTGGCGCCAGGAGGCCCACGCGACCAAGCAGCAGCTCGCCCGCGGCAGCGCCTTCACGGCCGAGCTCGAGCACATGATGAAGCTGGGCGCCGAGAGGGACGCGGTGCCGGAGGCCGCGGCCGCCCCGAAGGCGGCGGGCGCCGGCGTGCCCGAGCCACCGCCCGGGCCGGCCCCCGCCCTCAACCGCCGGGAGCGGAGGGCGCTGAAACGCCTGGACCGGAAGCAGCGGCGTCGGGCCGGGGCAGAGTGAACGCGATCGCGATCCGGAGTCCAGGCGCCCGGGATACGCGGGGGCGACTCGTCACTTGAACCGCGAGGCGGCGGATTTGACGGCTTCGCCCAATCGACCCCACGCGCCTTCGATGCCCTCCCTGAGATCCTCCCAGGCGTCCTCGCTGCTCTGCCGCAGCTCGCTCAGCTTGGCGTGGGCGGCCTGCTGCTGCTCGCGCAGGGTATCGATCTGCTTGTGGTAGGCCAGCTGGGCATTCGCCTGGGCCTTGTCCGCTTTCGCCTTGAGCTTGTCGATCTCGGCGCTCCACTCGTCCAGCTGTGCCTGAAGCTTCCGCTCGTAGGCTTCCTTCTTGCTCATGGGACTGCTCCTCGGCTCTGTCCTGTTCCGTCGGCTCCGGCGTCTCTCGGGCCGTGACGTCCTAAAGATGCCGGAAAATTCGGCCGGATGCATCCTTCGAGATGCGACGTGCCGAGCCGGACCGGATCCCGGTAAAAAAAGGGACAGTATACTTAATTCGACAGCCCCAGACGTGGGCTGAATTAAGTATACTGTCCCTTTTTTCGCCTGGGGACTGTGGGCCTGTTGAAGACGCCGGTATTTTCCGGGGCGGATAATTTCCTCACGTGCGAGCGGCCTTGGCGCTACAGTTTACGCCGGGACGCCGTGGCGTCCGGGTGCCCCCGCGGCGATGAGACAGGAAGCAGCGACGATGGCTTTTCCGCACCTTCGGGGCCTGGCCGTGCGGCTGGCCGGGCTGGTTCTGGCGATGGCGGCGCTTAGCGCGCGCGCCGCCGAGCTGCCGATGATCGACGCCCACAGCCAGGTCGACCAGCATGTCCCGCTCGAGGAGATCATCGGCCTGATGGACGAGGCCGGTGTCGCGCGCACGATTCTCTCGCAAAGAGCACGGACCCGTCCCGAGGACCTGATCGCGTTCGCCCAGCGCCATCCCGAGCGGATCACACCCGCGGTGCGGACCAAGGGGCAGCGCGTGCGGGAGGTCAAGGAGCTGGTGCGGCGCTATGCCTACGGCGCGATGGCCGAGGTCTTGATGTGGCACCGGGAAAAGACCCGCCGCACGGTCACCACCAGGTCCGGCGAGACGCGTTCGCCGCCCCAGGTCGTGAGGCCGCCGGACCACCCGAAATCGCAGAAGCTGCTTGCCATCGCCCGCCGCAACGACTGGCCCTTCATCCCGCACATCGAGTTCGGCTCCGCCGGCGCCGACGCCGCCCCCTTCATGGCCCAGCTCGAGTCGATGCTGCGCCAAAACCGCGATCTCCCGTTCGTGCTCATCCACATGGGCATGCTGGAGCGCGGCGAGGTCGAGCGCCTGATCGAGACGCATCCGAACATCCACTTCATTCCGGCCCACAGCGACCCGATAAGCGTCGAGCGGTCCGACAGCCCGTTCACCAGGATGTTCGAGGGCAGGTCGCTGACCGCCGCGTGGAAAGCCTTGATCGTCGCTCACCCGGAGCGCTTCGTCCTCGGCTTCGACAACGTGTTCGAGAACCATTGGCGCAAGCGCTATGTCAAGCAGGCCGCGATCTGGCGCAAGGCCTTGCTCGAGCTGCCGCCCGATGTCGCCCATGCCGTGGCGCACCGCAACGCCGAACGGCTGTGGCGGCTACCGGCCTTGGAATAGACACCCCGGCAAACGCCGAAACGGGCGGCCGTTGGACCGACCTTCGACCGCAAGCCTCCACGCCGCCGCCCTCCAGCGCATCGCGCGCGCCTTGGAGAGCGTTGAAGGCGGTCAGGTCGAGGTTGCGCAGCACGGCCACGACCTCGGCCTTGGCCGAGGGCAGCTGGGCATACTTCGCCGCGGGGATCGCGGCATAGACGTACTTGCCGGCAGTCAGGAAGGCTCTCTGGCCGGGGGTCTCGGCCTCGCCGAACCAGCTGGAGCTGGCGCAGGCGACCACGAGCAGGGCCGCGCAGGCGGCCGCGAGGGTCTTGAGCTTCAAGGGTGCACCTCCTTCTTGGGGGTGAGCGCGACCGGCCGCTGGCCCAGGACCATGCCGACCAGCCAGACGATCCCGGCGACGATCATGGAGATGACCGCCTCGGCCTCGCCGGCGGGGATCTCGAAGCCGAGCGTCGCCAGCTTGGCGACGACCCAGCCCACGCCATAGGACACCGGCATGGACCAGAAGCGCTTGGATTTCAGGAAGAAGACGGGTTCCATCCGACCGGCTCCACGTGGTTGCGGTGCCGGCCAAGCTATGGGGATCTGCCCGCGGCGATCAGACGGAACTAGTTCCGGGAGGGGCTGCGCAAAGGCCTGGCGCCATGGTTGGGCGGCGCCCGGCGCTTGTCAATCGTTCGGCTCTATTGGCGGTCCCCTGCAGACCAGTTGGCGGGCGGGTGCGAACGGGTGAAGTTAGCCAAGACCGGTCATTCCTGATCCGCGATCCGCCTGATCAGCGCCATCCTTCTGGAGCAGAACGATGAATGGGCAGTCCAGAGGGCACGATGCATGACCCTGGAAACCATTGTGCCAGTGAGCGACAATGCCCTCGTCAAGCTGCCTCGCGCGGCCGCTTGAGACATCCAGCTCAAGCCACCGGATGTACGCCTCGCTTCCACGACGCCGAACTACTTGAGATCACCCTCTCCAGCAATAGGCAGAGCACTCTGCGAATTCACGCTTGGGTGATGACGGACGAGGTGGACTCTCAAGGCTATTTCGTGCAGGACAAGCACGTCGTCGTGACGGTCACCCTCGATCAAGTCACGCATGTTGCCCTTTCGGACTTCCACCTGAAGGGAATCATTTTCGATCTGAGGATTACGAGGATAGACGACGCCTATCAGATCAGTTGGACAGGGTCGTATGGAGTCGAGGGTACTTTGCGTGCGAAACAGGTGAGCTTCGATCTTTGTGCCGGAAAACCCTGAAAAAGCACAAGATTCTAAAGATATGGAATCGTTCATGACGTCAGACGGAATGTCTCATTTGGGTGATCTTCACCCGTCGCAGCGTCGACCGCCGATGGTTGGTAGCTGAGGGTCAAGCGGAAGAACCGTGCCAGAAAACCTACCTTCCCGGCCTAGTTTCGGCAGGGTCTCAAACCGAGACACTCCCCGTCGCTCGGGCCCTTACGCCAGATGGCAGGCGGCCTCGCGATCCCCGTCCCGCGGCATCAGGGCCGGCGCCTCGGCACGGCAGCGCGCCTCGGCGAGCGGGCAGCGCGGGGCGAAGGGGCAGCCGACCTCCAGCCGATCTTGGGCCAGGGGCTCCAGGCCCGGCGCTTCCCCGGCGATCGTGGCGCGCCGCCGCCGGGCCCGGCCGACCCGGGGCACCGCCTCCAGAAGCGCTTTCGTATAGGGGTGGAGAGGATCGGCGAAGACGGCGCTTGTCGGGCCCTGCTCGACGATCCGGCCCAGGTACATCACCGCGACCTCCTCGGCGACGTGGCGCACCACCGCGAGGTCGTGGCTGATCAAGAGGTAGCTCAGGCCGAGGCGCTCCTGCAGGTCGGCCAGCAGGTTGAGGACCTGGGCCTGGACCGACACGTCCAATGCCGAGACCGGCTCGTCGGCGACGATCAGCTCGGGCCGGGTGATGAGCGCGCGGGCGATCGCGATGCGCTGGCGCTGGCCGCCGGAGAACTCGTGCGGGAACTTCTCTTGGTCGCCCGCCTTGAGGCCGACCGAGGCCAGGGCCTCGGCGATCCGGTCGCGGCGCTCGCCCCGGTCGCGGACCGTCTCCAGCGCGTCGAGCGGCTCGGCGACGATCCAGCCGACCTTGCGGCGCGGGTCGAGCGATCCATAGGGGTCCTGGAAGACCATCTGGACGTGGCGGCGCATGGCCCTGAGCTCCCCCGGCGGCAGGGCGAAGAGGTCGCGGCCGAGCAGCCGCACCCTGCCCGCATTCGGCCTCTCGAGGGCCAGCACCGTGCGCGCCAGGGTCGACTTGCCGCAGCCGGATTCGCCGACCACCGCGACGCTCTGCCCGGCCCCGACCGCGAGGTCGACCCCGTGCAGGGCGCGCAGGCGCGGCGCCGGCGCCAGCAGACGCCGCCGGGGCAAGACGTAGTCGCGGACGATGCCGTCGACTTCGAGGAAAGGCTCGGCGGCGCTCATGAAGCCTCGTCCCCTTCCGGGACCGGGTGGTGGCAGGCGGCGACATGGCCCGGGACGATCACGGCCTCCGGCGGCGCCTCCCGCCGGCAGATGTCGTCGGCCCGCGGGCAGCGCGCGGCGAAGACGCAGCCGGCGGGAAGATCGGCGGGATCCGGCACCTGCCCCGGGATCGTCGCCAGACGCGTCCGCCCAGGGCCCAGGCTGGAGCCCCCCGGAGCCTCTTCCACCGCGCCGGGCTGGGCCGCGAAGAGGCCGCGCGTATAGGGGTGGGACATGCGCCGGAAAACCTCTTCGGTCGCGCCCCGCTCGACGACGCGCCCGGCGTACATGACGATCATCTCCTCCGTGTTCTCCCAGACCACGCCCAAATCGTGGGTGATCAGCATGAGCGCCATGCCCGCCTCGGCGACCACCTCGGCGATCAGGTCGAGGATCTGCGCCTGAATCGTGACGTCGAGCGCCGTCGTGGGCTCGTCGGCGATCAAGAGGTCGGGGCCGCAGGCCAGCGCCATGGCGATCACGACGCGCTGGCGCTGCCCGCCGGACAGCTGATGGGGGTAAAGCCCCGGGGGAAAGCGCCGCGACGGCAGCCCGACCCGCTCGAGCAGCGCCACCGCGCGGCCCTCCGCCTCGGTCCGGCCGAGACCGAGGTGCCGCCGCAGGCCCTCGGCCACTTGCACACCGATTGACTTGACCGGATTGAGCGCGGTCATGGGCTCCTGGAACACCATGGCGATCCTGCGCCCGCGGATCGCGCAGAGCGCTTTCTCGTCCAGGCCCAGCAGGTCCTCGCCGGCGAAGCGGATCCGGCCTCCCGCGCGCGCGGCCTCGGGCAACAGGCCCATGACGGCGAGCGCGGTCATCGACTTGCCGCAGCCCGACTCGCCGACGATGCCCAGGCTCCGCCCCCGCTCCAGGGCGAAGTCCACGTGATCGAGCACCCGCGCCCGGCCCCGGTCGCCCGCGATCTCGACGTTCAGGCCTTCGACTTCCAAGAGCGCCATGGCCTAGCCCGGATTTCTCACAGAAACAGGTGCATCGGCCCTGCGAATCTGAGAAGATTCTTTTGCAACAAAGAGTTACTCAGGTTCGCGAGGAAGGCCGATGCAAACAGAGTGTAGTTCAGAAGTTTTGGAATTTGAAGGCTGTGAACGTCGCCGCGTGGTTGCGGCGTTTGACGGCGGTGAGCTGACGTCGGATGCCGGGGCTTTGCTGTTGCGGCAGGCTGACCGGGTTCTTGATCTAAGCGGGCGTGTGGCGGGCTGCTTTGCCGATCACCGGAACCAGGATCTGGTGGAGCATAGCGTGCAGGCGATGGTGTGCCAGCGGATTGCCGGGATTGCGCTGGGCTATGAAGACCTCAACGATCATGACGAGCTGCGCCGGGACCCGGTTCTGGGCTTGCTGTCGGACAAGCTGGAGGGCAAGCGCAGCGACTGCGAGGCTTTGGCGGGCAAGAGCACGCTGAACCGTCTGGAGCAGGGTCGGGCCGGGGTGGTCGATCGTTACCACAAGATCAGCCACGATCCCGCGGCCTTGGAGACCCTGTTCGTGGATCTGTTCCTGGACGCCTACGAGCGGGCGCCGAAGCGGATCACCCTGGACCTGGACGCGACCGACGACCCGCTGCACGGCACCCAGGAGGGCCGGTTTTTCCACAGCTACTACGGGCACTACTGCTATCTGCCGCTGTACATTTTCTGCGGCAGGGCGCTTTTGGCAGCGAAGCTGCGGCCTTCGAACATCGATGGCGCGGCCGGCGCCAAGGAGGAGCTTGAGCGGATCGTCGGGCGGATCCGCCAGCGCTGGCCGCAGGTCAAGATCCTGGTGCGCGCCGACTCGGGCTTTGCCCGCGAGGGGCTGATGGCCTGGTGCGAGGCCAAGGGGGTGGATTATCTTTTCGGGTTGGCCAAGAACAAGCGCCTTATCGGGGAAATATCGCTGGATCTGGCCGCCGCTCGGGCGCGCTTCGAGGAGACCGGCGCGCCGGCCCGGCGCTTCAAGGACTTCAGCTATCGGACCCTCAAATCCTGGAGCCGGGCGCGGCGTGTCGTCGGCAAGGCCGAGCATCTGCCACAGGGCGCCAACCCGCGCTTCGTGGTGACCTCCCTGTCGCGCGGGGAGCACCGGGCCAAGGAGCTCTACGAGAAGCTCTACTGTGCCCGCGGCGAGATGGAAAACCGCATCAAGGAATGCCAACTCGATCTCTTCGCCGACCGCACCTCGGCCGCCACCCTGCGGGCCAACCAGCTGCGCCTGTGGTTTGCCTCCTTCGCTTACGTCCTGATGGAGGGCCTGCGCCGGATCGCGCTGCACGACAGCGTGCTGGCCGACGCCACCTGCGGCACCATCCGCCTCAAACTCTTGAAGCTCGCCGCCCGGATCACCGTCAGCGTGCGCCGGATCAAGCTCTCGATGGCCTCGGCTTGCCCTAATCAGAACATTTTCGCTCTCGCCCATCGGCACTTGAGACAAGCCGCAGCCTGAGCGCGCTCCAGCCTACCGCCCATACCCCCGCCGATGGCGGGGGTCGCCTCACCATGCTCGAAATCGGCCGCAAACGCCCTGTAGTGGCGGGCCAAGACACCTCAAGCCGGCGCAACCTGCCAACGCACCACAAACAGACCCCACGCGAGCCCAAAATCACCCTCCGAAGGCCCGAAAATCCATCGCAACGCCTATAGTGTGAGAAATCCGGGCTAGTCCTCGATACCGGAAGTTCGTGAGTCACCCCCACCCCGGCCGTTGGGTCGGTCTGCGCGGCGCCGCAATCCGCCCGAACCCGCCGAAGACGGTGTGGGAATCCCATGTGAGTGTAGTGCGTTTGTCGCCAATCTGGACGCCCCGTGCGGGCGCGCGTCATGCTCCTCCCTCGACAAGCTCGGGATGAGGAAGCTCAGGATGAAGTGCTTTGTTTGCAACGAACAGCCAGCCTCATGCTGAGCCTGTCGAAGCATGAAGGGCCGCCGCAGCAGGATGAGGGTGCTTCTCTTGCAACGAACAACCAGCCTCATGCTGAGCCTGTCGAAGCATGAGCGGCCGCCGCGGCAGATCGAGGGTCTTTGTTTGCAACGAACAACCAGCCTCATGCTGAGCCTGTCGAAGCATGAAGGGCCGCCGCAGCAGGATGAGGGTGCTTCTCTTGCAACGAACAACCATCCTCATCCCGAGCCTGTCGAAGGATGAGGTAACTCCGTCCGATTCTTCGCGAGCTGCACCAGCAGATCGAAATCGCCCTCTATGAGCGCCTCGTTCTTGGCCCGGCTCCAGCCCTTGAGCTGGCGCTCCGTGGCAATGGCATCGGTAATGCGGTCGAGATACCGAGAGTATACCAACTCAACAGGACGCCTCGACTTCGTATAGCCGCCATAGGTACCGGCATTGTGCTCGGCCACCCGTTTTTCCAGGCTGCCCCGTGTGGAGCCGACATAATACCGGCCGTCGCGACAACGCAGTATGTAGACGTATGCGCCCATCTTCGAACCGTGGCCCGCCCTCATACTTCGACAAGCTCAGCATGAGGGCTTCTTGTTTTCGCTCCAAGCACGTTTCGTTCTGGCTCTGCACTTCATCCCGAGCGTCCTTACCCTGAGCCCCTCATCCCGAGCTTGTCGAGGGACGAGGGACGAAGGGCGAGAGGCGAAGGATGAGGTGCCGCCCTCATCGCCGGCCGCCCCCGCTCACCGCACCCGGCGCAGGCGCGGGTCGAGCACGTCGCGCAGCCCGTCGCCCAGCAGGTTGAGCCCCAGCACCGTGACCGCGATCGCCGCGCCGGGGAAGATCGCGAGTTGGGGCGCCAGGTACATGAAGGTCTGGGCCTCGTTCAGCATTTTACCCCAGCTCGGGTTGGGCGGCTGGGTGCCGAGCCCGAGGTAGGAGAGGCCCGCCTCGGCCAGGATCGCCAGGGCGAACTGGATGGTCATCTGGACGATCAGGACGCTGGCGATATTTGGCAGGATGTGCTCGAGCGTGATCCTGGTCGCGCCCTTGCCGGCGACCTGGGCGGCCAGGACGAACTCCCGCTGCCACAGGCTGAGCGAGGCGCCGCGGGTCACGCGCGCGAAGACCGGCACGTTGAAGATCCCTATCGCGATGATCGAGTTGACCGCGCCGGGCCCGAGCAGCGCGGTGATCATCACCGCCGAGAGCAAGGCCGGAAAGGCAAACGCGAAGTCGTTGAAGCGCATCACGGCCTCCTCGACCCAGCCGCGCCGCGCCGCCGCCAGCGCGCCCAGCGGCACGCCCAAACCGGCGCCGATGCCGACCGCCACGAGGGACACCGCGATGGAGTTCCGCGCCCCCAGCATCATCATCGACAGCACGTCGCGGCCGAACTGGTCGGTGCCCAGCCAGTGCGCCGCCGAGGGCGGCCGGAGCTTCATCGGCACGTTGATCTCGGTCACCGCATAGGGCGTCCAGGCGAAGGAGACCAGGGCCACGGCGACCAGCGCCAGCGTGATCGCGCCGCCGATCGTGAAGCTCCGGCTCGTCAGGCCCTTCGACCAGATCTCGCTGAACGCCTCAGAGGTCATGGGCGCCCCCGCGCAGCCTCGGGTCCAGGGCCGCGTAGGCCATGTCGACCGCGAAGTTGACGACGACCACCGTGCCGGCCAGAAGCACCACGACGTCCTTGACCACGATCAGGTCGCGCTGCGCGATCGCCTGGAAGATGAGCCGTCCCAGCCCCGGCAGATAGAAGACGTTCTCGATGATGATCGTGCCCGCCAGGAGGAACGAGAACTGCAACCCCATGATCGTGACCACGGGAATGAGCGCGTTGCGCACCGCGTGGCGCCACAGCGCCGCGCGCCGGTCGAGGCCCTTGGCCCGGGCCGTGCGCACGTAGTCCTCGCCCAGGGTCTCGAGCACCGAGGAGCGCGTCACCCGGGCCAGGATCGCGGCTTGAGGCAAGGCCAGCGCGACCGCCGGCAGCAGCAGCGTCTTCAGCGCCGGCCAGAGGCCCGCGTCCCAGCCGGCAAAGCCGCCGGCCGGCAGCCACTTGAGCTCGACGGCGAAGAGCAGGATCAGCAGGATCGCGAACCAGAAGTTCGGCACTGCGATACCGATCTGGGTGAAGCCTATAATGCCGATATCGGCCGCCCGGTTGCGGTGGGCCGCGGCTGTGACCCCCAGGGGAATCGCGATCGCCGTCGACAGCACGATGGCGATCAGCGCGAGCGGCAGACTGAGCGCGACCCGCTCGGCGATCAGCTCGCCGACGGCGACGCCGTAGGTGTAGCTCGTGCCGAGCTCGCCGGTGAGCAGGCCGCCGAGCCAGCGCAGGTAGCGCTCCGCGGCCGGCCGGTCCAGGCCCATCTCGCTGCGCAGGGCGGCCAGGGTGTCCTCGCGCGCGTTCACCCCCAGCATCACCGCCGCCGGGTCGCCCGGCAGCACCTCGAGGACCAGGAAGACGACCAGCGAGGCGACCAGCAGGGTGATCGCCAGGGCAATCACCCGCCTGGTCAGGTAGACGGCCATGGCGCCCCCGTCCTATGCCGGCGAGCGGACAAGGCATGAGGGAACTCCGTACGGTTCTTCACGAACTGCATGAGGATGGTCGTTTGTTGCAAATGACGCCCCTCATCCTGAGCCTGTCGAAGGATGAGGGAACTCCGTACGGTTCCTAGCCAACTGCACCAAGAGATCGAAATCGCCCTTTATGAGCGCCTCCTTCTTGGCCCGCTCCAGCCCTTGAGCTGGCGCTCCG
>Ga0224508_10004372_pt1 | contig 11559 bp, 11 predicted proteins | sample SF_Jan12_sed_USG_4_FD_170157 | JGI IMG/M metagenome (GOLD analysis project Ga0224508, IMG submission 170157) | Sediment microbial communities from San Francisco Bay, California, United States - SF_Jan12_sed_USGS_21 | ecosystem: Environmental > Aquatic > Marine > Sediment | place: USA...
GCTGAGGCGAAGTGCTGTACGGTGATCCGTCACCATGAGACCGACGAAACCCGCGATCGAGCGACGGCAGGCCGAGACCTGGGCACGGGAACGGTACGGGATCGAGGCGACCGCCGCGGAGCTTCCCGGTGAGATCGATCGCAACTTCCTACTCACCGCGCGGGACGGCTCTCGCCGGGTCTTGAAGGTTTCTCCGGGCGGCGCGATTCCCCTCGAGATCGAATCTCAACTCGCCGCGTTGCGACACCTCGAGCACACCGAAGTCGGGTCCCTGGTGCCACGCGTGGTACCGGACCTCGACGGCGAGGTCTCGAGCCCGGTCGATCTTCGTAACGGCGACCGCGGAATGTTGCGGATGGTGACTTACCTGGACGGACGGCCGCTGGCAAGACTCGATCAGAGCAATCCCGGTCTGCGCCGGCAGATCGGTCGGACACTGGGCCGGCTCGATCGCGCGTTGGCTTCGTTCGATCACCCCGGTGCGACGCGCAAGCTCGTCTGGGACATCCGGCGAGTGCTCGAACTGCGCTCGCTGGTCGACCTGCTGCAATCCGATCTTCGCCCGCAGGTCGTCCACGGCCTGGACCGCTTTGCCGAGCGCGTCGAACCACGGCTCGGCGACCTGCGCGTGAGCGTTGTCCACAACGACGCGAACGACCACAACCTCCTCGTCAACGAGGACGACGCGGGCCGGCCGCAACTGTGCGGGTTGATCGACTTCGGCGACATGCTCCACAGCATCACCGTGGCGGAGTTGGCCATTGCTTGCGCCTACGCCATGCTCGATGTCGACGATCCGAGCGCGGCGGCGGACGACGTGACGGCGGGATACGAGGAGGCGCTGCCGCTCGACACCCTCGAACGCGAATTGCTTGGCGACCTGATCGTCGCACGGCTGTGCGCGAGCGTGCTGCTGTCCGCGCAGGCACGCCAAACCTCGCCCGGCGACGACTACCTGATCGTTTCCGAGCGAGCGATCGCGGATCTACTCCGGCGATTGGGCGCAAGTCCGTGAAGCAGCGACGGCGCACGGCGGACGAAATCGTCGCCGTCAGGCGGCGGCACCTCGGCCCCAACCTCAGCATGTCCTATCGGCGGCCGCTGAAGATCGTGCGCGGCCACGGGCCTTACCTCTACGACGAGAACGACCGCCGGTACCTCGACCTCGTGAACAACGTCTGCCACGTCGGGCATTGCCACCCCCGGGTCGTCGAAGCGGGCCGCATCCAGATGGGTCTTCTGAACACGAATTCGCGCTACCTGCACGATGGGCTGGCCGAATACGTGACGCGGCTGACCGCGTCGCTACCGGAGCCGCTGTCGGTCTGTTTTCTGGTCTGCACCGGGACCGAGGCCAACGACCTCGCGTTGCGTCTGGCTCGCGCGCATACCGGCAGCCGCGAGATCGTCGTTCTGGACCACGCCTACCACGGTCACTCGCCGTCCCTGATCGAGATCTCGCCGTACAAGTGCGAGGGTCCGGGCGGCGAAGGGCTAGCGGATCATGCGCACAAGACGCCGTGCCCCGATCCTTACCGCGGCTTGCATCGCGGACCCGATGCCGCCGATCGGTATGCCGCGGAACTCGACCGCGTCATCCGTGAAATCGAATCCCGGGGTCGTCGACCGGGTGCGTTCCTTGCCGAGTCGTTGCTCGGCTGCGCGGGTCAGATCGTTCCGCCGGCCGGTTTTCTCGAGGCCGCCTACCGAGCCGCGAGAACCGCGGGGGCGGTGTGTATCGCGGACGAGGTGCAGATCGGCTTCGGCCGAATCGGGACGCACCTGTGGGCGTTCGAGGGACAGGACGTCGTTCCCGATATCGTGACGCTGGGCAAACCGATCGGAAACGGCCACCCCATCGGAGCCGTCGTGACCACGCCGGAAATCGCCGCCTCCTTCGACACCGGGATGGAATACTTCAATACGTTCGGCGGCAACCCGGTCTCCTGCGCCATCGGTCTCGCCGTGCTCGACGTCCTCTCGGAAGAGGGCTTGCAAGAACATGCGTCGGAAATGGGTCGGCGCTTGAAGAGCGGTCTCGAAGAATTGGCAGTGCGCCACGAGTTGATCGGCGACGTGCGGGGCATCGGGTTGTTCCTCGGCGTCGAGTTGGTTTGCGACCGAAAAAGCCGCGACCCCGCCGGACCGCAGGCGGAGGTGGTCGTCGAAGCGATGAAGGATCGTGGGTTCCTGCTCTCGACGGACGGACCGGATCGCAACGTGATCAAGATCAAGCCACCGATGGTGCTGGATGCGGCGAACGTCGATGCGACGATCGAAGCGTTGGACGACGTGCTCGCTTAGCTTCGATAACCGACGAGGCGCATCGACCAGCGGAAGGACACGAGACTGGCCAGCAGCGACCCGGCTGTCCAGTACAGTTCCGCCGAAAGCACGGCGACCAGGTTTCGGTCGAACCAATCCGGGGTGACCCACCGGACGGGGCCGGAGGTAAGCGCCAGGGCGACACCGACGATCGTCAGCGCGGCACAGGTCGTCAGGCCGACGACAGCGCGTTTCCAGGGGAAGGTCAGCGCGGGTGGCATCTGTGCATCCCGTCTTACCGCCACCATCACCGAGGCGGCAAAACCCCCGGACGGTTGGATCTCACGGGACTCGCTCAAAGCACGATCGAGATCGTCCAACTTCACGACTCCTCCGTCAGCCCGCGCACCGGAAGCGCGGTCGAAAGGCGCAGACGCAACAGCTCGCGCGCGCGGTTCAGCCGTGCCTTGACGGTTCCCTCCCGCAGGCCGAGGGTCTGCGAGGTGCGTTCGACATTCTCCTCGTGGAAGTAGAACAGCGTAACGACGTCGCGATATTTCGCCGGCAGGTGCAGCACCGCGCGGCGGATGGCGCGGTTCCGGTCGGCCCGCACGAGCGGGGCATCGCCGCCGCGCGGATCCGCAATCTCGGGGACCTCCGCGATGCTGACCGACGGTGGGACGATCCGTCTCATCTGCGACCGGTAGACGTTGGCCGCCACGGCGAACAACCAGGTCGAGAAGGCCGATTCGCGACGCCACTGCCCCAACGATCGATAGGCTTTCAAGAACGCCTCCTGAGCCATTTCCTCGGCTCGCCCACGGTCCCGGCAGAAGCGGTAGGCCAGGTTGACCAGCGGACCCTGCCAGCGGTGGACGAGCGGTTCGAAAGCTTCGGTGTCACCGGCAAGGACCCGCTCGACCTGGCGTCTGTCGGCATCCTCGCTCACCGCCACTCCTTCCCTGAAGGTCAGACGCCCCGGGGGGCCGTCCCGGTTGCATTTTATTCGACCAAAAAAAGGCAACCCGGCCCGAGCCGGCGGCGTCCAACAGGACGAACCCGAACGCTTGGAGGATGTTATGGCGATTGAAGGTGCTTTGGGAATGTTGATGGGAATCGTCGCTTTGATTGCGGTTTTTACCTTTGTGTCGGTGGCGGTCTGGTCCGAGAACCGGCGCAAGGAGCGCGAGTCGTACTACCGGCACGAAACGCTGAAGAAAGTGGTCGAGCAACCGGGCGAAACAAGCCAGCGCGTGCTCGATCATTTTCGGCACGAGGAGGTCCGGAAGGATCTGTTACGGCGGGACGGCATGCGACTCGGCGGCCTGATCACGTTCGTCGTCGGCGTAGGGCTGCTGATCCTCCTGCGTGCCCTCGAGCCCGACAAGGGTCTCTATCTTGTCTCGCTTCTGCCGCTGCTGATCGGCGGCGTGTTGGCGCTCTATTCGTTCACGATCCGGGTCGATCCGAAGGGGAAGGTGTGACGCGGCTCAAGCAATCCAGACCGTCTTCCGGTTGACGAACTCGAGCAACCCCTCGCGGCCCAACTCGCGGCCGAAGCCGGAGTCCTTGATGCCGCCGAAGGGCAAACGCGGGTCGGACTTTACCAACCCGTTGACGAACACCGCTCCGCTTTCGATCCGAGGGATCAGGCGGTCGGCGCGTTCGCGATCCGTGGTCCAAAGGCTGGCGCCGAGGCCGTAGGCGGTGCCGTTGGCGAGCGCGAGCGCGTCCTCGTCATTTTCAAAGCGGAACAGCGTCGCAACCGGGCCGAACAGTTCCTCGCAGGCCGCCGGCGATTCCGGCGGCGCGTCAACCAGCACGGTCGCGGGGTAGAAGAAACCGTCGCAATCGGGCACTTCACCGCCGCAAAGCGCGCGCGCACCGGCGGTCACGCTGCTTGCCACCTGCGCGGCCAATCTGTCCCGCAGGTCGCGCCGCGCCAGCGGGCCGAGTTGGACGTCGGGGTCACGGGGGTTGCCCATCGTCCGCTCCCGCATGCGCTCGACCAAACCGTCGCGAAACTCATCGAACACCGGCGCCTGCACCAAAAAGCGCTTGGCTGCAATGCAACTCTGACCGTTGTTCAGGCAGCGCGATGCGACGCCGCCCTCGATCGCTTTCTCGATGTCGGCGTCGGCGAACACGATGAACGGGTCGCTCCCGCCGAGCTCGAGGACCATCGTCTTGAGATTCGCGCCGGCCGTGGCGGCCACCTGTTTGCCCGCGCGCGTGCTTCCGGTGAGCGTGACCCCACGAATCCGGGGGTCGGCGATCGCGCGGGCCGCCTGTTCGTTGCTCAGGAAAAGGTTCCGGATCGCGCCGTCGGGGAGTCCGGCATCGAGCAGGAGACGTTCGATGCGGCGCGCGCAGCGCGGCGTGTTGGGCGCGTGCTTGAGCAACGTCACGTTCCCGGCGACGAGGGCCGGTGCCGCAAAACGGAAGAACTGCCAGAACGGAAAGTTCCAGGGCATGATCGCCAGCAGCGGCCCCAGCGGTTCGTAACGGATCCAAGCCTCGGAACCGTCGGATTGTTTTTTCTCGGGTTTCAGGAACGAAGCGGCGTTCTCGGCGTAGTAACGACAGCCCCAGGCGCACTTCTTTGCCTCGGCCACGCCTTCGGCTACGCGCTTGCCCATTTCGAGCGCCATCAACTCGGCCAGGTCGCCGGCCTGAGCGTCGAGCAACTCGGCGACTCGGGTCAGCCGTGCCGCCCGGTCCTGGAGCGGCTGCCGGTGCCAGACGGCGAACGCGGACTCGGCCCGGTCCAGCGCATCACGTAACTCGGTATCGGTGGCGATCGGAAAGCTCTCGAGCACCTCTCCGGTCGCGGGATCGACGCTCTCGTAGACTCGCTCCATGAGCTCTAGTCTAGCGAATCCGCCTCAGAGTGGGTTGACGTTTCCGCCACAGATCGGGCCAGCACGTTCGGCGCTGTTCGAGTCGGTGCCCAGCGACCCGTATTCGCAATAGCTCGTGGCCCGCACGAGGTAGTGGAACACCTCGCCCGCTTGCGGGAGGGTCGTATCGATGTAGGCGGTGACGATAAAGTGGTCGAGCGCGATGCACTGTGCGGTCGTAAAGTCCGACGTATCGGTGGTGCGAAGCACCTGATACACGGAGAGGCTCCCGCCGGGATCGAGCGGCTGCACCCAGTTCAACGACGACCCCAAGATGGTCAAGCCGGTCACCTCGCCGGGTGTGGACCACATCCAGTTCAACAGCTCGGTACAGTCGTTGCAGACATCGAAGCCGTCACCGTCGACGTCCTCATCGAACAGCCCGTCGCAATCGTTGTCGAGCGTGTCGCAGCGCTCCACGCCGCCCGGCAGATCCAGAGGGTCGGCGTCGTTGCAGTCGCTCGAATCGGCGAGGTATCCCGTCGGCTGGTAACAGGCCAGCATGGTCGAGTTCGGATCGCCGAAACCGTCGCCGTCGGCATCGGCATACCAGATCGTTTCGAGACAGAGCACCTCGATCCCTTGCACCATCGGCTGTTCGACGTTACCCAGAAACTCGATCTGCAGACCCGCAGCGCCTGCGACCGTAACGATCGCCGAGCGCGTGGCGGGTGTGCAGGCCGCGGCGGCGGGATTGCACACACCGGCGAGGTCGACGGGATCGATACCGGTCATCTGCACCGGCGTGACGCCGTTGAGCGCGACCGAAAACACGCGATCGCCGACGCCGTCTGTGGCGGCTTGAATGTTTGTCGTCAGCAGGTTAACCAGGTACTCGCCATCGGGTACGTCGAAGTCATAAATTAAATCTGTCCCGCTGTGGCCGCACCGGAACAAGTCCTCCGTCGTGGCGTCGCTGCAACCGAAGACCACCGTCGGATCGATCGGACAACCGGCGGTCAGGTCGCAGACGACGCCGTCGGCTTCCTGGTTGTAGCCCGAGGCGCTCGCCGGTTGGCCGAAGTCGGCGACCCAGGTCTTACCGCGACAGTCGGTCTTATTGCCGCTGCATGACGCCGACGTGTCACCGTCGGTATTGACACGCAGGTCGATCAACGCGGTGTTGTCCAGCGCCACCGGGCCGTAACAGTCGTTGAGCGCCTGGTTGGGGCACGGATCGCAGATGTCGCCGAGCCCGTCGCCGTCGACGTCGCACTGCGGCAGCCCGTCGGCGCAGCCGACTTGGCAAACGCTCGAGACCACCTCCACGATCCACTGGACGGTGTCGACGTTGGCCGCGTTCTTGGACGGCTTGATGAAGTTGGTGTCGGCGACCAATTCGAACTCCACGGTGTAGAAGCCGAGCTGGTTGAACGTGTGGTTGTACGCGTCCGTGCCCGTCGCCGTCACCGCCGGTGGGTTGGTCGGATCGTCGACGGTCCAGGTCCTCTGGTTGGTGACGTTGGCGCCCTGGGCCAGCCGGGTCGTCACCGAGAAGGTCACGTCGTCGTTGAGCACCACCTGAGTCGGTGCCGCGGACTGCGATTCTATCGGCGCGAACGGGCTGACACGCGGGCTACCGAAGATGGTCAGCGACCAGTGCTGGCGACACACCGCGCAGAAAGGTTGAAACAGCGAGCGCATGATGCAGTTGTTTTCGGGGCGGTAGACGCACTGGGACCAGTACTGAGCGCCCTCGTCGGGTGCCCCGATGTCCCCGATCCACTCGGGCCAGGCGCCGTCGACGCCGTCGAACGAGGTGTTGATCCCGCCGGCGAAGGAACCGCAGCCGCTGTTGGAGACGTACTCGTCGGCCAACCCTGCGATGGAGTGACCCAACTCGTGGGCCGCCACGTCTTCGCCGGAGGAGTGGCCCGCGGAGTAGGTCGATCGCGAATTCGCACAACCACCGTAGCGCGTCGTGTTGACCATGATGATCGTCTCGTCGTGGAACGGGGCGCGTTGCTCGGCAGCGACGATGTTGGCGATTCCATCCGCGTCGCACCCGCCGCCGTAACTGAGACAACGGTTGGCGCTGTTGCCGCAGTTGGTGGCCCCCGTCGGAAAGCGCGTGCCCATCGCCGTGTCGACCACGATGCCGCAGTCGCACTGGTCGGTACCGCTGGCCTGGGAGTAAGCGTAGACCAACGTGTAGTTGATCAGGGTGTCGTGTTCGTCGTAGGGCGAAGTCTGGCGCAGGTAGGCAACCATGTCCGCGGCGTGCTGTTCCATCGCCGCCTTTTCCGCATAGGTGTAACCGTCGGGGACGATCACGATGTTCAGCCGCCGCGAACCGTCGGCGGGGTTGCCGTGAATCAGGTAGATGTCGGGGTCGCTGACGTCTTCGGGCCAGATTACCGTGCTGGCCAGGCGCGAGTTCGTGTCTTGACCGGTCGCCGGGGCCGACGAACCGACGATCAGGTCGTCGTACTCGAACGGCCCGGCGGCGCGGTGGTAGCGCGAGGCGTCGAGCGTTTCGAGGCCGAGCGGTTTACGACGCAACGAGCCGCGGTCGTTCTCGTAATACGCCACCTCGACGCGGTCGAACCCAGGGATCTCGGGTACCTCGACGAGAAAGCCGTCACGGTGCGGAACGAAGCGATCCCCTTCCACGTGAGGGTCCATCGACGGTTCGTGCTCGAGGCAAAGTGGGCCGGCATCAAAGCGCAGGCTATGGGTGCGGCCACCCGGCCCTTGAAGCGTAACTTCGAGTTGCAACGTTTCGTCGACTCGGTACGCACGCGGCGCGGGCTGCTCGAGCGACCGCACGAAGGGCCGGTCCTTCGCCGTGTAGGACAGCAGCCGTCCCTCGTACCGGTCGACCTGGATGCCCAGCAACAGCGTACGGTCCGAGTACTTGCCGCGGGTCTCCGCTTCTAATGCGGGTCCCGCGGAGAGTCCAACCATGACGACAGCCGTCGCGTAGACAAAAATACCGGGGATTCGCATGCCTGCTATATAGGCACAGTTTTCCTTCCGGTCCAGGATTAAGATTTTAGCGCCGCGAACCCGCCTTGGCCCGCTGGGGGCGAGCGACGCGACGACGACGGCCGCCGGTGGGCCGGTTGCCGGTTCGCTGGCCGCGATGTGGCTGGCCTCCACGACCACGGTTTGCCTGTGACCCGCCGTTCGAGTTGAGCGAAACCCGGCCGGGATCGAATCCCTCGATGTTACGACGTGGGATCGACTCCCCAATGCGGGCCTCCACCGCGTGAATCATCGCGAGATCCTCGGAGCCCACAAGGGTGTAAGCCCGCCCCGCGCGCTCGGCGCGACCGGTGCGTCCGATGCGATGGGTGTAGGCGTCGGGCGTGGTCGGCATGTCGAAGTTGACCACGTGGGAGACCTGCACCACATCGATACCGCGAGCCGCGATGTCGGTGGCTACCAATACGTCGTAGTCGTGGGCGCGGAAACCACGCATCGCGCGGTCGCGTGCGTTCTGCGACATGTTGCCCTGGAGCGCCACCGCGCGATGACCGGCGGTGTCGAGTTGCCGGGCCAGTCGCCGGGCCCGGTGTTTGGTGCGGGTGAAAACGATGGCCTGGACGAAGCCGTCCTCGGCCAGGATGCGCTCGAGAAGATCGAACTTACGGTCCGGGTGGACCGGATAGAGCGCGTGGTCGATCGTCGAAACCGGTTTCGAGTGGCCCAACTCGACGATATGCGGGTGGTCCAACACGCGCTTGGCCAGTTGCCGAATCTCCGACGGCATGGTCGCCGAGAACAGCATGTTCTGACGCTCTTTCGGCAGCGCCTCCAGGATGCGTCGCAGGTCGGGCAGGAAGCCCATGTCGAACATGTGATCGGCTTCGTCGAGCACGAGCGTTTCGATGCGGTTGAGCCGCACGGCGCCCTGGCCGAACAGGTCGAGCAATCGACCCGGACAGGCCACGACGATCTCGGGCCCGGAGCGCAACGCTGCGATCTGGGCACGAGGCGAGACCCCGCCGAAGATCACTGCGACCTTTATCCGGGTGAACTTCGCCAGCTGTTCGATCTCGGCAACGATCTGGCTTGCCAACTCGCGGGTCGGGGCGACGATCAGGACTCGCGGATCGTTGCCTCGGCCGCGTGTGGTCATCAGGCGCTCGAGCAACGGCAGCGCGAACGCCGCGGTCTTGCCCGTGCCGGTCTGGGCCAGGCCCAGGATGTCGCGACCGTCGAGGGCCGCGGGGATGGTCTTACTCTGGATCGGCCGCGGCTCGACGAACCCCATCGCGGCGATACCGCGCTGGATCGAGGGACCGAGGTCGAACTCTTGGAACCCGGTGATGGGTTCCGCTTCAATTACAGACATTCTTTTTTTCTCCGGCGGCCCGGCACACTCAGGCACACGAAGGCTCGCCGTTTGCCTTACCACACAACAGAAGTAGGTAGGGGGAATCGTGATCAGCGGCGCGATCTTCGTAGGAGACCCTGTTGGGCGCCGAGGACCGGAAGCATCCGGTCTTTAAAGAAGGTAGGAGACGGGGGGCGGTTTGTCAACTGCCGACCAGACCATGCGCGTTGAAGTCGAGGTAGAAGTGGATGGTCATCGCTTGAAGTACCGGGTCAGGATCTGATCCAGTCCGTTGGCGAAAGCCTGCCGGTCGGTCTTGTCCAGCGCGGCAGGTCCGCCGGTGTCCATCCCCGTGCTGCGCAGTTCGTCCATCAGGTTCCGCATCGCGAGCCGCTCCTTGATGTTGTCTTCCGTGAACTGCTCGCCTCGGGGTCCCAGGACGTGACCGCCCTTCTCGACGACGGCCGCCGCCAGCGGGATGTCGCCGGTCACGACCAGGTCGCCCGGCTGCATCAACTCGACGATCTTCTTATCCGCCACGTCGAAGCCGGACGGAACCTGGATCACGCTCAGGTACGGGGAGCGTGGAATGCGCAGCGGCCGGTTGGCCACCAGATTCAGCGATACCTCCACACGCTCCGCGGCACGGTACAGGATTTCCTTGATGGCCTTGGGGCAGGCATCTCCGTCGACCCAGATCTGCATCGCGTTGCTCACTCGGACTCGATGAACGATCCGTCGCGAAGCTCGCGAAAAGCCTGCCGCAACTCTTCCTGGGTATTCATCACGATCGGTCCACGCCAGGCAACGGGTTCTTCTATCGGTTGACCCGAAACGAACAGGAACCGAATCCCCTCTTCACCGGCCTGGACCGCGATCTCGTCACCACGGTCGAACAGGATCAACGAACGGTTCCCGAGTTCGTCGGGCGCCACGTAACGCTCCACTCCACCGGTTTCGGTGCGAACGGCCTGCGGTGCCGAAGCGTCTTTGAACGTACCGGAGCCCGCGAAGACGTAGGCGAACGCGGTGTTGCTCGGCGCGACCGGCAGGCGGCGGAGTTGCCCCGGCGGCACGCTCACGTCGAGGAATCGCGGGTCCGCCGCAACGCCGTCGACGGGGCCGGTCTTACCCCAGAACTCCCCGCACACGACCCGCACACGGGTACCGTCATCTTCGGTGACTTCGGGGACGTCCTTCCCCTGCACATCCTGATAACGCGGCGCGGTCATTTTCAATGACGACGGCAAGTTTGCCCACAACTGGAAACCGTGCATGCGTCCGGTGGCGTCGCCGGTCGGCATCTCCTGGTGCACGATGCCGCGGCCCGCGGTCATCCACTGGACGTCGCCGGAACCGAGTGTCCCCTGATTGCCGAGACTGTCGCCGTGCGACACGTTGCCGGACAGGACGTAGGTAATGGTCTCGATGCCGCGATGCGGGTGCCACGGAAAGCCCTTGATGTAATCGTCAGGGTTGTCGTTGCGGAAGTCGTCGAGCAACAGGAACGGATCGTGCGCCGACGGATCGCCGAAACCGAAGGCGCGGTGCAGGTGCACCCCGGCGCCCTCGAGCGTCGGCTGCGCGCTGGTCACGTTCTTGACGGGTCGGATGGACACTGGAATGACCTCAACTCTTGTCGTGCTTGCGATCGATCTCGTCTTGACAGGCGATACAGTAGGGAGACTCGGGTCGAGCGGACAACCGGGCGTAGCCGATCGGATCCTCGCAACGGCGGCACAGACCGTACTCACCACTGCGGATCAGGGCGAGCGCCTGCGCCACCTGGCGCAATCGAACGTCGGCCTGGCGCCGGTTCGCGGCCGACATGCTCTGTTGCTGCATGGCATCCATGCGCGTGAGGCGTCCGATCGGCTCGTCGAGCGCAACCGGGCGAGTCCCCTCGAGGGTGCTCTCCAGCAACGCCGTCAATTCCTCCTGCAGGGCCGATAGTCGAATCTCGAGCTCGGCAACCTGCTTTTCGGTGAGTTCGTCCACGGGCCCATGATAGTCGGACCGTAGCGCATCAGGCCAAGTCGGCGGTCCGGCAGTAACCCCTCAGATTGGAGCGGTGCAGCAGTTGTGCAATCAGCAGCGCGCCGGCCAGAGCCG
>Ga0224508_10004373_pt1 | contig 11554 bp, 10 predicted proteins | sample SF_Jan12_sed_USG_4_FD_170157 | JGI IMG/M metagenome (GOLD analysis project Ga0224508, IMG submission 170157) | Sediment microbial communities from San Francisco Bay, California, United States - SF_Jan12_sed_USGS_21 | ecosystem: Environmental > Aquatic > Marine > Sediment | place: USA...
GACGGGAAGAAACTCCATCGCCTCTGGTGCAAGCGCGGCATTGTTGGTCGTGTCGTTCTTTGCCGTCGGCCTGCTTCCCCTGTTCGAGAATCTGGCGGATCTCACCCGCCTGTTCCCGTGGCACTATTACCAGTCGAGCCAACCCGTCACCAACGGCGTCGACTGGCCCGACATCGCCGTGCTCGGAATCGGCATCGCCGTCTTGGCCGTGGCGTCGATCATCGGCGTTAATCGCCGCGATTTACGCAGCCAATCAACCGGAGCATCACTCGTCGATCGGCTGCGCAGCAATCAATTGACGGAGAAGGTGGTCGACCGGCTGGCGGGATCAACACGGGTCTCCCATATCTGGACGAAAACGGCCTCCGAGCATCAAGGACTCCTCATCGTGACCGCCGCCATCATGTTCTTCCTGATGGGCATCATGATCGGCCCGATGTACACCCTGCTGGACCAGACACTGCTCAGCTTCGCCGACCAGTTCCCCGAAGAAGTCCTCGCCCTCGTCGGCGGCGGCGACATGACCACTCCCGAGGGGTTCTATCAGGTCGAGACGTTTGGCTTGATGGCGCCGATCGCCGTCATGGTCGTGACGTTGGCGATCGGTGCCCGGGCGCTGGCGGGAGAAGAAGCAGCCCGAACGATGGGCCTCCTCCTCGCCAACCCCATCAAACGGTCGAAGATCGTGATCCAGAAAAGCTGGGCGATGGTCATCTACGCCTTTGCCGTCGGTGTCGCCACCGGTACCGGAGTTGCGGTGGGCTCACTCGTCGGTGGACTGGACATGTCGATGACCAACATCGCCGCCACGTCTTTGCTGATGACGCTGCTCGGGCTGGCCTTCGGTGCGTTTGCGCTCATGTTGAGCGCAGCCACCGGGCGGGTGAGGCTCTCGATCTACACGACCATCGGCCTGGCGCTCGCCGCCCACATCGTCAATTCGTTCTTACCCCTGAATGAGAGCCTGGCCGGCTACGCCCGCTGGTCGCCGTTCTACTACTACCTGACGAGCGACCCGCTCCTCAACGGCATGCAGTGGGGACACGCCGCCGTCCTGGTGGCAATCACCGGCGTCCTCATTTGGCTGGCGGTGATGCTCTTCAACCGACGTGATCTCCGCCAGACTGGGTAGCCGACCTCGAGAATCGCCGCGCCGTGGAAAGCAGTCTTCCTCTGCGGCGACCGTCGCCGGCCTCGATTGGGCGTGCTCGGATGGCCCTGAGCCGTCACTCGACGGCCCGACTCAGTGCCTCGGTCCGGGCTGCGAGATCGCCCCCGACAGCTGACCGTCGTACTCCACTGTTTCGACGTTGAAACTGCCAGTGATCGTGGCGCTGCCCGTCGCATCGTGGAATCTGCCGGTACCGCCCGTGATCACGATCGTCTGCTCATATGGAAAAACTGGAAACGACGAGAAGTCACCGAAATCTATGACGAAGCTGGTTGTCTGGTTGGTGACGGTGTCGCCATTGGCGGCGACCCACACCGTATCTTCCCCACCGGCTAGGTCGACCACCCCGGTGAAGGCTCCCAGATGAGAGAAGTTCCCCGAGAACTCGGCTCCTATGCCCACGAAATCACCCTTGAGCGGAACCTCTTTGTTCGGCTGCGTTGCAAGCGCACTCGGAACCAGCAGCCCACCGAACAGCAGCGCCATAACCGTCGAAGTCAGCAGTCTTCGCGATAGAAACATCTCTCAGTCCTCCCTCGCCCGACAGCGTGGCTCCGGCCTCGCCAGCGGTCGCAATCGCCCAACATCAATCCCGATCCTAATCACGGCGACCACACAGCGTGATGAAGTGACATCACCGCCGAGAGCGACTAACGGGGAATCAACGACGCTGGCTCAGGAAGCCGCAAGTAACGCTATGCGCCAAGCAGGAGCGCCCTTCGGTTGGTGGCGTGAGAGCGTCATCTCGGCTTATACGCGATCGGCCCCCACCTCACGGTGGGGGCCGTTCGCGTCAGCTCGATGCCTCGTTTCTAAGGAACCTGCACCACCTCAGCGAGACCAGGAATCAGGGCGTTCTCGGTCGCCCATAATGTGCCATCTCTACCGAACGTGATCGCGGTCAGGATGGGCATGTCGGTTGCGACCTCTGTGCAGGTCATCGTTTTCACATCGCAGGCATTGATGGTGCCGCCAACGCCATCCAAGAAGATTTCCACTGCCGCCCAGGACGCCTCGTCCAACTCGGCTACGTAGAGCTTCCCGTCAGGCCCGAAGGCAAGATCGATGATGGACGTGAACCCCCCGTCGAACACCTTGACGCACTTCGGGGAGGGGCACATCTCACCGGAGGCACTAGGCGCCACTCTCCAGATGCTCGACACGCCGGTGGGACCGGGGAACCCCTTCAATTCCCCGACGTAGAAGTGCCCATCGGGACCGACGGCGACGCTGGTTGGGACCGCCTGGGTGGGCATAACCGGCGGCAAGGCGCAGGCCTCGGGAGGCCCAAAAGGACAGCCAAAGGTTGCAACGAGATCTGCGAAGTTCGCCGTAGACACGACCTCCTCCGGGAACACCGCAACGACCTCGACCTCGCCCCTGGTGTCGACGCGAAGCAGATCATTACCTCCTGCGTCTACGACCAGCGCGGAATTCCTACCCCACGATTGAACGTCATACGGATTCGAATCGACGCCGGCGCCATCGGGGTCGTTCGCTTCTTCGAACGCGAAGAGGTTCGCTATCAACCTCACGTTGCCGCTCGAAACTCGATAGAGCGCCTGACCATCATCGCTCTCCGGATCGGTCGTCGGCCCGACGGTCGCCCATACCGCATTCCGGCGAATCGGGTCAATGGCCGTGACGCCGGGCAGCGACACTGTCGAGCCGACCGTCCCGTTACGGATCGCCGTGATCCCTGCACCAGCGTCTGCGACCAGAATGTCGCCGTTGGGCGCAGTCGCCAACCCAAACAGCGGGCTGGCGAAGCCTCCGATGGCACTGGCACCTGCCGGTAGCGCTACGAGCGCGACCACCGCGCCAATCACCAAGGATCGTCTCATCGACAATCTCATAATCTCCTCCTCATTTCATCCCCATAGGCCCCGGAGCCTGCTCGCGTCGATCGCAGACGTTCGCAGATTCCATTTCTTCCAAGGAAGCGCCGGCCGTTGCTCGACTTCATAGGGCGCGTCAAGAAATGAACCGCCCCAAACCTGTCACGAGAGCCTCCCTCTCTCGCCGTCCATCCCAGTCGGACCAAGCCGCGCTGACTTCGGCGTCCTCCGACATAATCGAAGAACACTTGAATCATGCTACTCAACGCGCGAATCACGATGTGGGGGTTCGGTGCCTCCATCACGCCTGGCCATCTCCCAAACCAGGAGGAGAAGGACCATCACGACAGCCATGACAGGTCCCGGACGAATCTCGGGTGATCACTTAATTGATGTCGTCGCTGATGCGATCCAGTTCGGCTCGAACTACGGGCAAGCTGCGTAGGCTCGGCATATGCGCTCAGAGGTTCTCTACACGACCGAACAGGGATACATCGACGGCACGGTGGCTGCGGTCGAGTTGTTCGACGGCGCATTCCTTCAGATGATTGGCAGGGGGCAGGGAACGATCGACTGGGCAGGGACGCACGGTTCGATCGAGTGGACGAACTTTCCGCCACGACGCGCCGACGGCGCTTTCCTTCCGGACATCACCGGAATCATCCGGCTGGAAGGCCACGACCGTCCAATCATGTATCGAATGAACGGCATCAGTCTCTTGCCGAACGAGCAAGGACGCCGCCTGTTCTCGGGCCCAGTCCGCTGGTACACCGACGATCCCGGTCTGCTCTGGCTGAACGACCGATGGGGCTATGAAGAAGGAGTTCTGGACCCCGAGACTCTCCAGTTCCGTTCCATTGCCCACCTGCTCAATCCGGAGCCACCGGGGTAACCCACCGGCGATGACGATGGCGAGTGGCTCGGTCGGTTGGTCAAACCAGGTGCGTTGAGATCCCGTCGGCGCCCCAGCATGCACAGTTTGCTCCGCAAACTGCAACGAACTCGCGGAGGCTGCTACTCAAAGCAGCCGAAGCGAGTTCGCGGCAGCCGGAGTCCGCAGCAGCGAACTCCAAACGTGAAACACCTCCGGTGTTTCACGCCCCGACCAGGATTCGGTTCGAATCTGGAACAACCGCGCATGCACAGTTTGCTCCGCAAACTGCAACGAACTCGCGGAGGCTGCTACTCAAAGCAGCCGAAGCGAGTTCGCGGCAGCCCCGACCAGATTCGAACTGGCGTTACCGGCTTGAGAGGCCGGCGTCCTAGGCCACTAGACGACGGGGCCAACATGGATGGCTGATAGACACATCCGCTCGGGGGGAAGGACTCGAACCCTCAACGACAGGACCAGAACCTGCTGTGTTGCCAATTACACCACCCCCGAATGAGGCGCCAAAAGCCTACGGTGGCCCCGAATCCTTGGCAAGCTCAACCGGAGACTTCAAGGGAAGTCAGTTGGTCGAACAGCGCGGGTAACGCTTCGATATTGATTCCGCCGGCGACCCGCTGCAGAACCGTCCCATCCGGGCCGACGACCACCCAGAATGGGAAGGCGCTGAGACCGAAGGCACTCGCCACCGTCTGTGCCTCGTCATCGACGATGACAGCTTGCCCCCAGTCTTCACGGTCGAGCCATGCACCGGGCGGGAAGTTGGGCCGGGATGGGTCGGTTGAGGTTGCCACTGAGAGGAACTCCACTCCGTCCGGCGGGCCGCCGTTCGCGTCCAAGAACTCCTGAACCAGCGGCACTTCCTGCTGGCAGTGTGGGCACCAATGAGCGAGGAAGAGAATCACCTTCGGCGTGCCGTTGGCAGGGTCGATGGTGACGGTCTGACCATTGAAGTCTGTGCCAGTTATCGAAGGGATCGTGGCGCCGACGGATCCGTCGGTGCTGTTGGCGACGAGCGGCAACAGGGCGTCTCCGCTGACTTCGGGGGTGCCGTATTGGCCCTCCGTGGACACGCTCCCACATGCCGCGAGAACAAGGGCAAACGCGGCGATCACCGCGAACCATCGAGTCATGTTGTTGGCTCCTTCAATGAGTTGAGGACAATCAGTACGAGAAACGAAACGCCGGCCATGAACGGGATTGACACGAAGCCGTACTCCCACACCCACGCCGCCGAGCACGGCGCCTCGAGTGAGCACGCCTCGCCGGACCAACTCGGAAAATGCTGGAGCAGGTAGTGGTACACGGAGACAGCCAATCCCAGGCTCGCTTGGATCAACACGATCGGCCGAACGCGAAGACGGAAGACCCAGGCAGCGCCGACAACGATTACCAGCGGGTACATGAAGATACGTTGCCACCAGCACAGCGGGCATGGCACAAACCCGGCAACTTCCGAGTAGTACAGGCTGCCGGCGGTGGCGAGGGCCGCCATGCCAAACGACAGCGGGATACGGCGGAGGCGCGCCCAATCCGGACGGGCGGCAGCCACCACGACGACCGCTGCAACCAACAGCAGCGAACCGGTAGCCAGGATCTGATTCACGGTGGCGGTCACGCCTCCATGATGGTCGCTCGTTAGGCCAACCCGAAGTTCAGTCGGAGGGAATGGTTTCCTCGATCAACCAATCGACGACGGCCACCAGCGCTTCCTGACGCTCGGCACCCGCCGCAAGAGCGTCGTGGAATGTGGCTAGCTGCATGTCGGCGGACGTGCCTCGCTCGACGATGGTCCGAGCGTGAATGACCTCGCGCACACACCCGAGTGCTTCGGCGTCGTCGGCGACCAACTCGATGAGCTCCTCGATGAGGTCCGCGAATGGGACCAACTCGCCCTTGCCAAAATCGATCAACGCTCCTTCAGTGCCGTACCGCTGCGCTCGCCACAGATTCTCTTCGATCAGCATGCCCGCATAGTGACGCCAGCGCTGATTGTGGGTTCGCTGCCTGTACAGCATCGAAAGAAGCGTCATGAACAGTGCCGCCACCGTTGCAGCGTCCTCAACGCGAGTACAGATGTCGGAAACTCTGAGCTCGAGCGTCGGATATCGGGCCGAGGGACGGATGTCCCACCACACCTTGGTGGCGTCTTCGATGACCCCAGGTCCGGTCAGCGCGGCGATATGTCGTTCGAATTCGGCCCACGACGTGAACTCGGGAGGCAGGCCGGTGCGGGGCATCGCCTTGAACACACTCTTGCGGTAGCTCTTGAGGCCGGTTTCGTCACCTCCCCAGAACGGCGACGACGTCGTCAAGGCGTAGAGATGCGGGAGAAAGTAAGTGATTTGATTCATCAGGTCGATCCGCAGATCGGCATCGTCAATGCCCACATGAACGTGCATGCCGCAGATCACCAGCCGGCGAAGCACGGCCTGCAGGTCGGCGGCGAGGACGTTGTACCGCTCCTTGTCGGTGGTGAGCTGGTCCTGCCATTGCGCGAATGGATGAGTCGATGCAGAAATGATGGCGTACCCGAATCCGTCGGCGGCGGCTCCCACCGCTCGCCGAAGGTGGACGAGCTCATTCTTGGCGTCATCGATGGAAGACCAGACTTTGGTGCCGACCTCTATCTGGGATCGCAGGAACTCGGGCGAGACCTGATTTCCAAAGAGGTCCTCGAGTTGCTGCATCAGCGTGGGGGGCGGATCGGAAACCAGGTTGCGTGATTCTCGATCGACAAGCAGGTATTCCTCTTCGATACCCACGGTGAACTGCGGTTGCGCTTTCGACATCGTGGCGATACTAGAGATGAAGGCGCGCACGGGATGGCCTGGCCGCGGTTTGGCATTGCGAGCGCCAATCGCGGCCGTTGCTCTGTGGCATCGCCGAATGCCGGGGCCTGACCATTACTTGGTACTCGGAGTTTTGGGGTAGCCCCGACGGGATTCGAACCCGCGTTACCGGCTTGAAAGGCCGGCGTCCTAGGCCGCTGGACGACGGGGCCAGCGGGCGGCAATGGTAGCGGCTGTCAGCTCGCCGCCAGTCGAGCCGACGCGGTGCCAATCCGTTCCAAGGCGGCCCGCTTGCCGAGCACTTCCATGCTTTCGAAGAGAGGCGGAGAAATGCTCGACCCGGTGACGGCCACCCGCAGGGGCTGAAATCCCTTACGGGCATTCAACCCGAGCTCCTCGAGCATGGCTCTCATCGCAGCCTCGATAGTCTCCGCCGTCCATGGCTCGACACTTTCGAGGCGCGCAAGCGCGTCGGCGAGAACTGCCGCCGACGGCTCCTTCTCCATGATCTTGCTCCAGCTCTGCTGGTCGTATTCGACCTCGTCGACGTACAACCAACGCACCAGATCTGCGGTCTCCGGCCACATCTTGATGCGTTCCTGAATGAGCGGAGCGAGCTCTCGGTATTGATCGAATTCGGCGGGCTCGAGTGATCTGCCCAAGCCCAGTTCCAGGCTGGGCCGGCTCCGTGCGATGAACTGCTCGGTCGGCATGGCGCGAATGTATTCGCCGTTCATCCATTGCAGCTTGTCAACGTCGAAGATGGCCGGGTTCTTCGAAACATCGGCGAGGTCGAACCTGGCGATCGCGTCGTCGGCGCCGTAGATGGTGACCTCAGGGTCATACGACCAACCGAGAAGGCTCATGTAGTTGAACATTGCTTCGGGGAGATAGCCGGCATCGATGAAGGCCCTGAGTGACGTGTCCCCATGACGCTTCGACAGCTTCTTGCCGTCCGGGCCGAACAAGAGCGGCAGATGGGCATACGTCGGCGGGGTCGCTCCCAGCGCCTCGGTGACGAGGATGTGCTTGGGCGTGGACGGCAGGAGGTCCTCTCCCCTGGCGACATGGGTGATCTCGTAGTCGACGTCGTCGACGGTCGAGGCCAGGTGATAGGTGGGAGCGCCGCTACTTCGAATCAGCACAAAATCGTCGATGTTCTCGTTGTCGAACCGCATGTCATCACGAATGAGATCCAGAAACTCGGTGACCCCCGGCCGGGGGATCGCCAGCCGCAGAGACGCCGGTTCACCACCAGCTGCTCTGGCCAAAGCATCGTCCGGATCGACAGAGCGACACAGCCCGTCGTAGCCAGGCGGCTTGCCGGCTTTTTGGGCCTCGACCCATCTTTCAGCCAGTTCTTCTGGAGTGCAGAAGCAGTAGTACGCATGCCCGTCAAGCCTGAGCTCCTCAGCTGCTTCTCGATAGCGGTCGAACCGATCGCTCTGCCGGTAGGTACCGTGCGGGCCCCCCACCTCGATCCCCTCATCCCAGTCGAGACCAAGCCAGCGCAGGCCCTCGATCATCTCGGCGACGTGATGCTCTTCTGATCGCGCGGTGTCGGTGTCGTCGACCCTCACGATGAACTGCCCGCCATGTCGTCTGGCATAGAGCCAGTTGAACACCGCCGAGCGGGCATTGCCGACATGAAGACTGCCCGTCGGCGAGGGAGCGATCCGCAGCCGGACGGTCATGCAGCACCCACCGGGTTGGAGAGGATCCCAATCCCCTGGATCTCGACCTCCATACGATCGCCCGGCACCACCGGGCCCACCCCGGCAGGGGTTCCGGTGAGGACCACATCGCCGGGGAGCAGGGTCATTCCCTTCGTGATGAATTCGATGAGCTCGGCAACCCCGAACACCATGTCGGCGGTGGATCCAGACTGGCGCAGCTCGCCGTTCACCCGACAGGTGATATCCATGCCTTCGGCAGGATCGAACTCGGTCGCAATCGCCGGACCGAGCGGGCAGAACGTGTCAAAGCCTTTGGCGCGGGCCCACTGGCCGTCTTGACGCTGAAGGTCGCGAGCAGTCACGTCGTTGCCGACGGTGTAGCCCAGAATCACCTGCGCCACGTCCTCGGCGCGAACGTTGCGGGCAACGGCGCCGATGACCACCGCCAACTCGGCCTCGTGATGAACGTTGGCCGACTCGGCCGGGTACATCACCGTCGAGAGCGGCCCGATCACAGAGGTTGAGGGTTTGATGAACAGAATGGGTCGGTCCGGGACCTCATTGCCCAACTCGCCGGCGTGGTCGACGTAGTTCCGACCGACACACACCACCTTGGACGGCAAGACCGGCGCCAGCAGGGTGACGTCTTCGAAGGACACAAACACATCCGTCGCCTCCCAGTGCACCAACGGGGAGCCTTGATAGAGGCGGATGCCTTCTGGCTCAACCGTTCCGTAGGTGATGCCCTCGGCGGTCTGCATGCGCACGATCTTCACAATGCGGTCATTTCTCTCGATGGATTCTGGATGGGGATCCGGCGATCAGGAAAGCAGCGCCCGGAGCTCGGCCGGGGTAGCAATGAGATGGGCCAGCGGTATGTCATCCAGCAGCCCAGCGCCTTTCGAATGCTCGTGGGCAGCATGGTCCAGAGCATGTTCTCGCCTCGACCCAAGCGCGTCGACGGTCTCCTCGGAGAGGCCGTCCGATCGCATGCCGAGAAGCGTGAGCGCAACCTCGACGTCTTGCGGCACCGGCGCTCGGCCATAGTGCGACGCACGGGCGCCAACGACGGCTGCCAAGACCGCCTCGGTTTCTTTCGCCCGGTGAGAGCGGTCCCACTCTGCCCTGCCGATCAATCGGAGGGCCCAGCCGGTGTCGGGCCCGGGACGTCCGAACGCGCCGCCCCACGGCTGCTGGTCAGGGGTGGTGATCGCACCGGGGCGTTCGTTGACCCATCGGGCCGGCGCTCCCGGCGCGGCGGTCTGGCGGGGGGCGTCGGCAGCGGTGAGCTCGATATTGGGCTCTTGACCCATCAGACGTAATCCAACCAGTGTTCGTATCGATCGAGCTGACCGGTGACCGCCTTGGCGAAGGTGTCTTGGACACCTCGTGTCACCGGGCCAGGCTTTCCGGTTCCAATGATGCGATCATCGCACTCTCGCACCGGGGTGACCTCGGCGGCCGTCCCACACATCAACACCTCGTCAGCGTGATAGATATCCGATCGGGTGAGCGATTGTTCCCGCACCTCATATCCGTCATCTCGCATGATCTGCATCACCGAGTCGCGGGTGATTCCGCCGAGGCACCCATCGGAAAGCGGCGGCGTCGTGATGGCTCCATCCCGCACGAGGAAGATGTTTTCGCCGGATCCTTCCGACACGAACCCGGCCATGTTGAGCATGATCGCCTCGTCGTAGCCGGCCTTGACCGCCTCGGTCTTGGCAAGAATCGAGTTCAAGTAACCGCCAGTTCCCTTCGACGACGGAATGAGCGAAGAGGGATCGATACGGCGCCATGATGAAACCCGCACGCGAATCCCGTTCTGCACGCCTTCGTCGCCGAGGTAGGTGCCCCACTTCCAGGCTGCCACCATCGTGTGAACTGAGGCCCCGGCAGGGTTGAGACCCATCGAGCCCAACCCGAAGAACACGAGCGGACGGATATAGCCTTCGTTCAACTCGTTCGAGGAGATCACCTGGCGGGCAGCATCCATCAGTTGATCTGATGTCTGGGGGATGGGAATGCCGTAGGCGTTGGCCGACCGTACCAACCGATCCATATGGTCCTTGTGCCGGAAGATCGCCGGGCCGTCAGGTGTTTCGTAGGCACGAATGCCCTCGAAGACTCCGGACCCATAATGCAGCGCGTGGGTGAGAACGTGGATGGTGGCGTCCTCCCACGGCACGAGCTGGCCGTCCATCCATATGTAGCGGGATTTCTCCATGGACATAGTTTGCCACGCCCCATGCCTGCTTGAACAATGCGAGTAGAACTTGTTCAGCGAGATCCGTCCGGGCGACCTAACCGAGGTGCCGTCCATGCCATTCGAGGATCGCCTCGAACCGTGCCAGGCGATGCTGCGGCGTGCCGGCCCGAGACATCTCATGCGATTCGCCGGGAAAGCGAAGGAACTCGGCGTCGACGCCGTTCTTGAGAAGGACGAAGAAGAGCTGTTCGGCCTGCTCGATTGGGCACCGGTAGTCGCCTTCCGAGTGTACGAGAAGCGTTGAGGTGGTGATCTCATCGGCGAGCCGGAGCGGGCTTGCGTTCCACAATGCTTCGTGATCGCCGGGGGCGGTTGCTCCCGACAGGTACATCTCCGAAAACGCTCCAGATATATCCGACGTGCCGGTGAACGACGTCCAATTCAGCAGGGCGCGTTCGACCACCGCCGACCGGAAGGACTGATCATGACCGGTGATCCAGGCGGTGAGGAAGCCTCCGTACGAGCCTCCCATGATCCCCTTCCGGGTCACATCGAGCCGGGGATGCCGAACGGCGGCGGCAGCGACGACTGCTTGAACGTCCGCCATATCGTTGACGCCCCAGCCGTCACCGGTGACCGCACGCAACCATGCTTTGCCACGGCCCGCAGAACCCCGCGGGTTGCAAGCAACCACTCCGTAGCCGGCGGCGACATACACCTGGAACTCGTCGAAGAACCCGAATCCGTATTGACCGGCCGGGCCACCGTGGATGTTGAGAAGAAGCGGGACCGGGTTGTCGCCCGGAGGGAGATAGACCCAGGCATCGATCTCGACGCCGTTGGCAGATACCTGGAAGTAGTCCCCGGCGATCAGGCCAAGGTCGAGGTCTGCATTCGGCTGCGCGATCACCCGCCGATCCGTGCCGTCGATGGTCACGACGAGGCCAGGGTCGACGTATCTGCTCGCTACCACCGCCAC
>Ga0224508_10004374_pt1 | contig 11553 bp, 9 predicted proteins | sample SF_Jan12_sed_USG_4_FD_170157 | JGI IMG/M metagenome (GOLD analysis project Ga0224508, IMG submission 170157) | Sediment microbial communities from San Francisco Bay, California, United States - SF_Jan12_sed_USGS_21 | ecosystem: Environmental > Aquatic > Marine > Sediment | place: USA: California...
GCAGGATCAGGCCAACGCCATGGAGACGGCGCGCCGCGTCGAGGCCGGCCTGGTGTGGGTCAACGGTTCCGGCCGCAAGCCGCTCGGAGTGCCGTTCGGCGGCTACAAGGACAGCGGCATCGGCCGCCAGTGCGGCGTCGAGGGACTCGAGATCTTCACCGAGACCAAGACCGTCGGCTGGCCAGCCGATGCCGCGGTGCGAGAGGAGCACACATGAGCGGACCACTCGACGGCATCCGGGTCATCGAGGTCGCCAGCTGGATGTTCATCCCCAGCGGCGGGTCGGTGCTGGTCGACTGGGGGGCCGAGGTGATCAAGGTCGAGCACCCCGAGACGGGCGACCCGCAGCGGGGGCTGATCACCAGTGGGCTGGTACCGGGCGGCCCCGACGGCGTGAACTTCATGATCGAGCAGCCCAACCGGGGCAAGAAGTCGGTGGGCATCGACATCGCTCATCCCGACGGCCGCGAGGCGCTGCTCACCCTGGTCGAGACGGCTGACGTGTTCCTCACCAACTACCTGCCCCCGGTGCGCCGCAAGCTCGGCATCGACACCGCCGACATCCAGGCCCGCAACCCGAACATCGTGGTGGCCCGGGGTTCGGGCCAGGGCTCGCAGGGACCCGACGCCGAGAAGGGGGGCTACGACGGTGCCTCGTTCTGGGCCCGCGGTGGTGTGGGCTCGGCCATGCCACCCCAGGCCGACGGCTGGCCGATGGGCCAACCCACTCCTGCGTTCGGCGACGTGATGGGTGGGCTCACCACCGCCGGGGCCATCGCCGCCGCGCTGGTGCAGCGCGAGCGCACCGGCCATGCACCGGTGGTCGATGTGTCGCTGCTGGCCACGGCCATGTGGCAGATCTCGCCCATGGTGGTGGCGTCGAGGCTGTTCGGCTTCGACCGGCTGCCCAGCGGCGATCGCCGTCTGAGCCCCAATCCCGGGGTCGGGGTGTACCGCACCGCCGACGACCGCTACATCAGCCTGATCCTGTTGCAGAGCGACAAGCACTGGGCCGACTTCGCCGACTGCCTGGCCGCGCCCGATCTGATCGACGACCCACGCTTCGCCGATGCCGTCGCCCGAACCGAGCACAACACCGCGTGCATCGAACGGCTCGACGAGATCTTCGGGGCCCACGACCTCGATCACTGGAAACGGGCGCTGGCCGATTTCAGCGGGGTGTGGACACCGTTCCAGACGCTGGCCGAGCTCTACGACGACCCCCAGGTGGTGGCCAACGGGTACCTGCCGTCGATGACGGCACCCAACGGCCAGGAAGTGCAGCTGGTGGCCAGCCCTGCGCAGTTCGACGAGGCCCACATCGGCGTCGAACGCGCCCCCGAGCACGGTGAGCACACCGAGCTGGTGCTCGCCGAGGCCGGCATCGACTGGGACCGACTGGCCGAGCTGAAAGCCAGCGGCGCCATCTTGTGATGTGCGCGCCGGTCCGCTGACCTTGGTCCGGACGAGACGCTAGCTTCGGCTCATGGGAGCCCCCGAGGACGATCTGTCGGCCTACGGGCCGCCGTCGTACGACGAGTGGCCCCAGGCTCAGCCGTACCAACAGTGGGCCCTGGTGCAGGAGGCCGGGGGCATCATCGAGCTGCCACCGAACCCCTGGGACGAGTCAGTCAGGGCGTTCCACGTCACCGACTTCGCCGAGGCCGACCGGATCCTGCGAGACGGACAGACCTTCTCGGCCTCGATCAACGCCGACGGCATCGGTCCGTTCATGGGTGAGCTGATCCTCGGCCTCGACGGCGACGAACACCGCCGCTACCGCAACCTGGTCGCCCACGCCTTCCGACGATCGGCCATCGAGCGCTGGGAACACGAGCTCATCGGGCCCCTCATCGCCGAGCTGCTCGACGAGCTCGTGCCGCGGGGCCGGGCCGACCTGGTTGCCGACCTCACCGCTCGCTACCCGGTACAGGTCATCTGCGCCATCGTCGGGGTGCCGGTCGAGGATCACGATCGCTTCCACGCCTGGGCCCAGCAGATCAACTACGGCCCTCTCGACCCCGAGGCCGGCATGGCGGCCAGCCAAGCCATGCGCGCCTATCTCGAACCGCTGGTGGCCGACCGGTTGGTGTCACCGACCGGCGATCTGCTTTCCGAGCTCGTGCACACCGAGATCGACGGTGAGCGGCTCACCGACGAGCGCCTCTACGGGTTCTTGCGGCTGCTACTGCCGGCAGGCGCCGAGACGACCTTCAACGTGATGGGGTCGTGCCTGCTGTTGATCGCAGCCGACGCGGAGCTTCGCGATCGCCTGACCGTCGACCGGTCGCTGCTCGAGCCGTTCATCGAGGAGGTGCTGCGGTGGGAATCGTCTGTCACCATGGTGGCTCGCCGCACCACCGGCGACACCACGATCGCCGGCAGTCCCGTCCCGTCCGGCTCGTCGGTCACGGTGCTCACCGGCGCCGCCGGGCACGACCCCGACCGCTGGCCCCACCCCGATCGGTTCGACCTCGACCGTGACGAGCGCGGCCACATCGCCTTCGGCACCGGCGCCCATCAGTGCCTGGGCATGCACCTGGCCCGGCTCGAACTGCGCATCGGCATCGGCGCCGTGCTCGATCGGCTACCGGGCCTGCGGCTCGATCCCCAGCGACCCGAACCCATCATCGCCGGGTACGCGTTCCGGGGCCCGGCCGAGGTGCCGGTCGTCTTCGGCTGACCGGAAACTCTGCGAATTGGATGCGCCAAGGGCGGAGTTTCTTGAAGTTCAGCGGGCGAGGAGCTTCGCCGGTTCCCTCTCCGCTGAACTTCCCTCCGGCCAAGCGGTACCCTCGCCCCCACATGAGCACCGCCCACGCGCTCACCGACCATCAGGTCCGCTTCTACCGGTCGTTCGGCTTCTTGAAGGTGCCCGGACTGTTCGCCGACGACGTCGGCCGCATCGAGGCGGCGTTCGACGCCGTGTTCGAGGCCGAGCCCGAGCCCTTCTACCTGCCGTCGGACAACGAGTTCCACGAGACGCCCGATCCGGCCTACGCCGACCGGCTCCGCCAGATCATCCCCGGGTTCCTCGACAAGTCGCCCGAGCTGGCGTGGCTCAAGGACGATCCGCGGGTGCTCGGCACCGTCCGCTCGCTGCTCGGCGATGACATCGTGTACGCCGAGAGCGACGGCAACCTGTTCAACTGCGACGTGTACTGGCACACCGATCTGTACGGCGCCGACGCATCGAAGGAGAACCTGAAGCTGTTCTTCTACCTCGACTCGCTGCGCGGGGACAGCGGCGCGCTGCGGGTGCTGCCCGGCACCCACCATCACGAAGGCATCTACGGCCAGACCATCCGCAGCGATCTGTACACACCGGCCAAGGCGCTCGACCGCTACGGCATCGATCTCGAGGACTTCCCGTCGCACACCATCGACGTCGAACCCGGTGACCTGGTGGTGATGAACTTCCGGGTGCTGCACGGCAGCTGGCACGGCGCCCCCGGCCGCAAGCTCTTCACCGTCAATTACACCCAGACGTCCACCTGAAGACCCCGAACTGACGGCTGGCAGTCACGCGGTTGGGCTTCAGGGCCGCCAGACCGGCAGCTGGGCCGCGGCTCAGGCGAGGGCGGCTCAGGAGAGGGCAAGGCGGGCGACCCGTTGGCGATGGTGGGAGGAGCTGCCGAAGGTGAGCTCGCCCACCTTGGCCCGGCGCAGGTACAGGTGCAGGTCGTGCTCCCACGTGTAGCCGATGCCACCGAAGAGCTGGAGGCCGTCCTGTGCACACCGCTGCTGACACTCGCCGGCTGCCGCCTTGGCCATCGAGGCGGCCGCGCTCGACCGATCGTCGCCCTCGGCCAGGCACAGCGCGGCATAGAAGGCCAACGCTCGGGCCCGCTCGACGTCTCGGTACATGTCGGCCAGCTTGTGCTTGACGGCCTGGAACGACCCGATCGGCACCCCGAACTGATGGCGTTGCTTGGCATAGTCGAGGGTGAGCTCGAAGATCCGCGAGCTGGCGCCGACGGTGGCGAGCGCGATGGCCACTGACGCCTCTTCGATGGCGGCGCCCAGGCCGACAGCCGGGCCGTCGCCGAGCAGACGATCCACCGGTATCCGAACCCCGTCGAGACCGAGCTCGGCGTGGACCGACGTCGCGTCGATCGGGTCGTGACCGTCGACATGCAGTGAGGTGCGAGGCACGACGACCACTCGCACCGCGCCGTCGACCAGCACCGCCACGGCAACCTCGTCGGCCGTGGCCCCATCGAGCACGAATCGCTTCGTGCCCGTCAGGACCACCTGGTCGCCGTCGATGCGACCGGTGGCGGCCACGTCTTCGAGCTGCCACGTGCCGGCCCCCTCGTCGACGGCGAACGCACCGCTGACCGAGCCGGCTGCCACCTGGGACAGCCAGTGCCGCTGCTGATCGGCGGACCCGGCGGCGGCGATGGCCGGGGCGAACTGGGTGACGGTGGCCAAGAACGGCCCCGGTGCGACGGCCCGACCGAGCTCCTCGAGCACGATGGCCAGCTCCACCCACGAGTAGCCCGTGCCCCCGTACTCCTCGGGTAGCGCCAGTCCGGGCCAGTCGAGAGAGACCAGCGTCGACCAGAAGTCGTCAGCTGAGCCGCCCTCGATGACCTTCCTCACCAGCTCGGGAGGACATTCCTGTTCGAGCAGGTCGCGGACGGTGCGCTGGAGCTCGAGCTGCTCGTCGGTGAATTCGAAGTCCATCTCGCTCCTAGCGGGGCAAGCCGAGCACCCGCTCGGCGATGATGTTGCGCTGGATCTCGCTGGTGCCACCACTGATCGTTCCCGCGAATCCGAACAGATAGCGGTTGAACCAGGTGGTCGCGAGACGGTCGCTCGCGAACGCTCCGGCCTGTCCCGGCACCTGGCGTTGATCGAGGGCTTCCGGTCCCAGCGTCTCGACCGCCAGCAGCGCCAGTTCCCGCTGGCCTTCGGATCCCATCATCTTGAGGAGGGACTGCTCAGCCGGTACAAGCCCGCGTTGTTGCTTGGCCAGCTGCCGGTTGCCCAACAGCCGAAGGGCCTGGGCATCGGCGACCAACCGTCCCAGCTTGTCGAGCACGACCGGATCCTCGGCCTTGGGGGTGTCCCTGACGTCAGCCAGGTAGTCCTCGATCATCGTGTCGAACCCCTGTGACCACATGATCCACAGCATCGACCGCTCGTGGGCCAACGCTCCGTTGCAGATCCGCCAGCCGTCGTTGAGCTCGCCCAGCAGGTTCTTTCGGGGAACCCGCACGTCGTCGAAGAACACCTCGTTGAAGTCGGTGTGATGGGGCCCGGTGATCGACGGGAACGGCCGGCGGACGAGCCCCGGCGTGTCCGTGTCGATGATCAGGGCCGAGATGCCCTTGTGCTTGGGCGCATCGGGATCGGTGCGCACGAAGGCCAGCAACATGTCGGCGTCGTGAGCACCCGACGTCCACACCTTCTGCCCGTTGACCACGAACTCGTCACCGTCGACCACGGCGCGGGTGCTGAGACCGGCCAGGTCGCTGCCGGCATTGGGCTCGCTCATGCCGAGCGCGGCCATCATCTCGGCTCGCAGGATGGGGACGGCGTAGTCGCGCTGCTGCTGCTCGTTGCCGAACGACACGATCGACGCACCCACGATGCCGAGACCCTGCGGGTTGAAGCTACGCGTGACGTTTCGCCGACCGAGCTCCTCGAAGTACACCAGCTGCTCGAAGAGCCCTGCGTTGCGACCACCGAACTCGGGCGGGTACGCCGGGACCAACCAGCCATCGTCGAACATCTTGGCCTGGAACGCCCTCGCCCAGGCCGGGGTGTCGGCGCTCGATCGAGCCCGCTCGGTGGCGTGGGCCGGATCGGGCAGGTTCTCGTCGAGCCAGGCGGAGAACTCGGCCCGGAAGGCCTCGGTGGCCTCGTCGTGGTGAAGTCGCATGCGACAGATCCCTTCGATGTTGATCTGACACTGCCACGGCCGCGGCATTACCGTCAGGTCGAGCCCGGTGCGCGAGCACGGGTCATTCATGGGGGTGATCGAATGGTTCTCACACTGCGCCGTCTGCTGATCGTGGTTGCGGCCCTGGCCGTGCTGGCCACCGCGTGCGGCAACTCCGACGACGACGGGGGCGACGCGGCCACCGACGACGGCGGTGCAACCACCACGGCGTCGCCCGACGAGGGTGACACCGACACCAGCGAGCCGGTGCCCACGGATTCGGCGCCCGACGACACCAGCGGGGGTGACGGCGGTGACACCGACGGCGGCACCGAGGGTGACACCTTCGTGCCCATCGAGGGTGTCCCCGGCGTCACCGACGAGGCCATCAACTTCGCCTCGATCGCCCTGCGAGAGAACAACCCCCTGGGTACCTGCATCGCCGACTGCTACAACGCCGGCATCCGGGCCTACTTCGACTGGCGCAACAGCCAGGGCGGCATCTTCGGTCGCGAGCTGGTGCTCAGCCAGGAGCTCGACGACGAGCTGTCCCGCAACCAGGAGCGAGCGCTCGAGGTCATCAGCGATGACACCATCTTCGCCTCGTTCAACGCCACCCTGATCGCCTCGGGCTGGGCCGACCTCGACGACGCCGGCGTTCCCACCTTCGTGTGGAACATCCACTCCGAATCAGCTGATCGACAGGGCATTTTCGGCCACTTCGCCGTCGGCTGCATCGACTGCACCCAGCGAGGTGTGCCCTGGGCCGCGTCGCAGGCCGGCGCCACCACCATGGCCAGCCTCGGCTACGGCGACAGCGAGAACTCCAAGGTGTGCGCCCAGGCGCTGGTCGACTCGATCGACAAGTACCAGTCCGACCTGGGCATCGAGGTCGGCTTCTTCAGCGACAGCATCGCCTTCGGCATGCCCAACGGGATCGGACCCGAGGTCAGCGCCATGAAGGATGCCGGGGTCGACTTCATCGCCACCTGTCTCGACCTCAACGGCATGAAGACGCTTGCCCAAGAGCTCGATCGCCAGGGCATGGGTGACGTGGTGATGTACCACCCCAACACCTACAACCAGCCCTTCGTGGCCGAGAGCGAAGGCCTGTTCGAAGGCGACTTCGTGGTGCCCCAGTTCCTGCCCTTCGAGATCGAGACCGGGCTCGAGATGCAGGACCAGTTCATGTCGTGGATGGAGCAGTCGGGCGAGGAGCTCTCCGAGCTGGCCATGGTCGGCTGGATCAATGCCGACCAGGCCTACCAGGGCATCCTGGCGGCGGGACCCGAGTTCGACCGGCAGGCCGTCATCGACGCCAGCAACACCTTCACCGCCTACGACGCCGGGGGCCTGATCAACCCCATCGACTGGACCCGCCAGCACACCCCACCCACCGAGGGTGACCCCACCTACGACTACGCCCAGGAGTGCTTCTCACCGGTGCGGGTTGCCGACAACGCCTTGGTGCCGATCGGCGAGGCCGCCGCGCCGTGGTTGTGTTGGGACAACAGCACCGGAGACTGGAGCGAGCCGGAACCGACCTCCTTCGGCAGCTGAGCCCCGTTGCTCCTGGCCAACGTCGCCGAGGACCTCTTCCGGTCCGTCCTCCAGGGGGTGCCCCCCGGCGCGGTCTTTGCGCTGATCGCCCTGGGATTCGTCCTCACCTACAAGACGTCCGGCGTGTTCAACCTGGCCTTCGGGGCCCAGGCCTACATCAGCGCGGCCATGTACTTCCAGGCCGTCAACGAGTGGGGCTGGCACCGGGTCCCGGCGGTCATCCTCGCGGTGTTCGTGCTGGCGCCGGCGATCGGCCTGATCCTGGAGCGGTTCATCTTCCGCGGCCTGCGCACGGCATCGTCGGTGGCCAAGCTGGTGGTGGCCATCGGCCTGACGGTGGCCATGCCCCCACTGTTCGAGCTCGGCCCCGCGGTGATGGCGGCGGCCGTGGTGGTTGTGCCGCTGCTGTGGTTCGTGCTGGAGCGCACGCTGTTCCCCCGGGTCGACGTCGCGGCGGGTACGGCCGCCGGAACGATCCGGGTCGTGAACACCGTGCTGGTGCTCGTGGCTGCCGCCGGGCTGGTCACGCTGGTCGCCGAGCTCGAGGGTCTGGGCATCGTGTTGAAGGCCATCGTCGCGTCGGTCGGAGTGGTCCTGGCCATCTCGGTGTACCGCCACGCGGACCTCGGTGCGACCACCCGCACCGTCACCGCCATCGTCATCGGTGCTGTGCTGGTCGCACTCCTCGCCGAGGCGCCCGAGTTCGAGACCGTGGCCGGCAGCACCCCGGTCGGACTGGTCCCCGACGGCGCCGGCGTGTTCTATGACCCCTTCGGCGTCTACCCGTGGAGCAGGGACGAGCTGGCCCAGATGGCGGTCGCCGTGCTCGCGATGGTCGGCCTGGCCGCGGTGTTCCGGTACTCGGCCATCGGCCTGGCCATGCGGGCCGTGGTGGAGAGCCCTCGCATGACCGAGCTGGCCGGCATCCAGGCCGACCGGGTCTCGGCCTTCGCCTGGGCCCTGTCGAGCTTGTTCGCTGGGCTGGCCGGCGTGCTCATCGCTCCCCGATTCAACACGCTCGACGACGTCGCCTTCTTCGAGTTGGTGGTGGTTGCCATCGCGGCGGCCGCCATCGGTCGCCTCACCAGCCTGCCGTGGGCCCTGGCCGGCGGCATCGGACTGGGGGTGGTCATCTCGGTCGGCAACACGTTCCTGCCCCGCTGGGCCGACGACATCTCGTGGCTCGAGCCCATCGCCGACGACTTCGGCGTGGCCGTCCCTTTCCTGGTGTTGTTCGTGATCCTCGTCTTCACCCCGTCGATCCGGCGATCGACCGAGACCACCGATCCTTTGTCCGGTGTCGACCCACCGCCGCCCGCCTCGGCGGCAGTCACCCGAAGTCACACCCTCACCGTCGCCACCCGGGTGTTCGCCGTGGTCTTCTTCACGGTGCTGGGCTGGTGGGTGTTCTTCTCGGCCGATGCGAGCTGGCTGTTCCTGGTCACCCAGGCGGTGATCATGTCCACCATCTTCTTGTCGATCACCGTGATCACCGGCTTCGCCGGCCAGATCTCATTGTGCCAGGCGACGTTCGCCGCCATCGGCGGGTTCACCATGTACCAGCTGGCCGATCGGTGGGACGTCTCCGTGCTCGTCGGCGCGCTGTTGGGTGGCCTCGTGGCGGCAGCTGTCGGGGCGCTGCTGTCACTTCCGGTGCGCCGCCTCGGAGGCGTGTGGCTGGCCATCGCCACCCTGGCCTTCGCCTTCTTCTTCGATGCGGTGATGGTGAAGTTCACCTGGATCGGGCCCACCTCACTGCTCCAGGGCGCCCGCGTGCCCCGCCCCGAACTGGGCCCGATCGACTTCGGTGACGACACGTCGTTCCTGGTGCTCGCCCTGATCGTGTTCGCCATCACCGCCCTGGCCGTGATCCAGCTGCGCGAGGGCACCGTGGGACGCACGCTGCGGGCCCTCCGGGGCAGCGAGCTGGCCGCCCAGTCGATCGGCATCAACCCGTCGCGGGCCCGCATGATCGCCTTCGCGGTGAGCGCCTTCATCGCCGCCCTCGGCGGCGCCATGCTCTCGATGCAGCAGGGCAACGTCAACTACCAGCAGAACTTCTCGCCGTTCGTCGGCCTCTTCTGGCTGGTGCTGGTAGTGACCATCAGCGCCCGCACCGTGGAGGGCGCGGCCAACGCCGGGGCCGCCTTCGGCCTCATGGAACGGGTCCTGCTGCGCAACGTCCTGCACCTGTCGGGCAAGTGGCGGTTCATCTTCTTCGGTCTCACCTCGGTGCAGTTCGCCCGCCACCCCGAAGGCCTGCTCGAGTTCGGCAAGCGACGCTCGATCACCGCCATCGACGCCAAGCTGGCCGAGTGGCGGGCTCGCCGCGACGGCACCGACGGCGCCGACGACAGTGAACCAGCCCCGACCGACCACGCCGGTGCCGAGGAGGCCGTGCGATGAGCCTGCTCGAAGCGTCCGGCCTCACCAAGAGCTTCGCCGGGATCCAGGCCCTGTCCGACGTCACCCTCTCGGTCGATGACGGCGAGCGGGTCGGACTGATCGGCCCCAACGGCGCGGGCAAGACCACGTTCTTCAACTGCCTGCTGGGGGTGCTGCGACCCGACCAGGGCATGGTGCGATTCGACGGCCACGACCTGGGCGGCTGGCCGGTGCACCGCCGGGCCCAGGCCGGTATCGGTCGGACCTTTCAGCGCATCGAACTGTTCGCTGACACCACGGTGCGTGAGCACCTGCTCATCGCCGAGCGGGTCCGAGCCGGCAACGGTGGCTTCTGGAAGGACCTGCTGGGCCGGGGTCGGCCCACGGCCGGCGAGATCGAGGCCTGCGACCAGGTGCTCGAGTTGCTTGACCTGCGAGCCCGAGCCGACGACCCCATCGAGGCGCTGAGCCTGGGCGAGGGTCGTCTCGTCGAGGTCGGTCGGGCGCTCATGACCGAACCGACACTGCTGTTGCTCGACGAGCCCTCGTCGGGCCTCGATCGCCACGAGACGACCGCCCTGGCCGACACCCTGCGGGCCGTGCAGGCCGAGCGGGGGTTCGCCATCCTGCTCGTCGAGCACGACGTGGAGCTGGTCGCCTCGTTCACCGAGCGCACGTATGTGCTCGACTTCGGCACGCTCATCGCCGACGGGCCCACTGATCAGGTCATGGCCGATGCTGCGGTGCGAAGCGCCTACCTCGGCGACCTGGAGCTCTCATGAGCGAGCCGGTGCTGACCCTCGACTCGGTGGAGGCCACCTACGGCCCGTTCCGCGCCCTGTTCGGTGTCTCACTCACTGTCGGCGCCGGCGACGCGGTGGCGCTGCTCGGCGCCAACGGCGCCGGCAAGACCACCGTGGCCCGCGTGGCCAGCGGCCTGATCGCCCCGTCGGCCGGCACCGTCGAGGTCAGCGGCGAGGACTTCACCGGCCGCCACCCGTTCGAGTTCGCCCGAGCCGGTGTGGCCCACGCACCCGAAGGGCGATCGGTGTTCGCGTCGCTCACCGTCGAGGAGAACCTCAGCCTCTCTTTCCGGCAGATTCTGGGCCGCCAAGGGGTCGGTATCGGCCTCGAGCAGGCCTACGAGCTCTTCCCCCGCCTGGGCGAGCGACGAGAGCAGATGGCCGGCACGCTGTCCGGGGGCGAGCAGCGCATGCTGGCCCTGGCCCGAGTCATCGTCGAAGCTCCCCAACTGCTGATCGGCGACGAGCTCTCGCTGGGACTGGCGCCCATCATCGTCGACGAGGTGTACGAGAACCTGGCGGCCATCCGCGCCGCCGGCACCGCCCTGCTCATCGTCGAGCAGCACATCGGCCACGCCCTGGATCTGTGCGATCGAGTGGTGTTGCTCGACCACGGGGCATCATCGTGGGACGGTCCCTCCGACCAGGCCGGCGAGGTGGTCGTGAGTCAACTCTTCGACAGGAGCGGCCGTGGGTGAACCACTCGAGCGCCAGACCATCATCTCGGGCATCGGCCAGAGCGACATCGGCCGGCGGCTGTACCGCACCGGCCTCGACCTCACCATCGAGGCCACCCTGCGGGCGATCGACGACGCCGGTCTCACCGTCGACGACATCGATGGCGTGTCCACCTATCCGGGCCAGGGCGGCAACTTCGGTGGTGCCAGCGGCGCCGAGCTGCACGACGCCATGCGG
>Ga0224508_10004375_pt1 | contig 11547 bp, 10 predicted proteins | sample SF_Jan12_sed_USG_4_FD_170157 | JGI IMG/M metagenome (GOLD analysis project Ga0224508, IMG submission 170157) | Sediment microbial communities from San Francisco Bay, California, United States - SF_Jan12_sed_USGS_21 | ecosystem: Environmental > Aquatic > Marine > Sediment | place: USA...
AAGTGATGCGGCTGCATACCAGCAACTCGATCACGGACGAAGTTGGGTTCGTCTACGTTGCCACTCGTCTGTTGATGGGGATACCGAATACAGAGGAAACCGAAGACCTTGAAGTCAGAAAGGTACCGCTGCAGACGGCCGTACAGATGGTCTTCGACGGCGAAATCACCGACGCGATCAGCGCCGCGGCATTGTTACGTCTGCACGCAGTCAAAACAGCATCTTCGCCGTAACAACGTATCGCATCGGGCCACCGGGGTCGCGCGCCTCGAACGGATAACAGGTTACGAGCGACAACATGGCCGCCTCTGTATCGAGCACCAGGCTGCCCTTGCGAGCATCCACGACATCGGCGCCGATGACTTCGTACACGTGTCGTTGTCCCTCGCTGGTCTCAAGACCGAGCAGTTCGCCAGGCGTGACGTCCCTCAGAAAACTGAAATGGGTATCTCGATGACCGGCGATGATCGTGTTGCCCGCCTCGCCGGGCATCGCGCTCGCACTCAAATGGCCGGGTCCGAACGCCAGCGTGCGACCCGACCCGCCGGCGAGCACGATCAGGTCGACCTGGCCGTTCCTCCCGGTAAGTCTGGCAATGGGCCAGGTATCGGCCCACGGCCACGGCGCGGGACGTATCGCGCCGTCGCCGGCCCGCAGCCAGGCGCGCTGCATCAGGTCCTGCGCCAGCCAGGCTTTGGCTGGTATGTACGTGCCCTGGCCGAGGTTCCAGAACCCTAAGAAGAGCAGGCACGCCATGACCCAGCGCCACCGCCGCCTAGCGAGCGCGGACACGCCGCCACCGCGGGTGAGTCTGCAGCACAGCAAACAAGAGGAGCGCTGCCAGTAACCAGAGGCTACCGGTCACCCGAAACAAGGGCGCGCCGGTTGCCGTCGCCGGGAAACCGAAGATCTTGCTCGTGCTCTGGCCGTATGGCATCAGGTTGGGCACCTGTTCGCTCGACAATGGATCGCCGGCGGGTCGAACCGGCGTCTTGTCGATGGCCACAAGACTCGTGTACTTGCTGACCAGGTGGTGCTCGATGGCAGTATCGACGATTGCGTCTCGAATCTCGGCACCACCGCCTCGTCGCTCCTTGTTAATCAGCTCGGCGATTCTCGCGCGCGCCCACAGTGCGCCGATACCGGGACTCTCGTGCGTGCTGATCAATGGCAGATCCGTCGACCAGCCGCCGCCCGTCGAGTTGCCGCTGATGCGCACCGTGTCGCTATCACGAAAACCGCCCGATGCTTGCGCCTTGACCGTCACCGGCTCACCCAGGTACAGATCCGGGACAGTCGCCGGATAGCTGTCGACGAAAACGCTGCTGGGCCACTGCACGTCGATATCGGTTATTTGCGGATGCTTGAGCTTGGCAAACAACCCGTTCATTTTTTCCTGAACCTCGTGCAGTGCGCTGATGAAAGTGTATGAGCCACGTCCGGCCTCGGCCGCTTTGCGCATGAACCAGCTGTTGGGCGCGGAGCCTATCCCGACGGTAAACAGGCGCGCGTTGCCAAGCTTGTCCTCAATCATCGAGAACATTTCATCTTCGTAACCGACGCTGCCATCCGTAATGAAAATAATCTGTCGCAGGTGAGTTTCGCGCGACGGAGTATGCAATGCCGCCGCCAGCGCCGGGCGCATTTCCGTACCGCCGTTTGCTTTCAATTGACGAACGAACGCGAGCGCGCTGTTGACATTGTTCGTGCTCGCTTCGACGCTTTGTTGATACAACACGTCCGTCGAGGAATTAAACTCGATGACGTTAAACAGATCCTGCGGTTGCAGCCCCTTGAGCGCCAACGTCAACGCACGCCTGGCCTGTGTAATAGAAACACCGTGCATGGAGCCTGACGTGTCGATAATGAAGAGCACTTCACGCGGCATGCGTGCGGCAGAAGCAAGTTCCTGATCGGGCGGCATGACCATGAGCAGGTGATACGGTTTCCCGCCTATCGATTCTGTGAATGCCATCGCGCGCGGCGCGGCGGATGGCGTCGGCTGCCAGACCAGCTCGAAGTCATGGTCCATCGGCACGGTGCCGCTTTCCAGCGTCACCGCATAACGCCCATCCTGTTCGGCAACAGTCACCGGATGGTAGCGGCTCGCGATAATATCGAGCGGCATCCCGGCGTTGATGCTCGCGGTCAACGCGAGTTTGTGCGCCCGCGACGCGGTGACCATGGGCGGCGATACGAGTGACCCGTCCGGGACACGATCGGTATCGGGCGACCAGCCGTTACCCTGTCGATCCGGCAGACCCTGACCCGGAATGTAACGGGGTGTCAGGGTCATCGGGACGCGAACGCTGAAGCGGCCATCTTCGTAGCGAATGTCTTCCAGGTATTCGATTTCGACAACCACGCGTTCCCCTGGCGCGACATTTGCCACTGACGTTGTAAACAGGTTGGCGCGCTGCTGTTCGACGAGGCTGGCTTTCTTGCCGGCCTGCTTGGCATCGCTATAGGTTTTCTTGGCATCTTCCTTCTCCTTGACGTCGGCCTCGATGAAACGCTCCCCGATGTGGAGTCGCATACGGTCAACGGCCGCGCCGTCGGGCAACGGGAACACGTAGATACCCTCCACCCAGTCCTGTCCTTCGTTATGGAACTCCTGGCGAACCGATACTCGCGCGAGCAGCCCGCTGATCTTGAGATCGACTTCGGTATTGAGCAGAGTTGCTGTCGTATAGCCCCCCTGCATTCGCCACAGAAGGCTGCCGGACTGAGCCTCGGTCGGCATTTCGGCGAGCGCGGCAGAAAAAGCTGCCAGTAGCAGCACGGTGAGAGTTGCGGTCCATTCGCGGCGGCGGGTCTTGATGCGGTGCATTGCGGCCTCCTTGTTTATTGAGGCTATTGCACCACTACAAAGCGCCGTTCCATGGGTCGCGGCATGGCAATGCACCGACGTAATGTGGCAAATTGTGACGATGAATCCATCGGCAGGATCAGATACGTGGCAAAACGAATAGCGATCGTTGAGGATGAAGCGGCGATCCGTGACAACTATGTGGCGGCGTTCAAGCGTGAGGGCTATCTCGTCGACGCGTTCGATGCGCGCAGGCCAGCCCTCGATGCGTTCGAAAGCCGCCTGCCCGACCTGGTCGTCATCGACATCAACCTGCAGGATGATGTCGAAGGCGGTTTCGAGCTATGCCGTGAACTGCGTGCCCGTTCCTCCGACCTGCCCATTATTTTCCTGACAGCGCGTGACAGTGAATTCGACGCGGTTTCAGGGTTGCGGCTGGGAGCCGACGACTACCTGACGAAGGACATCAGCCTGCCGCACCTGATGGCCCGCATCGCGGCGCTGTTTCGACGCCTTGACGCGATGCAAAAGCCGCAGGCTGCCGAGAGCCGCATCACACGCGGTGACCTCGTCATTGACATCGAGCGCATGACGATTCACTGGCGGGATACGCCGGTCGGCCTGACGTTGACCGAGTTCTGGCTCGTACATTCGATGGCGCGCTATCCGGGCCACGTGAAGAACCGGCAACAGCTGATGGACGCTGCCCAGGCGGTGCTTGATGACAACACGATCACGTCGCACATCAAGCGTATTCGGCGCAAGTTTCACGCGATCGATCCTGACTTCGACGCCATCGAAACCGTTTACGGTATGGGCTATCGCTGGCTGAGCGACTAGTCGACATCAAACGATGAACCTTAAACGTCAGCTCTTACTGGTCAGTTTGCTGACGTTGATATTGCCGTGGGCGGGCTGCGAGTTTATTCGTGAGACGGAGTCTGCTTTGCGCAGCGGGCAGCAGCAGATGCTGGCCGGCACCGCGCGCGCACTCGCGAACACGATGTCGCAGTACGAGGAAGAATTTCCCACTTTCGATCGGGATGCCGACAGCGGCAGTCAATTGTACATTCACAGTCTCGTCGTTCGTCCGACGATCGACGGTTATCTTGATGACTGGCCGCTCGGAAGCGAGTCACTGAAGACCATCCGAGGCGTCGACGGTCCGGTGCAGTTTTGCCTCGGTACGTTTGGCGAATCCGTTTACCTGTATATCGAGGTCAGGGACCGCAATGTCGTGTACACCAGCTCCCAAAGCATCGTGCTCGACGACGGCTCGCGACATGCTGACCGCGCTCGGCTAATCAGCAGCAACCCGCCGTATCTGCGCGAAAGCATCGTATTCGCCGCCGAGGCGCCCGGGCGTATCCTGAGCTTCAAGCAAAGCGCTTATGGCTTCGCGCCCGAACCGACGGTCACGGCCTACTGGCAGGACGTGCCCGGTGGCTATCGCGTCGAAGCGAGAATACCGGCCGCGCTCCTCGGCACTCACCTGGGCCTGATCGTGCACAACACGGATGACCCTGCGCAGCCCGGCACCCGCAGCAGCAGCTTCGCGGACGACACGCCCGGGCCTGCCGCGCGCTTGTCGCCCGAGCTCGAACGCGTCGTTGCCCAGCTCGTGCAGCCCGACATGCGACTGCTGGTTACGGACGCTGCCGGTTGGCGCATCGCCGCCGCGGGCGAACCGGGTGGCGGCTCTGCGGCCGGTTCCGGACGCGGCATTACGCGGCGTATCTACGACCTGCTCGTTGAATCCGGTACCGAGGCGGCGTTCGCAGAGCCCGACCCCTCGGGGCGCGAGCAGGCGGCCTATATCAGCGCCGCGCTTGGCGGGCAGGAGATGGCCAGCTGGTTTCGCAGCGACCGGGGCGGCAGGGCGATCGTCGCCGTTGCGGCACCGATCAAAACGGGCAATGAGGCTCTTGGGGCGGTCGTGCTGCAGCAGGGGACTGACGCGATATTGAGCTTGACCAACGCCGGCCTCAGTCGATTGATCAATTTCACTCTGATAGCCACGCTGGTCGTTGCCGCAAGCCTGCTCGGTTATGCGACGTGGTTGTCACGGCGTATTCGCCATCTGTCCGTCGCGGCCGAGGCAGCGCTTGAACGGGAGTCGCTGCAGTCCGCGTTACCCAGTGCGTTGGCCGATGATGAGATCGGCGACCTGTCGCGCAGTTTTTCCAACGTGTTGCGGCAACTCGGTGAGTACAACGAGTACCTGCGTTCGCTCGCGTCGAAGTTATCGCACGAACTGCGCACGCCACTCGCGATCGTCACGTCATCGCTCGAAAACCTCGAGCACGAACCGTTGAACGAGGCCGGCGTCGGATACACGACGCGAGCCCGCGAAGGTGCTGATCGGCTGCGGCGTATCCTGAGCGCCATGAGCGAGGCCAGCAGAGTCGAAGAACTGATGGCCAACGTCGAGCCGGAGCCATTCGACCTGGTGAACGTGTTGACGTCGACGGTCGCCGCGTATCGCGACGTTTACAGGGAACGGAAGTTTGCTTTCGATTGTGCTCTCGACACCGCGACAGCAAACGGTTCGCCGGAACTGATCATCCAGATGCTCGACAAGCTGGTCGACAACGCTGTGGATTTCAGTAACGCCGGCGACACAATCTCGATCGGGCTGCGCCGGTCGAACGACCAGCTTGACGTTTCAGTGATGAATCCCGGCGCGCCGCTGCCGGATAAGATGCGCACACAGATGTTCGACTCGATGGTGTCGATGCGCGCCGGCAAGAACACCCGCCATCTCGGCCTGGGCCTGTATGTCGCACGCCTGATCGCGGCCGGCCACGGCGGGCATATCACCGCCGACAATGTTGCGGGCGGCGTGGTATTCCGGGTGACCGTGCCAGCAGGTGACGAAACCCCTGGTTAAAGGGGTTTATCCCCGAATTTCGCGGACAAACCCCCTTTCTAGTTTTTCTTATTCTTCAGGTGGAAACGGCGGCGGACAGTCACTGCCGTCTATTTCGTGACCCACTGTCAAAAGTGATCCAAAGGGAATCCGTTGGATTACATTCCCGTCCTCGTCAAAAATGTCGATGAAAATATCGGTAATCGCCTCAAGTTGCAGCACACCACTGCCCTGCGCCGGCGTAACGCGCCCTTCCTGAGCGAGCACCACAAAGACAAAAGGCTCAATTTCCAGGTCCGCCGCTGCGGAATAAGGAGTTTTCGCACCTACAGAATGCTGCTCCCACGTGCCCGGCACCGGGAACCTTGCGTCGATCCACTCGGCATTTGAGTTAAAGATGTAACAGTAGCTCCCACCGGGTGGGTTCGGGCCTATTACGTTCCCGTCTTCATCCAGGGCAAAAGCTTCGACCAGGAACGCTCGTCCTTCCATGCCCCGCAAGCGCTGCGACCCTTCCGGCGCCGCCTGCAGCGTCTCGAATACTCCAAAAGCGCCGATCGCGACGATCAGAGCCAGCACTGCCCCAACGTTTGATTTGTCTTTCATGATTATCCCCTGGGTCCGTTTTCATGTTTTATTTCGCTGACATTCGCGTAACGAACCCACCGATCCTGACATAATCGTGATTATCTGTAAAAATCGACCAGCGCCATTAACGACATTATTTACCATAATGCAGCGCTCTCTTCTGCTGTCGTTTAGAATGTGCCTCTGCTTCGCAACCGCCTGAACGGAAAGGTCTTATGGAATTCCTGACACTCGATAACATCGTTTCACTGGCCATGCTCACGCTGCTGCAGGCCGTGCTGGGCTTCGACAACCTCTTGTATATATCGCTCGAGTCGCAACGAGCGCCCGCACACCGGCAGGCCTTTGTTCGCCGCGTCGGCATCGCGCTGGCCATGATCCTGCGTATCGGCCTGTTGTTCCTGCTCGTGAACGTCATCGACATGTTCCAGTCGCCATGGTTCGATATTCACTGGACCGGCGTTATCGAGGGCGTCTTCAATTTCCACGCCATCATCGTTTTGTTCGGCGGCGCGTTCATCATGTACACAGCAACCAAGGAAATCTGGCACATGATGCAGGTCGACGATCTCGGCCACGGAGACAGGAATCCACGCTCGGTGGCGAACATCATCTTCTGGATCGTGCTGATGAACCTGGTGTTCTCGTTCGACAGCATCCTGAGCGCAATCGCACTGACCGATGTGTTTTGGGTCATGGCGACCTCTATTTTCATCGGTGCTGCGTTGATGATATGGCTGTCGGACGGCGTGTCGGCATTCCTCGAGAAGAACCGCATGTATGAAGTCCTCGGACTGTTCATCCTGCTCGTCGTCGGCATCATGCTATTGAGCGAAGGCGGTCACCTCGCACACCTGACACTGTTCGGCAGCACGATCACGCCGATGACGAAGACGACGTTCTATTTCGTTATCACGGTGCTGGTTCTTACGGACATCGTGCAATCACGGTATCGGAGGAAGCTGCTGGCACAGCGTGCAGCGATGCACGGTTCATCCGGTTGACATAATCCCGAAATATTCTCTGGAATTCTGCAATTTTCTCTGGCCGTAACACTTCGTCTGGGGAATAATCGGTCGCTTATCCGTTACGTTTGCCTCGTGCAACTCTGGGGGTGTTAGTGAAACACGCAATATTCGTAAGGCTATTCCCGCTCGCGATGTTCATGATCGGGTCATTGACCGCCCATGCATCGACATTCGTCGCGATGACGGCGGAAGAACTGATTCAACAGTCCGACGCCGTCGTGCAGGGCAAAGTTCTCCGGCTCGATTCGAAATGGGATGCGCACGGGCGCATCATCGTGACCGAGGCAACGATCCAGGTCAGCGAGAGCATCGTCGGTAACGCACCGGCTCAGATTATCGTCCGGACGCCCGGTGGCAAGGTAAACGACTACCGGGTGGAAGCGCTCGGCTTTCCGCAGTTCAACAAGGGCGAAGAAGTCGTTCTGTTTATCAAAGATGACCAGAGCCTCCAGGTTAACCGCATCGTCGGCCACCAGCAGGGTCACTTCGAGGTCGTGAAACGGCTCGATGGCGTAACGCTGGCGGTACCGAGAATCGAGGACGGCGTAAGTTTCCTGACGCCCTCGGGCAGATCCGTACCAGCACCGCGCAGTACCGAGCTGGATACCTTCAAAGGTCGAGTACGCGCCGCAGCGGCACGCCTCGGCAAGCCTGTGCAGAAATAACGGGAGAACCAGACAATGAAAACACGCAAATTCATCTATCTCCTGGGCGGCTGCGCATTACTTCTTAGCGGAGTCGTCTCGGCCTACGTTCTCCTTACGCCGGAACGCACCTGGCAATCTGCGCCGACGTACATTGTGGATAATCGTGGAAACAGTACGATCGCTGATAATGATCGCGGTGCGACTGCGACGGTAAATGCCATCCTCTCGAATGACGCCTGGAATAATACGGATGCGGGCACCGTGGTCCACGCGACGAAAGGTAACATCTCGTCATTTACGCTTGGCGATGGCATCCCGATGTTGAACTTCGAAGACCCGACGGGCGCATGCGACGGGACCTGTCTCGCGGCAACGTTTACGGGCTACTACGAGCGACAGGGTCGAGGGCGTAGCAGATCCTACCGTATTTTCGACGCCGATATTGTCACGAATACCGCATACAACTGGACCTCCGAGAATGAGGATCCGAATGGCAGCGGATGCTCCAACGAGTTTTATATCGAGGGTGTCCAGGTGCACGAGATCGGGCACGGTCTGGGCCTCGGGCACACGAACGTGGGCGGTGCCACGATGTTCCCGTCCGTCTCATCTTGTAATAACGGTCCTGCGACCATTGAAGCAGATGACGCGAACGGGATACTCGCGTTATACGGCAGCGGTGGCGGCGGCAGCTGCGAACTCGGCCAGGCAGGCGAATCCTGTACTGCGAATAATCAGTGCTGCTCCGGTAAGTGTCGAGGCAAGACCGGCAACAAATCCTGCCGCTAGTCGTCTGCTATTTGACGTGATTGTGGACAGGCCCCGTTTCGGGGCCTGTTTTTTTTTGCTGATTCGAACCCGCTAGCTGCGATTAATCTTTTCCACCAGCGTCTTCAGGTATTCGCTTCGCAGGGCGATATCCTCTTCCAGCAGCCGCAGCTCCTCGAGCATCAGGGCGGCCACATCCAGGTTTTCATTCCGCCGCGCGCACACGTCCTTCAGTTCGGTGAGCACAGCTTTGAGCGTGGGGTCACTTTCCATGACGACCGAAGCTTTGTCGCCCTTGAGAGCCTTCTGCACACGCGGAAACCGGTAGGTTCGTGCGCCGGGCAGTTTGGAGCCCTTGGGGCGTTCATAAACAATCCGCAAGACGTCCGTGTATTCGACGCTATTGACCGAGTAGCTGGCGATCTGCAGCGGATGGAGGATGCCCATTTCGGTGAGGAGAGGATAGGATTCCATAGTTTTTCTTTGACCTTTGGGTATCAAATATTAGGAAAACCGGAGCCTGGCTGGCACGCGTTCCCGCGCGAATACTACAGGATTTTCATCCAACTGCATTAGTAACCACTGTAAGCGATCTAACGGAAATACTGCAGGCCGAGAAACACGTCGTAGTCGAGATCGGCGGCGCCACTCGGCTCCCTGATACCGGTGGCTATCGAGAACAGCAGGTGGAAAGAGTCGGATAGCGTCGCGTCGAAGCCTGCTCGTAGCTCGAGGAAGTCTTCATCAAAGTCCGTATCGCTCTCGCCGGCGACCTCGACCATCAGGTTCAGACCATCGTTTGCGGCGAAGGCCACAGCGACACCGTAGCCCCAGGCGTTCTCATCGTTATCGGCGCTAACGTAGCTGACCTCGCCGTTTAATGACCATTGGTCGTCGATGCTGTACTTGGCGTTGACAGGCATCACGGTGGCGTCGTTAGCGTCGCCGATACCCTTCTCGGCCTTGCTGCTCGATACTCCGAAGACATGGTACGGCGCGAACGCCATCTGCAAACGGTCGCTATTCAAGAAACGCCATTTCACTCCGATTTCAGCATTGCCAAAATCGCTCGGCGAGCCGCCGCTGTCGGGTGAGGCGTTGGCGTATGGATAGACGAACCCAATCTGCATGTAGTCCTCGATGACGCCGAGCGAGATATCGAGTAATGGCCCCTGCCGGTAATCACCATCACTGCCGGATGTCAGCGTAGTAGCGCCGATGATCTCCCAGTGCCCGGCGTCAAGAATGCCCGGGTCGTCAATCGACAGAGGCGGACCGGCCAGGGCTGGCGCACAGACAGACAAGAGTGCCAAGAGAGCTACGACAAACCTTCTCCCGAGTACCGTGTTCGTATGGCTCACGACCGTTCATCCCACCTCATCGATCAGACGCCGAGGTACCGCGCGATGCCTTTCGCCGCTTCGCGCCCTTCGTGTACGGCAGTCACGACAAGATCGGAGCCTCGCACCATGTCGCCGCCGGCAAAGATCTTGGGGTTGGTTGTCTGAAAGGGATAAGTTCCAAGGGCTGCAACACGGACCCGACCGCTTGGCAGCGCGTCGATGGAAAACTCATCGAACCACTCCGGCGGGTTCGGGCGAAACCCGAACGCAATAACGACGGCGTCGGCGTCGAGTACTGTTTCACTGCCGGGGATGGGTTCCGGCTGCCGGCGACCGTCCTTGCCCGGCGCTCCCATCTGCGTCTCAATCACGCGCACGCCGGTGACGCCAGCATCGTCGCCCAGAATTTCCAGCGGCTGACGGTTGAATAGAAACTCGATGCCTTCTTCCTTGCTGTTGGCCACTTCGCGACGCGAGCCCGGCATGTTTTCCTCGTTACGACGGTACGCACACGTGACGCCTGCCGCACCCTGGCGAATCGCGGTACGGTTACAATCCATGCCGGTGTCGCCACCGCCGAGCACAACGACGCGTTTGCCTTTCAGGTCGATATATGGTGCATCGGTTTCGTCATGACCCAGCTCGCGATAGACGTTGCCGACGAGGTACGGCAAGGAATCATAAACGCCCGCGAGGTCTTCGCCCGGGAATCCGCCGCGCACGTACTGATAAGTCCCCATTCCGAGGAAGACGGCATCGTATTCGTCGAGCAGGTCCTGGAACGGTTTGGCCTCACCAATGCGCGTATTCAAAACGAACTTCACACCCATGCCTTCGAGGATTTCACGGCGCTGCTGGACAACATGCTTCTCGAGTTTGAAAGGCGGTATGCCGTAGGTCAGCAGGCCGCCGATTTCCGGGTAAGCGTCGTAAACGACCGAGCGGATGCCATTACGCGCCAGCACATCAGCGGCGGCAAGACCTGCGGGCCCGGCTCCGATAATTCCGACTTTCTTGTTCGTGCCGACAACGTGCGACATGTCCGGCCGCCATCCCTGCTTGACGGCCTCATCCGTAATGTAGCGCTCGATGTTACCTATGCTTACGGCACCGATGCCGTCGTTCAATGTGCACGCACCCTCGCACAGCCGATCCTGTGGGCAGATACGCCCGCAGATCTCGGGCAACGAATTGGTCTGGTGCGACAGTTCGGCCGCTTCGAAGAGCTTGCCTTCCTCGATGAGCGCCAGCCAGTTAGGAATGTAGTTGTGCACCGGGCACTTCCACTCGCAGTACGGGTTGCCGCAGGCAATGCAGCGGCCCGCCTGCGCCGCCGCGTTCGCGCCATCGTAGTGCCCGTAAATCTCGCCGAAATGCTTGATACGCTCCTCGGCAGGCTCCTTGTCCGGATCGCGCCGCGGTATCTCGAGAAACTGCAATGGGTGCTTGGCCATTACGCCGCCCGCCGCAATGAATCGATCAGTGAGCCGAGCGC
>Ga0224508_10004376_pt1 | contig 11546 bp, 4 predicted proteins | sample SF_Jan12_sed_USG_4_FD_170157 | JGI IMG/M metagenome (GOLD analysis project Ga0224508, IMG submission 170157) | Sediment microbial communities from San Francisco Bay, California, United States - SF_Jan12_sed_USGS_21 | ecosystem: Environmental > Aquatic > Marine > Sediment | place: USA: California...
CCACAACAGCCGTAGCTAGAACGTGTGAATTAAACTTTTCTCGACACCAAACACCGAGAATAATCGAAGTCCCGCCATAGACGACAATCAGAAGCGTTAGCCGAACATCAAGACGAAACTTAAACCCGCGCGAACGCAACCAGCCTACAACAATTATGTTGGCTAATACTGTTCCAAGGGCGTTTGCGAAAACCAAGGACCACAAACCAAACATGCTTACAAAAGGTATTGCTAAAAACAAGGACAAAGACTGTACACAATTAGTTACTAAGAACATATGATTTTTCTCTACCGCTTGGACCAATAATTCAAGTAGAGATCGCAAACCTTCAATAATCATTAATACGAGAAATCCCGCTAATAGAGGAGCGGCTGTTCCATACTTATTTGCCGTCATCCAATCGAAAAATGGTTCGCCACTGACGGTCAGTAATGCGATAGGTAGCATCAAAATCATCATGTTCAATCGATAAACCATGTTCGACATTCTCACCAACTGCTGAAAATTGCCTGTTTCGGTGAATCGTGCCATGAAAATAGGTCGAATTAGGCCGATAAGCATTCGTGTCGGCATAAATCGGCGGGCTAGCTTTATTACGCTGTCTGCGAGTCCTAGAATCGCAACCTCTGCGGTCGCAAAGAAGTGCGCAGCAAATAGCCGATTTGGCGCACTACCATAGAGAACACCGGTTTGATTTACTGCCAATCCCCATGCTCCATATTTAATCACCCGTTTACGATTTTTTGCCCACCAAGCAGAGTCACCCTGGTTGCGTGATTCATCCTCGCGCCACCGCGCGCGGCCACGCAAAACCAGTAATGTAAGAATTAAAATTTCACTAACAGCTTCTATAAGAAGCAGGATCGTGAGGTTTAGCATCCCAACAGAAGCTGCGCAAACGATGCCTAACAATCTAACGACCCCACCTAAGGCCAGCGTGTATTGCGCCTCACGTTGCCATAAAAGTGATTCCAGGGATTGAGATAATGTTAAAGCAGTTTGTTGTATAACTCCTACGCCTAAAAACCAAGGTAGTAGCCATAGCCATTGTGTTACATTGAACTTATCGGCTACAAAAGGTAAGAAAGGAAGGATTGTTACTACCAAGCCAAAAATAATTAAAGCTCTGGAGACTACTCCAATAAATAGTAGTTGGTACATCGTGTGATTGTTTCCCGCCGAGCGTAGCTCGGGCAGGTATCGAAATAGCACAGGCTGAATACCAACTGATGCGATTGTTCCTGAAATCGCCATTAAGGCATGAAATGATATGAAAGCAGCGTACTGTTGCGTCGGGAGTAAGCGTGCCAATAGAATGAGCGTTGCCAGCGATGTGATTAGCTTTACACTTTTGCCGGTCAGGAAGTGCCGCAAACTGTTGCTTATGGCGGACAGGCCGTAGTATTGATTGACCGTTGATTGCACTTGTATACGACTCGTCAGATTGGCGTGATATTAACTACTAATCGAATCGCGACGATTACCAAGCCATTTGTCCCAATAGGCAAGGTATCCGAGCACAATAACCAGTATGGTTTGATAACCAATTTGATAAACGAAAAAATTCTTGTGCCATAGACTCACAAATATCACAGCTATTGCTCCTTGCAGCCCTAGACATAGACTGGAAATTCGAGGATCGTCGATTTCGTTCGATAAACGTCCCGCCGTCCGAAATGCAGTCCAGAAGATTACGCATAAGGCCAATAAACCAATTACGCCAGAATCCCAGAGTACCGCGATAATAGCAATTCTTCCAATTCCTAATTCTGGATTGATAGTATTAAATTCCACTACCGAATTGCGGTCGCTTTCAATTCTTGATGCGCCGACCCCATGTCCAATCAATGTGCCAACCACATCCTGCATTCCGTGTTGCTTGGCCCAATATTCAATAGCCCCCCCTCGACTCAACTTATCGTTGAACGTTTGACTTTTACCAAAATTATATTCATAAGTGAATTTTGCTAGGTCTTCAATCGTATTAACTTTTGTATTTTCGATATGCGCTGTATACGATGTCAACAAAGCCACCAGTACTACTAACATGCCAAGTGTAATACCAATGAATCTAATTGGTCGTGTTATAAAGTCCTTACGATATACTACAAAGAAAACGACAACCATATAGACTACTGAAATCTTTGCTTCGTTTAAAAAAACAGGGGTAAGCAGTGCTACTGACAATACAACCATCAGTTTCGTTTGAATGACTCCTTTGCGCCACCATGCTAAGGATATAGATAAAGCAACAAATAAATACGCGGACAACACGGCATTCATCCCGCCACCGAAGATATCTCCCCCAAATGTTCCAGATACGATGTCTACCGGAACGATACCATCACCCAAACCCACTCGATTAGGAACAATGAACAGATATTGATGTAATACAAAAGGTAGTTGAACGAGTGCAATCCATATTAGTGCTGTAGGGATGGCATTCAAAAGCTTCGGTGACCATGTCAGCAACGCCAAGGCAAATAATATCCCCCAGGATTGAAAATACCCCTTCAAACCTATTATCAGGGAGTTAGTATCTGTTTTGTTTAGTATTGAAGATACAATTGTTAAAACAACAAATACCAAACTCCAGAACACTATCGAAGAAAGATATCTAAATTTATCCGCTGATATCTTAGATGCAATATTGAGAAGAACATGAACAAAAAGACAGGTCGCAGTAACTGCAACCATCCAACGAATTTGCTGAAGTCCAGGTGTGTAAAGTCTTGCTACACCGGCAACAACAATCCCTCCGAATATGGAAAGCCAAAGTAATATTGGAGGAGAAGCCACAACAAAGATTCCCATAACCCCCACAATAACGATAACAACTAATTTTAAGTTGTTACTGTCTACTAAAATCACTCCGAGTACCGCTGCCGCGATCACTAGCAGATAAGGTACTATGCGCGTGATATGACTATGATGTGGATACGCTGCGTTTCTGTCTAAGAAATTTAGCTGGAATAATTTAGCCATAACTACTGGCTATAAGGAATCTCGCGATCCAGTAGTCTGGCCAACTTTGCAGTATCGCTAGAAAAATACTTTTTTAGTTTTGCTCGAGTATCTTCCGAGATAGGGGGGATTATGCTATTGGTCGGCATTTTATTAAGACGACCATAAGCTGAACGCAGGCCTAACCGGGATAACGTACGCCAAACGCTTTCTAATCCCAGTTGCTTGGCCATAAGGTGAAGTTTATTTCGGAAGCGCTCAAGGTTATGGTAACGACTAAGATGCCCCGGATTCGATTGTCTATCGATAGCCTCCGAAAGAAAATCAGAATCAACGTTCAAAAACTTATATACCCTACGAGCCACATCAACTCTGTCTTCTTTAATTTCTTCGAGGAATACGACGAGGATCTTATCCGCCGAAAAAAAACGGAACCACCTAGCGAGATGTTTTGCATACAACCCTTGTTCAACATACATCGGGTTATTCGCGAGGCCAGCCTCAAAACTTAAATCTTTACTGATGAAATGCCCTACTCTTACCTCATGCTGATGGTTTGATATTGCCCGTTCAACTGGATCTCTAAGTGATACTATAATTTTAGGGTCTGGTAAGTGCTTTTTAACCCTTTCCGGAACTAAAAACTCGTGAAAATAAGATGGAGATATTTCACCAACGATATCCGCAAGGTGCGATGTGCAAAAATGATTACAATACCATTGAAAACCTCGATCGTATTTGTACGAGAAAAAATCGATTTCTTTCCTATCGCTTACGAAAACTTGGGGGTGATCTCTAAGAATATCGTAGATCCAAGTCGACGCACATTTTTGTCCGCCAATGCCTAAAAAATTCGGAATTCTCATTTCCTATGTGCTCATGCCTGCCGTGGCAAATGAATATTGGCTTAGCTGTTGGATCTAATATATAGAGCTGAATATTAAATACATGCGGCTAAAGTCTGAAGGCTGAATGGAGCGGCAACTGCCGATTTATCAGCACCTACGAAGATCTGTGCGCCCGCGGGTAACGACGTCACATCAAAACAAACGTTCGCGCCGCCAGGGTAACTAAAATCAAAACCGTCTTGCCCCGCTTTTTTCATGTTCAATGTGTAGTCTATGAACGAAGGGTTCGTTGTATTGAGTACATCAGCCCCCTCTAGGCTAAAACCAGTGACGTTGGTAAACGCAAGGTCAGATGCAACATTACCCAGATATGTTTGTAGGTTAGGATTACCGCCCGCTGTAAATCGTGCACTCCACTGTTCTTCAGTGCCACCGACTCCACAATCCCTCCATAAGAAGACTCCAAAATCTGAGCCTGGACTGTAGCTTGGTTCTCCACATGGACTGATATCGTCATCCAAAATAGTCGCAATACCCTCGCTATCCCCTATTGCAGCATTCACGGCATTACTGAGTTCCACGTTGAAGGTCTCGTCTCCCTCGCCAATAAAATCTTGTAGTATCTGAATATCAATGGGTTGCGTTGTTTCGCCTGGGTTGAAGGTCACAATTCCAGAGGAGGTAGTGTAGTCTGAACCCCCCGTGGCACTAATGTCTGTTGTAGTGTAACTGACGTTAACAGTATCCGAACTCATAGCCGATAAACTTACGGTAAAAGTTGCTGTTCCATCAAATTCATTAACTGAAACATCGTCGATCCCTAAGGATGTGCTGCATGTAGACAAACCTTCTAGATCAAAGGGTGGTGTTAACACTTGCCTGTTTGCACCTACCATCACTTGGGCACCCGTCGGAAGGCTCGATGTATCAAAGCAAACGTTCGTCCCGCTGGGATAACTAAAGTCTATACCGTCTTCGCCACTATTTTTTACGCGCAAGCTGTACCCGATGCGAAGTGGATCACTCATATAATCTACAATATCAGCACCTTCGAGGCTGAATCCAGTTACGGTGCTAAATGCTTGTGGATCTGCGACTATCTCGCCTTCGTACATTAAAAGGCTAGAACTCCCTCCACCCGTAACACGCATGGTCCATTGACCGCTCCCGCAGTCTCGCCAAAGGAATAAGCCGATCTCGGATGCTTTATCATAAATCGGTTCCCCACAAGGATTAATTTCGTCATCAAAGATATCCGCTTGCCCGGAACCATCGGCTATGGACGCGTTAACAGGATTATTTAATTCCACGGTAAATTGTTCCGTGCCTTCAGCTAAGGCATCCTGCAGTATCGGAACATCGATAGGTTGTGTTGTCTCACCCGGATTAAATGTAACAAATCCGGAGGCGGGTGAATAGTCTGAACCAGCGAACGCCGTACCATTCTGTGTTGCGTAGTCTACCGTAATAATATCTTGACTAGCCGCCGACAAACCTACCGTGAATGTTGCCGTGCTATCAGATTCATTCACAGACACATCGTCAATGTTTATACTTAAACATGTACCTAGGGTCGCCAGGCTGAAAGGAAGAGTTATGGGTAGGTGCTTACTACCTAGCAGAAGCTGTGCGTCGTTAGGAATAGCGCTTAAATCAAAACAAGCGCTTGCGTCACTCGGAAGGGTAAAATCAAATCCATCACGAGCGTTGTTCTTCATTTTTAGTTGAAAATCGATAGCGTTCGGATCAGTGGTGTAATCAACGATATCATTTCCCTCTAACTCTATGCCTACTACTGTTGTAAATGCCTGATCGGCTAAAATAGACCCGGCAAATGTTTGGGTCGAGGGTTCTCCGCCGGACATCGCGCGAAGACTCCATTGGTCGGTGACACAATCTCGCCAAAGGAATATTGCTAGGTCTAAACTGGAGTCAAATACAGGCTCACCACAATCATCACCGACGACAGGCAACGGAAACAACGGTACGGGCCCAAATGTTCGCTCTTCAGGTTCAGATGTGCCTTGCGTCAATGTGTATATTTTGTCGGCACTAACTGTTGTATATGTATCAGTGCCACCATCTGGCCATTCAACTGTAATATCAGCCAGAGTGTTTGTCCCCAGCCCAACATGTATGCGCTGGTAGTTTTGAGACCAGCGGTGATACCCGCCGGCTTGTTCCCGAAGTTGTGTTACACCACCAGCTGTCACATAAACTTTAGATCCCACCGCATCAGGGTTAGCCGTGCTTCCTTGTAAATCTAATTGTAGCCAATGGTTAGCATTACCTTGGTTACGAAATAGTTGGCTCGGACCCCCAACGCGTAAGGGTTGGAGGTTTAGACCATTAACAATAAACAAATCCAGGAAGCCGTCTAGATCATAGTCTGCAGTTACAACATTTTCTCCAGTTCCCGCACTACTATCGAGCCCTGCTCCAACGACACCTTCTGCACCACCCGCTTGAGCTACTTCTAGAAACGTTCCATCACCTTGATTTACGTATAGCCGATTTTGGACGTTTTCGACGCCACCTCGGCACACAAAATAAATATCCTCATCCATGTCACTGTCAAAATCACCCGCGACCACGCTCACACATGATATCGGATTCCCAAGCCCACGCGCGCTAGCTTCTTCCTGAAATCCACCAGTATCGGTATTCATCAATAGGTGAGGTCGTATTGGAAAATCGCCGGTTTCCAGGCCGGTAGTTGCCGGGCCAGAAATAACCGCCGATGTGTCGACTACGATGTAGGCGCGCGTACTATCGCCGCCCGGACTCAATTGAAATTCCCATTGCCGTGACATCTCGTCATAACCGATATACAGGCCTTTATCCACTGCTGGGTCATGGGCTGCCATACCAAAAACATTTGGATCGGCTGGGTCCAGCGTAAATGTCAAGTCGGTGGGATGTACACCGTTCTGACCAAGGAAGACTCTGAAAACTCCAAAATTTAGAGTGCTGACATCAACCGATAGGATTCCAATTCCATCGCCCTCGAAAATAAAACCTTTTTCTCCGGTATTATCCCCTACGGAGGCCCGGGCTTCAATTTTTCCAGGTGAAACCTCTACCGCCTGCGTTAAACGTAAGTTACCGCGCGTAAAGAGAATATCCGGTTTTAAGTTGCCGTCGAAATCCGCGGTAATCGAGTCAACTGTGATACTCGCTGTGGGAACGGTTGATGAGATGTCTTGAAATGGCGTAGAAGCGATGTCGTACACGACGGCGGGCGAGGTTCCGTCTCGCATACACATTAGTTCCATTGCCCCACCCAAACCCACATCGTCATTTGTGTCTGTTAGTTGGACATAATTGCTTCTAAACTGCGTACATTGCATCCCCACTGAGTTAGTTACATCCGTGAATCCCCCGCCCGATTCTTGTCGAAGTAGTTTGCTCGTTCCAGAGTTCATCATTGCGAAGTCGGGCAACCCATCTTTATCGTAGTCGAGCCAGGATGCCATCCTACCGCCCCCATCGTCTGGGATATTTAATGCGGCAGCCGTATCAGTGAATAATCCACCATCGTTTACGAACATTTGAGGTGGAATCTGCGATCCGGTCAGAACGAGAAGATCCTGGTCACCATCTCTGTCGAAGTCCGCCCATGCGCCACCGTGCAAGTCGCCTAGTGGCAGGTCAAGCCAAACATGAGATTGATCGAATGTTAGAACGACATCGGTAAAAGTACCATCGCCATTGTTTCGGTAAATGCTGGGTCTTGACCGGTGGTTACTCACATACAAGTCTGGGCGTCCATCACTATTCATGTCTCCCCAAGAAGCCCCCCAAGATTCGTCCACAACGAATCGACCAGCACTTGATGTTGTTTCCTGAAACTGAATTTGCGCCACAGCATTTAGGTGTAAACTTAAACCAATGCACGTAACAACAGTTGATATGAGATTATTTCGGATTGATGATTTCATATATCGTGCCCCCACGATTCTTAACAAAGTTCATTGCGTTCCCTACCCTACCCGCAGAACAAGGCAGCCCTAAATATATTAGGACCGCCATACTCAATTGTTTGTGCGTTACGTTATTAGCTAGTTGCTTTGGGTAACGTAATCGCAAATATCTATGTGTTATTTTACGGACAAGTGCCTTGTGTTTCCAGGTTAAATGCACCTACCATGGGTTCTCTATTTTGGCCCAGAAATACTTCGCCACCGTCCGGTAAAGATGTAGGCGCAAAACATACGGTTGCTCCCACGGGAATTCCGAAATCGAATCCGTCTTGCCCGGATAATTTCATACGTAGCGAATAATCGATTACAGTTGGATCTGTCACATTGTCAACGATATCGGCGCTTTCAATGCTCACTAAAGAGGGCGGGTCGAATGCTGCCGGATCAGACTGTAAACCACCCGTATAAAATATCAGGTCAGGGCTGCCACCACCCGTTGCGCGCAGACTCCACAAATCGGTTCCACCACAATCTTTCCATATGAATACACCTCTTTCCGACGACTTGTCATAAGATGGTGCGCCACACTCCGCGGGTGGACCTGGTGGGGCGGTACAAACTAACAATGTACCTAAGTCCAGCGGCATCGGTGCAATTGTTTTACTGCTTCCAAGTAAAACTTGCGCACCGACCGGAAGGTTGGTCATTTGAAAGCACGCGTTCGTGGTACCGCCCGTCTCCGGAGCGGTAAATCGAAATGCGTCCTGACCAGCATTTATGACTTTGAGCTTAAACGTTACCTGCGACAATAGACTTGTATCTAACACATCGTTTCCTTCCAGCCCCACGGGTGTTGCCGATATGCTGCCCGCGTCGGTGCTGATAACACCTTCGAAGGTCTGTGTAGTTGGTGAACCACCGCTCATAACGCGAAGTTCCCACTCATTTGTTACACAATCCTTCCAAATTAACACAGCATTATCGAAGTTGGCGTTATACGAAGGTTCACCGCATTCATCACCACCGCTGGGATCAGGTGGAAAATCAACCGATCCCAAGGTTGCAACTTGCAATGCACCGGCACCCGAAGAGGAGCCTTGGGTAATGCTATAAAGTTGATCTACTTCCATGTTATAGAAATTGTCAACATCACCATTTGGCCAACGAACTTCAATATCCGTTTGAGTATTCTGCGCTAACCCGAAGTGTAGCCGCTTATGATTCTGTGACCATCGATGATAACCGTGGTTATTCTCACGCAATTGCGTGACACCGCCAGCCGTGGTGTAAACCTTCGCTCCGATAGCGTCGCGATTAGAAACAGTACCTACCAGGTCTAATTCGATCCAATGATTCGAATTTCCAAGATTTCGAAAGAGCTTATCCGGACCGCCCTCTCTTATAGGCTGCATCAGTAAACCGTTTGTAACAAACAGGTCGACGAATCCATCGGTATCGTAGTCCGCCGTTATAACACTTTCCGCAGTACCGGCCCCGCTAATGATACCTTCACCTATTGGCCCTTGCGCGCCCCCTGCCCCAATAACCTCAATAAAACTACCGTCCCCCTGATTTTCGTAAAGACGGTTTTCTATGTTTTGAACGCCGCCACGGCAGATTAGATACAGGTCTTCATCCATGTCATTATCAAAGTCTGCTGCAACACCGCTGATACACCAAACATTCTCATTAAATCCCCGTGAATTCCCCTCTTCTTGGAAACCCGATAGTGAATTCATAACTAGACGAGGTTTCTTGGGCTGATCGATCCCTTGCAAATTTATCACTTCGGGATCGGAGACAGTGCCATCACTCTCTACAATGAAATACGCTCTTCGGCCGGTCGATTGGGGGCGAAGTAAAATCTCCCATTCCCCGGCAACTGGATCGTACCCAATGTAAGTACCATAAGAGGTTCCAGAGTTAACTCCATGGGTGTTTGTATCGGCAGGGTCAAGCGTGAACGGCACCGAAGACGGCACTAAACCGCCAGCCCCAACGTGAATCCGTGAATCGCTATAATTCCAATCAACATCAACCGTAAGCACGCCGGTTGCTGGAAAGCGAAAACCTTTCTCGCCGCTCGATCCGCTAACCGACACCCAAGCTTCGACGCGATCATCTGCCACTTTCAATGCCTGCGTCGGGCGTAGTCGACCACGCACCATAAACACATCTGGACGCAAATCACGATCAAAGTCTGCAATTACTGAATCGACGGTAAGTCCCTGGGTTGGAAAAGATGAAGTAATATTATTGAAAGGAATGGTGGATGTATCGTATATGTTTTCAGGGAAAACACCCTCCCTGCCACAAATCAGCTCCATTCGACCATCGTTGTTTAGATCTGAGAACTGCCCGTAGTTATCATTACGGCAAGAAACTCCAAGTGACGAGCGTGTTACAGAATCAAAATCGCCGACGAAATCGTTTGGGTCATGTATGTTGACAATCACATCGCCAAAATTGAACAAGAAAACATCTAAAAAACCGTCGTTGTTGTAATCAAACCATGCAGGAAGGCGTCCCGCGCCATCTTGCTGTAAATCACTGTTTACAGCTTGGTCTGTGAGAAAGCCGTTGTTATTTACCATTAATCGGCCATCTCTACCGGTAGTAGTGATGTAAACATCTTGGTCGCCGTCATTATCGAAATCTACCCAAGTGGAACCATGAGTATCGTGTTTAGGATCATCAACCAGCAGCCCGGCGGTATCCGACTGCCCAAGGACATCAATAAAAGTACCGTCACCATTGTTTAACCAAAGTGCGGCCCGATCACGATGATTGCCGACAAATAGATCCGGGCGTCTGTCACCATTCAGATCACCCCATGATGCACCCCATCGCTCGCCAGAGGCAAAACCCCCAGCATTGATAGTGACGTCTTCGAATTGCATCTGGCCTTTGGCGGTAAACACTAAGCCAGCGAGAAATAGAAAACACATGGTCGACAAAATACGCGACCAGCGAAAATTAAATATATTACCGCGAGAAGATAAAATCATTGCAAGCCCCCCTTGCAGAAAGTTTAGAATCCCTATCCAAATGACAACAAGAATGTTGCCAAATAACTATAGTCCAGAATAAACGTACTTACCCTTGTAACACTAATTGACAATACGCTTTAACTGCTTTCCAGTCAAGTATTTACGGCAGTTCAATGTTGTTTGTGCGACACTAGTCTGCTAGTTAAGTCTCAACGGACAGGAGTCCCTTGAAAGTATGCGCCTGCGATATGTGAATGATGAAGTCGGAGTCTAACTTATTGATTATAAAGGGTTCAAGAGCAGTTTGAACAACAGCGATATTATTTTTCTGGTTGGTGCCGGGCGTTCAGGAACAACACTTCTCTACAAAATTCTAGCGTTTCACAAGGATATCGCGTTCATTAATAACTATGATGATCGGTTGCCGCTTCGGCTACCAACCGGCTTGTTGTCACGTGGAATTCATATGTTTCCGAGCCTAAAGAAAGCAGCGTGGTTTAAGGGGGAAGGTGGAGCTTATTTTGTATCACGCCCTTTTTTTAAGAAGGTGCTACCTACGCCGGTTGAGGGAGAGTCAGTGTATGCCAGATGTGGGGTTCCGTTATTTCCTGATAAAAAGTTTCGTCTTGCTTGTAAAGAGGTGTACCGATTGCAAAAACAGTTTGCTTATATAAAAAAATGTGCGGGTGGAAGTGTGCTGATTACAAAGCGAACTGCTAATAATCGACGCTTAGGTATGCTTCATGCTGCATTTCCCCAGGCCAAGTTTATTCGACTTTTGAGAGATGGACGGGATGTCGCGCATTCATTGTCACGCGTA
>Ga0224508_10004377_pt1 | contig 11545 bp, 13 predicted proteins | sample SF_Jan12_sed_USG_4_FD_170157 | JGI IMG/M metagenome (GOLD analysis project Ga0224508, IMG submission 170157) | Sediment microbial communities from San Francisco Bay, California, United States - SF_Jan12_sed_USGS_21 | ecosystem: Environmental > Aquatic > Marine > Sediment | place: USA...
ATCCAATAAATCATGCAGAAGTTATTACATATCCTTCCACTGGAGATGCAGCACTTGACGCAGAAGCATTTCGAAAATGGCAGTTCATTAGATTGCCTGAAGAGCTTGGTGGTTCAAAAAAAGACATTTCTGCTTTTAGAGGATTTAGTATGATTTGTCTTCATCTTTGGTGTTTATGGAAATATTGGCCCGATGAAGGAAGAAAAAGAGGAGAGTGTCCTTGTCATGGTACTATGTATGATGTTCTTTCTGGAACGGCTTATGTTGGACCGGCATCAGTTCAGGCTGCGCCGTCAAATACCTTGCCAAAATTAAATTTCGAAATTGATTCAGATGGCTTTTTATGGATTATGCCACCAAAGTGGGGTGTGAATGATAATGGAGTAATTGGATATGGCCGTTTCATTAGATAGAAGAACTGGCGTTACAGCCTTTTTCTACTGGCTTTGGGATGGATTAGACAGATCTATTTTTACTGCAATCAAGTTTTCTTTTCCAGCAAGATTTGTTAGTCCGTTTGGATTTTTGGGAATGCTTACTTTTGTGGTTTTTGTTATACTAGGAATTTCAGGGGCGTTACTCATGTTTTACTATCAACCAATTTTAGATAGAGCTTGGGATAGTGTACAATTTATCAACGATGAGGTACCATTTGGTTTCCACATTAGAAACATTCACTATCACGGTTCAAACGCAATGGTGCTCTTAGCTGTTCTCCACATGTATTACCAATACTTTAGTGGAAGATACAAAATTAGAAATGAAGTTTTGTGGGTTACAGGTGTAATACTTGGTGTAATTACAATTCTTGAAGCTTTTACTGGTTATGATGTAATATTTAGTGAAAGAGCAGAACTTGCAATTAGTATTGCAGCGTCTCTTACGACTTCGATTCCAGTTGTAGGACCATTAATGCGTGATGCAATGTTAGGTAGTGGGTTTTCAGACTTTGTTTTAAGATTCTATGCGCAACATGTCTTTTTGTTACCAATTGTAATGCTTGGATTAATGGCTGTACATTTTCCAAGATTCTTGGTATTTGATGTGCCAATGGTAATGGCAATAGGTGGAGCCATTTTGATTACCGGCGGCGTTTTCCCAATTGATATGGGATTCAAATTTGAACCCACAGTGCCGCCAGGTGTAACAGTTCCTGAATGGTACCTTACCGGAATTTATGCCTTCATGAGAACACAATATGATAAATTTGTGACTGGTTTGCTATGGCCTTTGATGTTCATTATTGCGCTAGCTTTGATTCCCTTCCTTGACAGATACAAGAAATTCTCTTGGAGAGATCGTCCTATGATCACTGCATTTGGAATTACAGGGCTTGCTCAAATCATGGTGACTACTTATTGGGGATTCTATATTTCTCCAGACGTTTCAATGCCATTAGTAGAGCGTCTAGTTATTGATCCAATATTCTTCTATTCTACAATGATACTATTGGTTCCAGTAGGATTTGGTTTCACTTACATGATGATAAAACTTGCAAATGAGTCCGAAAGAAAAGCAAAGCTTAACAAAGAAAATGGACCTCAAAAAGTAGCCACAATTAATCTTTCAGAAAAATGGATAAACTGGGTTTTAGTTGCACTATTGGCTTTCCAAGTGTTACTTAATATTGCAGCTTACAATGCAGCCTTGACTGGAATGAAGAACATTTCCCTGTTCTTTATTGGTATTATCTTGATAGTGTTCGCTGGATTCTTCCATGTCTACAGATATGGATTAGCTCAGGCCAAAAATCCTCCACCTCCTCCCCCAATCCAAGAACCTGAGGAAAAACCAAAACTGCAAGAGCCTCAACAAGTTCCCGATTCTGGTAAACTTCCTGACAGCTCTGGTAAATCTGAAGATAAAAAAGAACTTTCTCCAGAAATTCAAACTCCAAAGGTACAAGCAAATTCAGGTTTTGATGTTAACCGAGATCCAAACATTGGTTCAACTGATATTTCAAAACCATAATTTTTCAAAATCTAAAAAAGCTTTATAAGAACTCTGAAGGAAAAAAAGTCGTTGAGTGCTTCCTCATCAAGTCATGCATATGGTATTGGATTAATCGCAGTAATTGTGGGAATGTCAGTCAGCGTTATTTTCTATACTGGATTTTATCTTCCTGAATCATTGGCAAAACCATCTGTTTCTGAACATATTTTAGAACCAACTGAAACCTTCATTATTGAAATTGTACCTGGTGCAGTTATTGAAGGAAATGACAGTTATGTTCCAAACAAGGCAATTATTACCCTTGAAAAAGACAATCGTGTAATTTGGGAAAACAATGATGATACTCCACACACTGTTACACCTGATCACAGGGCAGCAGACTCTTACAGTGGGGACTTTGGATCTACGGGGGTTCTTAAATCAGGAGATGTCTATGAATTCCTTTTCACTGAGGAGCAAGAAATTCCCTATCACTGTGAACCCCATCCTTGGATGACTGGTACAGTTAAGATTGAAAAAGGAAGATTTTAGGCACAATACTTTGCAAAAATTATTTGACTCTCAATTTCTTTATGCTGTTCAATAATTGAGGCTCTAAATTTTATTTCATATTCTTTTATTGGTTCAAAAGAAATAATGGCGGTAAATTCAGCTTTATTTTCTGTCATTACATCTTTGTTGATAAAAAGTCTTGATACATTTTGAGATATTTTTTTTCCATTATATGACTTGTAAATAATATGTTCATTAGAATCTAAAATGGTTGTATTTATTACAACTCCATCATATCTCCCTGGATATGAAACAGAAATTGTACCTTTAATTTCAGAATTTGGATGAATTTCTTTAGAATTTAGATTAAACTCAATATCTTTCACATTATAATTATTATTTTATCTGAATAAATTTGTTAGAACGGGCCCAAAGGGCTTCGATCCCTTGACCATTGGATTAGAAGTCCAACACTCTATCCATGCTGAGCTATGGGCCCAAAAACCAGCATAGTAATTGCTATTTTAAGGGTTTACAACCATTTTTTCTTGTAGTTCTCTCTTTCCATTTTAAATAAAAATTGCTGAGCATATCCAGCATAAGGGCCAAAATAATTTACAATTTTTTCATGTAACATTTCATACTGTCTATTTGTAATGGTTCTAGTAGACAATTCAAAAATATCAGGATAGTATTTTTCTAAAATTCGAATCATCCATCTGTCCAAGGGAAATGCCTCTAATTTATTAAGAGAAAATAGCAATATGCAATCAGCTACTTTGTTTCCTATGCCAGGTACCTTTGAAAGTTCTTCTTTGGCTTTAAAATACTCACATTTTTTCAAGTATTCAAAATTAATTTTGCCAGAATAAACCATATCTGATGCAGAAGTAATAAATTTAGAACGATAACCAGTACCACAATTTTTAATTTCTTGAATTGATGCAGTTGCAAGAATTTTTGGTTCAGGGAACAAATGGAAATCCTTGTTTTCAAAAGAAATCTTTTCTCCAAAATTTTTACAAATATTTTCCAAACTTGATTTAATTTTTTGAATATTTGAATTAGAGGACACAATAAATGAAATAAAACATTGAAATGGATCTTGCCTTACTAACCGTAATCCGAGATATTTTTTTGCTGCTAGTTTTGTTACATTATCCCTTGAAATTTCTTTTAAAATTTTCTCCAACGGATCTTTTTTTCGAAAAAAATCTGATTTTTGGTTGGTAGCTGATTTTATGGCACCTAAATTACTTATTCGTAAAACGTCTTGACCGTTAATTCCATACCAGTTTTTCTGAATCTTTTTCCAAAGAAAAACTTGACCGCTATTTATGGTATTTTCTAAATCAATTTTACAAAATTCAACCATTTCAAATGGTTATGATTTCATTAACAGCAGGAGCATGTGCCTCTAATCCAAATTTATCATGGATTTCTTGAGAGAATTTGTCACAAGATTCAGTATCTCCATGAACTGTCAAAACTTTTGGATTTCCTTTTATTTTTTCTATTACTTCAAATAATTCATTTCTGTCTGCATGTCCTGAAAATTGGAATTGCTTTACTTCAGCTGCGACATTTAGGTCCTTTCCCCTAGTTGTAACTTTACCAGTATCAAGAAGCTTCTTGCCAGGAGTTCCTTCACCTTGGTATGAAACAAGGGCTATCCCATTTTTACTATTAAATGATAATTGTTGAAGGTAGTATGTTGCATTTCCTCCAACCAGCATACCTGCAGGAGAAATAACTACACAGGGCTCTTCTATGGCTCTCTTTCTTTTTTCATGATCTTTTATTGCAACAGCCTCATTGATTGCATCCGCAAAAATTTCGGCATCTCTAAGATAATTTGGATGACGGAACATAATGTCATTTACTTTGAGTGCCATTCCATCCATTATGATTTTATGTTTAAAATTTGAACTTCGTAAAATACATGCAATCTCTTGAGAACGCTCAACTGAAAACGATGGAATAAACAATACTCCTTTTCTATCCATAACTTCATTTGCAAATTCAATTAATTCACTTTCTGAGTCTTTTCTTAGTTTCTGCTCAGTTTGCGAATACGTACTTTCAATTATTAGAAGATCAATATCTCCAACATCTAAATCGGCCTCACGTAACATTCTAGATCCACGAGTTTTAATATCACCTGTATAGAACAATTTCTTTTTTTCAGATTCCACTAAAACACTGCTTCCTCCAATAACATGACCGGTCTCTCTGAGTTCAAATGTCGCATTTCCTTTGGTAATTTTGTGTTTATAACCAATTTCTTTGGCATTTCTCATCATGTTATTTAATTCAGGTAAACCAAAAGGCTGGGCATCTTTAGTGATTTTTAGCATATCTTCAATGAGCAACTGTGATAAATCAAAAGTTGGTGGGGTTGCATAGACATCTGTATTCCCACTTACAAATAATGAGGGAACGTTTCCAGAGTGATCAAGATGTGCATGAGTGATGATAATTGCATCCAAATCTTTGGGCTTTACATGCAAAGGATACTGGGGTGGAGAACCCCTTTTTCCAAACAACACTCCATAGTCTAATAATAAATTAGTCCCATTACAATTTACTAAAAAACCAGAGCGGCCCACTTCATTGGCAGCTCCCAAAACTTTTACATCCAAGAAATAAACTGAAATCTAATCTATGTTAATACCTTTACCAAGATGGATCCGATCATTATGTATAATATAGAATCTACAAAAGCTTTAATTAGTGCAAGCTAAGACTCGATCCTCATGGGAAGAACCTATGATGAGTGGCTAGCTCAACAAGACCAAGGTCTCGTTGCAAAAACTCGTGCAGGCGATGAAGGAAATAAAGTACTTCTTAACCAAATTAACTGGATTTGGGTTCACAATCTAATGAACAAGAAAGCAGATCTTAATCCATCTTCAGCAGAATTACTCGATTGGGTAACTTCTGGTCAAATCGATGCAATGAGAAAATAAACGTGCTAAACACGTTATCTTTTTGTTTTTTATAAAATTGTTTTATCGTGACCGTGTATCTTTTTGGTGATATTTTTTCCTTCGATCTTTTCCATAACAGGGTTATGAAATTCAATCATGGTTTAAATAGCAACCCGGCATTAAAGAATTGAATAAAATGCCAATCGCAATACTTCCAGACATTGACGAACAAAGATGTATCGGATGTGCACTATGTGTAGAAATCTGTACAACACTTGGTCCAGATGTCCTTAGAGTAAAACCAGTAGAAGGCTGGAAGAGAGGTAAAGCATTTGTCTTTTACCCAGAAAGATGTATTTCTGATGGTGCATGCATCGGTGTATGCCCAACAAAATCAATCTTTTGGATGAGACCAATGAATTACACAGCTGGACAACCAGTACCTCTTCACAAAAACGGTGTCTTCATCAACGGCTGGGCAGAAGACGCAGCCTTATAGACTGTATCTTTTAGCACACATTTTTTTCTTATTTTTTGTTTAGAGATTTTCGTTTTATTTCACTTGGAATCATTTTGATAAAGTATTTCAAAAAATCATCTTTCTTATCGAAATAAATTTCTAAAAATTTGTTATTTTCAAAAAATTTAATCCATGTCTTTTCAAATTCTAAAAATTCCTTTGGATTAAAGATTACCCTTGCTGTTTCATGATGAGCTGCAGGAAAAATATCTGATATTTCATTTGGTATCAATCCTAATTGAGGATTATAATAACACACTTGAAATGAATCAATATTTTTGAATTTTCGTTTTAGGGCAGAATAATCATGCGATAAATATCCTGGTTTTATGTTGGGCTCTTTTATTATGACGAGTCCTTCTTTCTTACTTTTGAATCTTCTAACTATCTTATGATATGAACGAACTTCTGGTCTATATTGATCATCTTTATCATAAAGAAAAATAGCTCTTTCTTTAAATTTGGGAGTTGAGTTGATCATTGATTCTGAATTATTGACAAGAATTTCAATCATCTCAAATAATTTAGGATGGGCCCTTGCCTTTTTTATGACATATTCCCATAGTCTTCCTTCATAAATTGCCTGTTTTACCTTATCCACTTCAAGCTTTATCATATGTAAATTATGTATGGCAATTTCATTAATTTTTTCTTGACCTTTTAATTGACGCAATTCATTAGGGGTATATCTTGAGCATATTTCACAATTACAAGGAAAAACTGAGATATCTGAGAGATATCGTGTCCCATCACCTGTGATGTATCTCTCTTGTTTTGCATACAACATGTATGATGCCGAATCAAAGGTATCGCATCCAAGAGCAACTGCAAAGGGAATTGTTAATGGATGACCTGCTCCAAATAGATGAAGTGGAATTGAGTGCGGCATCTGTTTTTTTGCTGATACAATCATCTGCGCTAATAACTTGAATTCATAAGATTCCATAAACTCTACAGGACTGCCCAAGGCTAGCATCTTAAAACCCATATTGACTAAAGACATGGTGGATTTTTCAACCAGGTCAAAGTGTTCTCCTCCCTGAATTGGACCTATCCAAATTTGACCATTATCATCACTTTCTTGAAGGGTTGTCTTTGAAACTTTCAATGTATGATTTACATATGCTTCAGCTCTTTTCCTAGCTAGACCGTATCCTGTAGGTCTGTCAAGTGGAATTGCAAAATCAGTCAAAATTCTTTTTTCAAAATTTGCCATTTCTGGAGGTAGCACATCTACATCTCCATATTCAAGAACTTGGTATCCCCCAGAATCTGTCATGATTCCGCCATCAAAATCAATTATTTTGTGAATTCCTTTTTTTATTGCATCATCACCATAATTATTTCTAGTAATGTAGGCATTTGTAATTACAAGTTTAAATCCAATTTCTTTAATTTTTTTTGAGGGGATTGTTTGTTTTACAGGATGGATTACAGGAACATATGCAGGGGTCTCTATCTTTCCATGATTAGTATTAATTACACCAATTCTTCCAGCAAGATCTGTTTTCAAAATTTCAAACAAGCAACTATTTCCCAACTAAGGTATTATTTAATCAATAAGCAAAAAATTCTTTTAAATCATTTTTGTCTGAAACTGAAGTTAACCAATCAACATAGTCATCTTTAATTTTACCATTGATTGAATCCATTATTTTTTTTGTGATTTCGTTGATATTTTTTCCAGTAGCATCTATTTGTAAAATCTTCTCTTCACCAAACTGAATAACTGCATCATGCAAAATAATGCCAAGTACCTCACTTCCCAAGTTGTCTTTAATTTTTTGTTCTGAGTATTTTCTTTCCCTATAGATAGGAATCAATTCATATGGATTTTTTCTTAAAACTATGACTTTTTTAACTTGATCTGACGATAAAACATATGGGGCCAAATGACCAACAATCAAACCTGGAACTGAGATTTTATCTAAGATTAATTCCTTGAGTTTGCTAACATCTACCTCATTTGTTTCCTCACTTATTTCAAATAACCCACACTCTTGAGCAATTTTATTAATATCTATTATTCGAAGTTGTAACTCTTTGGTAATTTTTTTAGCGATTGTATGTTTTCCAACACCCGGAGTTCCAGTTATTACAAAGGACATACAATAAAATCAAAATAAATCACATTAAACAATTTCTGCAATACTAATATGTACAATAGGCACTATGTCGTTTATGCAAATTGGTTTACTAGGAAAAGCAAATGTTGGCAAGTCAACCTTTTTCTCTGCTGCAACTGAAACTCCAGTTCCAACAGGAAATTTTCCATTTACCACAATAGAACCAAATGTTGGTGTTGCATATGTAAAAAATGATTGTGCCTGCAAACATTTTGAAATTCCACACGAAAATCCACTATGTGTTAATAAAGTTCGTTTTATCCCGATCAAGTTAATTGATGTTGCAGGATTAGTTCCTGGGGCTCATGAAGGAAAAGGTTTAGGAAATCAATTTCTTGATGATGCAAGACAAGCTGAAGTTCTTATCCATGTAGTTGATATTGCAGGTACTACTGATATTCAAGGTCAACCAGTGCCCATTGGAACACATAATCCACTTGAAGATGTTGAGTTTGTTCAAGATGAATTTGATCAGTGGTTTGTAAGTATACTTCAAAGAGAGTGGGATAAAATTACTAGAGAAATAGATCAAAAACGAGCAAAACTAACTGACGGTATAGCAAAACGATTCACAGGTTTAGGCATTAAAGATTATCAAGTGCAGGAAATACTACAAAAATTAAATTTAATTTCCAAAAATCCCAAGGAATGGTCAGAAACAGATATCCAAACTTTTGTTAAAGATCTTAGAAAAAGCACTAAACCCATAATAATTGCTGCAAACAAAGCAGATCTTTGCGAGGATCTAGATATAATTAAAAAGATCAAAGATACTAATGTAATTCCTTGCAGTGCAGAAACAGAATTACTTTTACGAAAAGCATCCAAAGCTGGAATAATAAATTATTCATCTGGTGAGTCAGATTTTTCAATTGTTAAAAATAAAGAAATTTCTCCACAACAAAAAAAAGCACTTGATGTAGTTAAAACAGTTTTTTCCAAGATTCCTTCTACCGGGATCCAACAAATTCTAAACACTGCAGTATTTGATTCTCTAAAATTTATTGTTGTGTTTCCGGTAGAAGATGAAACAAAACTTACCAACAAGGACGGCGATGTTTTACCTGATGCAAAGTTATTATCTGAAAACTCTAATACAAAAGATCTTGCAGCAATGATTCATGCTGATATTGCCAAAGGATTTTTGTATGCAATAGATTGTAAAACAAAACAAAGGATAGGAGGAGATCATAAACTAAAAAATGGCGATGTAATTAAAATTGTATCAACGTTAAGTAGGGGCTAGCTTGATTGGGTTAGGAATTGAAAGTACAGCACATACGTTCTCTTGTGCTGTTATGGAAAAAGCTGGAAAGAAGGGAAAAATATTATCTGATGTCAGGAAAATTTATCGTCCTCCAGACGGCGAAGGCATTCATCCACGAGAGGCATCAAGGCATCATATTGAAAACAGCTCCATGGTTTTATCTGAATGTCTTAGTAATGCAAAAATTACCATAAAAGATCTAAATATTATTTCTTATGCTGCAGGTCCAGGACTTGGGCCATGCCTAAGAGTAGGAGCAGTAGTTGCACGTTCTTTGGCATCGTATTACGAAATTCCAATTTATCCAGTCAATCATGCGCTAGGACATATAGAATTAGGAAAACTTCTCACTGGCGCGACAAACCCCCTAGTTCTCTTAGTTTCCGGAGGACACACCATGCTACTTGCTTTTCTAAATAAACAATGGAGAGTATTTGGGGAGACTTTAGATATTACATTAGGACAACTTCTTGATCAATTTGGAAGATCAATTGGATTTGCTTCTCCTTGTGGAAAAAATATTGAAGATCTTGCTAACAATTCCTCAAACTATGTTACCTTACCATACTCTGTAAAAGGAAACGATGTTTCCTTTTCAGGCTTGTTATCTGCAACAAAAAATATTGTTTCCCAAAGTAAAGAGGATGCATGTTTTTCTTTACAAGAAACGGCATTTGCAATGATTAGCGAAGCAGTAGAAAGAGCTTTATCATTTACTGGAAAAAAAGAATTGCTAATTGTTGGAGGTGTTGCAGCAAACAAACGATTGTCTGAAATGCTAAAAGATGTTTGTAAACGACATTCATCCAAATTTTTTGTAGCTCCACAAAAGTACGCCGGTGATTGTGGAAGTCAAATCTGTTGGACAGGACTTCTAGAAAGCCAAATCAAGAAAGGAGCTTCCTTAAAAGATACTTTTGTAACACAATCTTGGAGATTGGATTCCGTTACAATAAATTATTAATTTTGGTAATTCTCTAGAGCTGATTCAATATTATTTAACCAGCTTTTGGTATTTTGTACCCCAAACTTGAAGGTCTTTTCACCGTCATTAGTTTTAGCAGAAAAACAAACTTTTTTCATTAATCTTCCCTCTTTCCAAGTTTTCATTACTTTTTTTAATTCTACATTTATCACTTCGTCTCCAAAATGTTTTGAAAAATCCATCATTCTAGCACGTGTTTTATCAAAGGCCAATCTTTTATTTGTAAGAGTAAGGATTCCCATACCAAGATTATCTTCATTACAATCTTCTTGTTTTAGTCTTTTTTCTCCTTCTTCCATAAAAAATCTCTTTCATTGGGAAATTTGTATGTTTATGTACAACTTCTAAATTATGATACAATATTAAAAAAATAATGAAGTTGATAAAAAAAGGAGCAGAAGCAGATATCTATATTACAAATTGGAATAATTCAAAAGCCATTTTAAAAATAAGAAAGATTAAAAAATATCGTAATTCTATTCTTGATTCTAACTTACGCAAACAAAGAACCATTAAAGAATCCCAAACAATTTCAGAAGTAAAATCATATGGGATTCCGACACCATTGATCTATTTTGTAAATCTAAAAAAGTCTTTAATATTCATGCAACATATTGCTGGAAAACCAATCCATGATTTATCTAATTCAAAAATAATTTCTTTATCAAAACAAATGGGAAGTCTTGTAGGATTGTTGCATAAAAATGGAATAATGCACGGTGACTTGACTACTTCAAATTTTATTTTATTCAAAAACAAAGTTTACATAATTGACTTTGGTTTATCGCAAAAAACAATCAAATCCGAAGATCACGCAGTAGATTTGAGGTTAATCAAAGAAATTCTAAATAGTGCACATGCTTCAATTATGAAACAATCCTGGAAATTTTTTTTGGAAGGGTACAAACTATCCGTGGGCGCCTCTAAATTTCAAAAAATCATTAATTTAGTATCTATAATTGAAGGTAGGGGTAGATATGCCACAGTCGTTTGATCTTTTTTTTGCATCTTCAAATATCCACAAATTTCAGGAGGCAAAAAAAATTCTCGATGATTTTGGAATTAAACTAGGTTTTTTCAAATGTCAACTAGAGGAGATTCAATCAAATTCAATACAAGACATTGCCAAACACAAAGCAAAACAAGCTTTCAAAAAATGTAAAAAACCGATTATAGTTGAAGATGCTGGACTTTTCATCAATTCGCTTAAAGGATTTCCAGGACCATATTCATCATACGTTTTTCAAACACTTGGAAACGAAGGAATTTTAA
>Ga0224508_10004378_pt1 | contig 11543 bp, 9 predicted proteins | sample SF_Jan12_sed_USG_4_FD_170157 | JGI IMG/M metagenome (GOLD analysis project Ga0224508, IMG submission 170157) | Sediment microbial communities from San Francisco Bay, California, United States - SF_Jan12_sed_USGS_21 | ecosystem: Environmental > Aquatic > Marine > Sediment | place: USA: California...
CACCACAAATAATCATTGACGGAGTCTGCTCAGACCCACCAGTATGTGAGCCACCACAAATAATCATTGACGGAGTCTGCTCAGACCCACCAGTATGTGAGCCACCACAAATAATCATTGACGGAGTCTGCTCAGACCCACCATCCGGAACCAGTGGCGGCGGTGATAATCAATGGGATACAAGACCAACATTTGGAATAAATCATGAAGATCGAGAAACTACTCTTGTAGACCAAGGAATTTTATTTAATGGCGAATCTTTTACAATTACCGACAATCACCATACAGAATTTAGTAAAAAACCCATAAACATTGGGGCTCCTAATACCTTCATTGCAACTGTTTATGCCGATAAAGGATTGAAAGTTCAGGAATTTCTTTTTGGTGTTCCAGGAGTTGGCATGGGTCATTTAGCTGAAATGAGAATTGAGGTTTGGTATGATAATGAAAATGAAATTGAAGATGTCAAAGTAATGCAGAATTCAAAAGTAATTGATGTTTCTACTCTAAGCATCTCTCATCATAAAGTAGATTGTTTGAAGGCAGATGCAATTGAACGTGCTGCCGCAATCAAAGCTTACGGTGTTGCTCAAGATGCAGCAAACAAAGGCGAGAAAGCTGCCCGGGAGGCTGTCATTAAAGTGGATAGAATTATCCGCGAGGCTGCAAGTTTGTCTGCCAATGAAACTGCCGAGAAAGCTGCCATTGAGGCTTCCTATTGGGATGAAATTGAGGAAAAATGTGACCGTACCTACATGTCCGCAATTTTCTTGGAACCACTCGAACATCAAGCAATGGCCATCAAAGCAATCGATAATAAATTCCGAGATCAAACAACCTATCTTAATGAAGGATTTGAAATTTTAGGAAAGTCTCCAAATCCAATGCAAACTAAATTGATTCCCTCAAATGCAAAATATGAGGGATTGATTAAAGTGACACAAACAGAAAAGTATGGCAATTATTGGGTCTCAGATGATGACAGACTATTTGAAATGAATCAGTATGGTTCTTTCACCGAAGTAAATCAAACATTTGAACGATTTCAAGATAAAGGTGAGCCCCTTACAAGACTTCATTCTGGATTCGCAGGAAAGATTGTAGACGAACAACAAAGAGCAATTGAAATATTTGATTCCTCAAAACTAATTTCAGAATTACCGGATAGTTTTGGACACCACATAGAAATCAAGGACAGAATGACTGATAAGATAATACAAGAGATGCATTATCAGGAACAAAAAGCCAAAGATCTCCTAGAAAAAACATATCTTCAAGCAAGATATTAGCTCATTTTAATAAAAAATTCCAAAGGCAGTATATATTAGTAAATAAGTTCGCAAAATTGAAAACATGAGTGATCTTCAAACAGATAACACTTTTTCAAATTATGGGATCTATACAATTAAAGACTCTCTTGAATTTACATTACCAAATACCAAAATTAGAATTGAAAGAATTGGGGAAAAGGCATTTTCTTATACTAGAACAAATTCTGAGGATGAGATTTCAGAAAAAATTATTCCATCAAAATCAAACGAAATAAAAATTGAATTGGCCCCAATTAGGCCTTTAAATCATCCCGCCAGAAGAACGGGATATGTTTTCCTAAATTTTGATAAAAATATTTTCTTAAGCAAAGAATCCGCTGCAACTATTTTTGTTCAATGTCCTATCGAAATCGGATTATTTCTAGTTAATAATTCTCATAGGGATTCCCTCGATTGGATTACCTGTAATCCTGAGAAGTCCAGATTTGGCCTATATGGACCACCTGATAGTGGTACACTTTGTAAATATGCGGTTGTTTCTATGGCTGAAGATATGGATGACTCCATTTCCTATGTTAATGGCATCCTAAAAGTTGAATTAGAAAATAAACTAAATTCAGGACAATCTATAAACAAAGTTATTTTTCCAATTACAGATAATTCAATTTACTATTCTGATTCTAAAGCAATTATTGATGGCATAAAAGTAACTTTGAGAAAAAGAGCCGTTGTAAGTATTGCTGATGTTAAAGTCGATCCCATTTCAACTGATTGGATAAAAGCACCCACATGGGAAGATACTACTACAACTAAATCCATGGAGATGGGTTTGGAATAATGGGTGTGGAATTTCTTCAAAGCCTAGCTGAAATGCAAATTGCAGGCGAACTTACGGCTCTTTCATTATTAGTTGGAGGAATTATTATGGCAGTCGGTATTATAATAGCAAAAATTGCCAAACTTCTTTTTAACAAATACTATGCTCCTACACTTCCAAAAGATACTGCAAAAAATTTTGGCAAGATAATTTATTTTGGAATTATTATTATTGCCTTTTTGACATTCACATCTAGCCAAGGAATTGATTTTTCAGGTTTACTTGTAGCAGGGGGAATTTTTGCAATAGTAATTGGATTTGCAACGCAATCCGTTGTTTCTAATTTAGTTTCTGGAATTTTCCTAATGATGGAAAAACCTGCAAAACATGGTGACCTCATTCAGCTTCCTGATTTATCCATAACTGGCACTCTTTTGGATATAGGAACTTTTTCAAGTCATTTAAGAAAATTTGATGGAACTGTTATCCGAGTACCTAACGAAAAATTTTTCACTTCAAATATCAGATCTCTTTCTTCCTCAACTGTAAGAAGAGCAGAGGCTATGGTGGGAATATCCTACAAAGATGATATTGAAAAGGCAATATCTGTAATAAAAAAAGAGATTGAAATAACAATGCCACTTGTTTTGAGGATTCCAGAGCCTGAATTCCGAGTGGAAGAATTGGGTGATTCAAGTGTAATTATACAGGTTCTAGTGTGGCATCCAAGAGAAGATTGGAGTCAGGTTCAGCCCATTTTACTGACAACTATCAAAAAGGCACTAGATTCATCGGGAATCGAAATCCCATTTCCACAAAGAGTGTTGTGGACAGCAAAGGAATAAAAAATACTGTCTAAACTTTTTGCGAAATATTGGATGCTATTTCTTTATGGGGTGCTCTTCTTTTCTTAATCAGACTGTACATAATCATTCCAACATTTACAATTGAAATAATTTCAATCAAGTCGACTCCATACAAGAACCAATCAATTACGGGGTGAACTCTAGAAATAATTCCTGCTTCTAACATTATATCTGCATTCCACACCATATGGGGAACCTGTATGAATTGTATTATGGCAATTAAAACTACACTACCTAAGATTTTATTTTCATACCAATTCCAAAATTTATTCCATGCATTCATGCAATAATTTAGTTTTTTTAATAAATAAACAATATGAAAATTAGATGAGACTAATTAGATGCAACTAAGTTTTTTGGGCATAAAAATTTATTTGTTTAGCTCGAGCTACTTTGTTTAAACATCTGCATTGATTTTTTCTTTTCTCATCCAAATTGTTTTTTGTTTATGATCAATTAATTCAATATTCATTTCATTGAGTTGATTTCGAATTTTATCTGCCTCTTCAAATTGTTTTTCTTCCCTTAACTTTTCTCTTGTTTGGATCATGTTGTCAATCTGAATTTTTTGTTCTGCTGTAATTTCTGGAATACTCAATCCTAGAATTTCAAGCATTCGGTGAAATTCTGTTTTGATTTTTTCTGCGTCATTTCTTCCAAGGTTTTCATCAGCTGCTAATCGGTTTGTTTCTTTTACTAATGAAAAAAAAGCCGAGAGTGCTAAATGTGTATTCAAATCGTCGTTTAATGCTCTATCAAAATCCTCCCTAGTTTTTTCCACAAAAGACGTTGGTTTGATATTTTGATTTTCACCAACATGAATTAGTTCATAGTAACAGGTCTCAGCTTGCCTCCATTTAGTGAGATTTTCCTTTAAAAGTTCCTCAGAATAGTCAATTGGCTTTGAGTAATGCCCCGACAAACAAAATAGCCTTATAATATTTGAGCCCCAATTATTCAAAACATGTTTAATTGATTTGATATTTCCTAGTGACTTTGACATTTTTTCACCGTTTATGGTTACCATTCCTACATGCATCCAGATTTTAGCAAATTGATTTTCGGTAAATGATTCTGATTGAGCAATTTCATTTTCATGATGGGGAAAAATCAAATCCCTACCTCCACCATGAATATCAAAATTCTCCCCTAGATACTTTATGCTCATCGCAGAGCATTCGATATGCCACCCTGGTCTACCTTTTCCCCATGGGCTATCCCATAGTGGTTCTATTTGGGAAAACTTCCATAAAGCAAAATCTAAAGGATCATTTTTTGATTCATCGATTTCAATTCGTGCTCCTGATTGTAACTCATCGGTTTTCTTTTTTGAGAGTTTCCCATAATATGGAAATTTTGAAACTGAAAAATAAACTCCATTTTTTGAAGTATATGCAATTTTTTTGTTAATTAATTTTTGAATAAAATCTTGAATGTCTTGAATATGTTCAGTAGCTTTTGGATAATTTGTTGCTCTTTTTACATTTAATCCATCGAAATCACAAAAATAATGTTCAATGTATTTTGAACTAATTTCATTTGCGGTTACATTTTCTAACTCTGCTCGATTTATTATTTTGTCATCTACATCGGTAAAATTTTGAATAAAATTAACTTCGATTCCTTTACTTTCGAGATATTTTCTTAATACATCAAAAACAATTATTGTTCTTGCATGTCCTATATGTGATTCATCATAAACAGTGACACCACAAAGATAAATTCTTACTTTTTGTGATGTGTCAAGGTCTTTTATTGTGTTTGAAAGCGTGTCTTGTAATTTCATTCTTAATCTCTAGGTGGTTTTGGTGCAGGTAACCGTTTATGTTGGCTATTTAGATAGAGATTGTATACTTTGTCAATTATTGATTTTTCAATACGAGTTTTATTTTCAGTCTCCTTTATTGATAATTTTTTATCAAATAAGCAATACAATATCGAATCAATTTCCTCATAAGAGGCCCCAATCTCCTTTTCTGCTTCGTGTTTTTTCCAAAGGTGGGCACTACTTTTTTTTTCAATTACTTTTTTAGGAACTCCTAAAAACTCTGCAATTTTTCTTACTTGTAGTTTGTAAAGTGAGATGATTGGAACTAGGTCCGCTGCACCATCTCCAAATTTTGTAAAATATCCGATAAGATGTTCACTTTTGTCACTAGATCCTAAAACAAGAAGATTTTTCGCATTTGCATAATAGTAGAGAATATTAGTTCTAATCCGTGCTCTCAAATTTCCTTTTGCCCAATCATTGGGTTCCAAATACTGTGAGTATTCTTTAACAATCGGTTTGATGTCAAGTAATTTGTATTCTATACCAGTTAATGCGATCATTTTCAATGCATCCTCTGTTTCATAGTTTGGAGTAATTTCAGTGTCTGGCATTATTAGGGCAAGTGTCTTTTCTTTGAGTGATCTTTTACAAATATATGCCAAAACGGCTGAATCAATTCCGCCACTTAATCCCAGGATTACTCCTTCTGCTTTACTCTTCTGGATTTGTTCAACTAAAAATCCTTCTAATAGATGAGTGATTTTTTCATAATCCAGATTTTCAATTTCTTTTATGATTTCAAGATTCATTTGCTATTTGAAATTAATTCAATGAATAAAAGTTGTACAGATAATTTCAAATTTTTAAATATCTACGTAAATTCCATCATCTTTGACTTGTACTTTGTATGTCTGGAGTTTTACATCTTTAATGTAATCCTTTAATTCCCCTGTCTTGATGTTATAATGCCAAAAATGTAGAGGACACTCAACAATGTCACCATCTAACTTTCCTGGAGCAATAGAACCATCTTGGTGAACACAAAGATCGTCTAAGGCATGAAATCCATCTTGGTTGAAAATTGCAATCTGCTTACCATCAATTTTAAATGCCTTACCTTTTCCGGGCGATATTTCATTTTTTTCAGCTATTTTCTTCAGGACCATTAGTTACGTTATCTAATTTTGGTATTTATTTAGATTCGCATGATACGATTTTATAACCATTTTTAGGCTCTAAAATATTGAGCAAAGTAAAATCCACTCCTAAACTCATCAAGGAAGGTAAACTCTCCTACGAGTGGGCAAAATCTCACATGCATATTCTCAATAATACTATTTCAAGATTAAAAAAATCAAAACCACTGAAAGGAGTAACTCTTGGATTTTGCTTACATATTACCAAAGAGACCTCTGTTCTTTTAATGGGGGCAAAAGAACTTGGCGCAACCGTAGCATGTTGTGGTGGAAATCCCTTAACAACTCAGGACAATATATCTGCATTTTTGGCTTCACAAGGAATCCATGTTTATGCCTGGCATGGCCAATCAGTAAAAGAATATGATTGGTGTATCCAACAGGTACTAAACCACAAACCAACCATCTTGACTGATGATGGAGCAGACATGAATGTGAAAGCTCATTTTGATAAAAAATACAAAAACATGACAATCCTTGGAGCAACAGAGGAAACAACTGCTGGGGTTACCCGAATCAGGGCGGTAGAGAACCAAGGTAAGCTTCGATATCCCGTAATTTTGGTAAATGAAGCTTACACAAAACACATGTTTGATAATCGGTATGGTACTGGACAAAGTACAATTGATGGATATCTTAGAGCAATGAATTTACTTTTGGCATCCAAACGAGTTGTAGTTGTGGGTTATGGATGGGTAGGTCGTGGCGTTGCCTCAAGATGTCATGGAATGGGTTCTAAAATTATTGTTACCGAAATTGATCCCGTAAAAGCACTAGAAGCTCATATGGATGGTTTTGAAGTAATGCCAATGGCTCAGGCTTGCAAGATAGGTGATATTTTCATTACCTGTACTGGAATGACTAGTGTAATTCGAAAGGAACACATTTTGCAAATGAAAGAAGGGGCAGTAATGGGAAATGTAGGACATTTTGATGTGGAAATTGATGCAGAATTTTTGCTTAAAAAAACAAAATCAGTCAGAGAGGTAAGGCCAAATCTAGATGAATGTACCCTTTCAAATGGGAAACATGTCTATCTAATTGGTCAAGGACGATTGGCAAATCTTGTAGCCGCAGAAGGCCATCCTCCTGAGGTAATGGCACAATCATTTTCAAACCAAATTTTATCAATCATGTATATTCTTAAAAACCACGAAAAAATTGGAAACAAAATCATTAATGTTCCAAAAGAAATTGATAGACAAGTAGCAGTTGATGCACTCAGGGCGATGGATGTGAAAATTGACAAGCTATCTCCACAACAAGTAAAATACATGAATAGCTGGTAAAACTTCTTAACCTCTAAAACAGTCCAAACTAATGAAAATGAGAGATAAGGCCATTATTACGAGTGCATTACCCTATGCTAATGGAGAAATTCATCTTGGACATGTTGCGTCAACCTATTTACCTGCTGATGTTACTACTAGATTTCTAAAACAAAAAGGTGTGGAAGCATACTATATTTGCGCATCAGATGATTTTGGTACTCCGATATTGATTCAATCAGAAAAAGAAGGAAAGAGCACTACTGAATACGTTGCATATTGGAACAAACGAGATTATGAAGACTTTACTTCATTTGGTATTGATTTTGATTTTTTTTATCAAACGAGTTCTTCTGAAAACATAAAATTTGTACAGAATGTATTCAACAAACTCAACTCTGCAGGTCATATCTATGAAAAAGAGATAATTCAATTTTATTGTAAAAACGATAAAAAATTCTTACCTGATAGATATGTTAAAGGAATTTGTCCCTACTGTAAAGCAGAGGACCAATATTCGGATCTTTGTGAAAGTTGTGGAAGAGTTCCAGAAGAAATCTCAAATCCAAAATGTGCAATATGCGGAGAACCACCAACGAAAGAAAAAACAAACCATTATTTTTTCAGATTAAAAAATTTCAGTGAATCATTATCCAAATGGCTTGATGAAAATGAAAATTTGCAAAAGGATGTAAAAAAATATGTTCAAAATTGGGTAAAATCTGGTCTTGTTGATTGGGATATCACTCGAGATATTTCGTGGGGGGTTCCAGTTCCATTAGAAGAAGCCAAAGGAAAAGTATTCTATGGGTGGTTTGACAATCACCTTGCATACATTTCTAGCTCCATCAAATTCCTTGAGGGTAAGGGAATTGATGGAAAAGAATTTTGGAATTCTGCGGATATCTATCACTTTATTGGAAAAGATATTGTTTATCATCATTATTTGTTTTTACCTGCGATGCGTTTGGGAATAAAGGAGGAGTATAAACTTCCAGACTATATTCCAACAAGAGGTCATCTTACACTACAATCAAAGAAAATCTCAAAGAGTAGAAATTGGTATATTGGTCTAAAAGAGTTTTTACAATATTATCCTGCTGATTATTTGCGATTTTATCTGGTCGCAATAAATCCGTATTCTCAAGATGACTTGAACTTTGATTGGGATGAGTTTACTACCAGAATAAATTCAGAGTTGATTGGTAATTTGGGGAATTTTGTTAATCGGGCCTTGGGATTTACAAACAAAGCATTTGATGGAGAAATTCCAGAGTACGAAGAATTTGATGAAAAAGACAAGGAAGCTGAAATTAAAATAAAAAATTTACCTATTGAGGTTGGAACATTACTTGAGCAAAATCATTTGGATAGGGCTCTAAAAAAAATTATGGAGTTTTCTTCGTTTTTTAATCAATACTTTCAACATAAAGAACCTTGGAAAAAGGGACCTGGGACGTCAACTTGTGTGTATCTCTCTGTAAATGCGGCTCGTAGTTTGTCTATTACTCTTTATCCTTTCATCCCAACTTCTTCTCAAAAAATTTGGAATCAGATTGGCCTACAAGGAAATATCAAAGATGTAAAATGGGATTCTTTATCTCAACTTGAGATAAAACCAGGACATAATTTAGGTGAAGTGTCTCCTTTATTTTCAAAAGTTGAATCAACTGATATTGAAAATTATAAAAAACAACTTGGGCCTTCTGATTCAAATTGACCAGACCTATTCCCAGAATCTCTACAAGAGGTTATTACGATCTTACAGATGGAACAACTTTAAAAAATAATCCATATTATTTTTACCCAAAAAAAGATTTTGAGAAAATAATAGATTCTAAAGAATTAACCATAATGATTCATGGACTACGAAATGATAATGCAGGAGCAGTTGCAAAAGCAGTCATTGCTAAAAACAAACTACGAAAACTAGGATACCATTACCCTGTAATTGGTTACAGTTATGATTCAAACACTGCAGGGGCACATTTGATAGCTTTTGCAAAGCAGGCCCTAACCGTCGGGCAAATGATCGCAAAGAAAAATGGTCGAAATCTATCTACTTTTATCGAAGAGTTCAAGTCCATTAGTCCAAAAACCAAGATCAGACTGATGGGCCACTCTTTGGGATCTCAAGTAATATTGAGCACAGTAGAGAGACTATCTAAAAAAAATCAAAATGACGGGATTATTGAGAGCACACATTTTTTTGGTGCGTCAATTAAGTCTGATGTTCCTTCTTCTAAAAAATATGGAATGTTACTTCAAAGAATCATTAGAGGAAAAATTGTAAACTACTATAGTCCAACTGATGAAGTTTTGTTTTGGGGAGACAAAGCAAATTTCGTTTCAAGTCCGTTGGGATTACACGGTGCTACAGGAAAAACAATTTCAAAGTATCATCAGAAATTAGTAACACCAGAGAATCATAGATTTGCAAGCTATGCTGCAGTTCTAAAATCATTTCCTTAATGTATTTTAAAAACTAATTTAAAATTTTTTAAGATGAAAAATTAAATTTTAAATTATTTTTTTAATTATTTTCCAAAATATAATTTAAAAAATTAATTAACTATTTTTTTAAAAATTTATTTATGAAAAAAAGATGTCACAATTTTATATTACAACTTTAATCCTACATACGAATAAAATCCAAAATGTGTAACAAAGGTGTATGACGGAAAACTATCCTTAATACTGTAAGTGTGTAATGTTTTGATACATAGTGAAATGAAAAACAATAATAAAAAATTAGCAATGATACTTTTCGTAATTTCAACAACATTAATTCTTGGTTCTAACATTGATGCTTATGCACATCATTCTGATGGAGTTAGGGGAACTACAGGTGATGGTGATCTTGAAGGTTGTTTGAATGGCGCCGCTGGTGATCAAATTTGTAATACTGCAGCAGAGTGGAATGGACAAAATATTTCCAACGAAGCATTGTACTTTGAAGGTAATTCAATTCCTATTCGAGTAGATATTACTGATTTAGACACCACTGATGGTCTAGTTCAAAAATTAATAATTGATTGGGATATTACAAAATCTCAAGGAGGAATTAAAAAACATACATTTGACTATCTTACTTCCTTTGATACAACTGACAATCCTCATCCATGTCTATTAGCAGAAACCAGGCCTAGATGTGATGGTTTCGTTTCAGACACAATACCAATTCCTCCTCCAGGAGCAAATACAACAACAGAAACAGTAGGAAATTCAACTCAACCACTTGATTCTTTTAACGCTCAACCCGCCAACAACAAATTATTTTACATGTTTGCCCCTGGCGGAAGTGAACTAGAAATACTTCACATTGACTATGTCTCTGAAGGCGATCCTACAGGTCAGGCAAGTAACACTGAAACAAATGTAATTTTTGTAGAGTTTACAACTAATAGCCCCAACGTTATAGCGGCCTTTGGAGCACACATTTCAAATCCAGAGGATTGGGTGAACACTGCATCTGATGTAAACGGAAGCCCATACAGGGTAGGATGTGTAGAAATTACAGAGCAAGGTGGATGTAATGCTTCAATTAATGTTTCAAGCAATGTTATTGTACCTATTCCCGATTCTATTCTTACACTTATCAAAGAAGTCGTAAATGACAATGGCGGTGATGTTGGTGCATCTGCATGGACACTAACTGCAATTGATTCTAACAACGTTACACTAATTGATGAACCGGGAACTCCAGATACTGTTGAAGATTTAACCGCAAGCGTTGACGCCATTGCCTCAGTAGGTACAGAGTATACGTTATCTGAATCAAATGGACCCTTAGGTTATTTTGCCCAAAACAATGATCAGTTTATTTGTGTAAAAACCCTTAATGAAGTCTCAGGACAACCATTCTCTACTAACACCATTACACTTAACGAAGGTGAATCTGCTGTTTGTACAATAACTAATGATGACACTGCACCTCAACTCACAGTAATAAAAGATCCAACAAACGATGATGGAGGCAATGCCTTACCTGATGACTTCCTTCTAACAGTAAACGGTGAGGCAGTACTCTCAGGTGCTACCAACTCTTATGATTCAAACACAGACCTAACACTTGGCGAGACACAATTACCAGGATATGCATTTGTATCAGTAACTGGTGATGAACAATGTCCAGCCGACCTTAACACAGCATTCCAACTCTCACCAGGAGATAACGTCACATGTACCATTACAAATGACGATGCTACTACTATGTTGACAATCATCAAAGATCCAACAAACGATGATGGAGGCAATGCCTTACCTGATGACTTCCTTCTAACAGTAAACGGTGAGGCAGTACTCTCAGGTGCTACCAACTCTTATGATTCAAACACAGACCTAACACTTGGCG
>Ga0224508_10004379_pt1 | contig 11543 bp, 11 predicted proteins | sample SF_Jan12_sed_USG_4_FD_170157 | JGI IMG/M metagenome (GOLD analysis project Ga0224508, IMG submission 170157) | Sediment microbial communities from San Francisco Bay, California, United States - SF_Jan12_sed_USGS_21 | ecosystem: Environmental > Aquatic > Marine > Sediment | place: USA...
CGAGCCGACTATACCGCTGATTATCGTAGGTGCTCGAATAATTCAGCCAATTCTCGGGATCGTCGGCGGCATTCAACAGCCGCTCGAACGTCACCTCAGCTGGGGCCGTCATTGCCATCAATAGCGCGACAACTGCAAACGGAATGCGGCTAATCATCGCCTTCTCCCAGTAACGAAGCCATATAACTAATAAGGTTGGTGATTTGCTCAGGCGTAAGCGTGTCGCCGAAAGCCGGCATCGGCGAGTCAACGAATCCGTGCTCGCGAAGATCGGACTTAACGAACGAACGCAAGCGCTCATCCGAATCGATCAGCTGCACTGTGAAGGTATCGTGATTCAACAATCGCCCGCTGACATCATCTCCGTTTGCCAGCACAACGCGATAAGTTCTGGCGGTCGGTTGGACGATGGCACCAGGGTCGAGTAACGCAGCTTCGAGTTCATAGGCGCGCCGCTCACGGCCGATGCGACTCAAATCCGGTCCGTGCCTTGCGCCGCGACCGTTGACCGCATGGCAGCTGTCGCAATCGCCTTCACCAAAGAACACTGAACGCCCGAGGGTCGGATTGCCGACGACGCTGACACGCCCTTCTTCTGCCCAGGCCCTCAAGTAGGCGACGATTCGTACCGCTTGCTCTTCGGACATGCTGGGCGTCGGCGGCATTGCCGTGTCGGGAATGCCGTTCAAGATGATGCCGACTAATTCGTCGTCGCTATAGGCACGCCGGAGAATCCCGCGGGCAAAATCGATGCCTTCGATAATGTTTCCATCCGGACCATGACAATTGGCGCAGGAACCCTGATAAGCGCGCTCGCCGCCCTCTATGTCGAATAGCGTCGCGTGTTGCGCGCCGGCGGGTCCGGCCAAAACCAACAGGCCAGCCAACGTGATAAGCCATGCAGCATTCTTGGAGCGCATCGAATCAGTCTCCCCACTCGAACTACGGACTGAGCCGCGTTCGGATTGTTCTACTGCCGGCATCGTACCCGGGCGCTAGCCGGACGGCCAGTCGCGATCGAACGGGAACGGGCGTTCGTCAGTGTTAAAAGTCATATAGAGCACGATTTCGTTGCCGTACTCACCGAGTTGACGGCCTATCGTCGAAAACTCGGTTTTGGTCTCACCGGTGAACAGCACCCAGAAGAATTGCAGCAGGACAACGATGCATCCGACCGAGACGCCCAGCCCGAAAATGATGGCCAAAATGAACATGAACAGCAGGCGCTGCCAGGTCGCCTTGCTTCGTACGTTCTCTTCAACCGTGCTGCCGTAGGCACCAGGTTCGTCGACGTGATCTTTAGGAGGCTCATTTGAGTTCATGACGGATTTGAACGGCTGTTGGACGGTATTCCTATGATACTCCCGCGAACGGTAGTCAGGGAGCACGTCGCTGCGAGCCCAAGTAAATGGCGGCCAACGTCAAGACAACGCCAAAGCCTTCAATCGCACTGAAAGCACGCTGAAATATCAGCACATCCCAAAGCAGACTCAAGGCCGGCTGCAATAATAATGCGATACCAACTTCGGCCGCGGTTACCTCAATGAGACTGCTCGCGATCAGCATCAAGCCGACCGCATGCGCGAGAACGCCGTAAGCCAGGAGCCAGCCGAAATCGCCCAGCGTCGGAATCGCCAGCGAAGTTCCTTCGGCGAGTGCCGTGGCGCCGAGTATCAAAGAGACGAAAACCGACACCGTCGCAACTTCGACGATAGGCAGTGGGTCACTTGAATGATTCCGGGCACGCCGCATGCTCAGGAGATAGCCCGCGTAACTGACCGCCGTCAGAAGACCCAGCACCATACCCAACCTGAATCCGTCCTCGAGAGCCGACCAATCGGCGCCGGCAATCAACGCCAGACCGGCAATCGCAATTGGCGCCGCGACGATTTGGATCCAGCCGGGCCGCTCCCTAAATAGCAACCAGCCGGCGGCAATCATGAAAAACACCTGCAGATTGGCAATCAGCGTCGAGAGCCCCGGGCCGATCAGCAGGACGCTCCGATGCCAGAACCAGAGGTCCAGCGCAAAAAAGAGTGTGGCGGACGCGAGCGCCAGCCAGATCGCACGGCGAGGTAGCTGCCGGCCGCGAACGATCAGGAGATAGACAAGCAACGCGATTGCGCCGAACAATGTGCGATAGAACGCACTGGCGGTTGGCGAAACCGACACCAGGCGGACGAAGATCGGCGAAAAGCTGATCAAAAATGCGCCGATGAACAGGCGAAAATGAGGATTACGCAAATGTTTGATTGCCATAGCCGTGTATCGTAAGCCCCTGACGAAAGCCCTCAGCTCCAGACCGCATGGCCCAGACCACCCATTCGACCGCTGACGATCCCGTGCGCGCATCGACAGATGCCGCGCGAGCGGTATTGATGATCCGCCCGACGGCATTTGCGTGCAACGAAGTTACCCGGCCCACCAACCCGTATCAGTCCTCCGACCCGGACGACAATCCGGATCGAACTGCCGCGGTGGCGCTGAAAGAGTTCGATCTTGCCGTTGCGACACTTCGCAAGCACGGGATTGACGTGCAACAGCATTCGGGCAGAACGACCAGCCAACTGCCGGACGAGATTTTTCCAAATAACTGGATCAGCACACATCCGGACGGCACCGCCGTGCTCTACCCGATGATGGCCTGGAACCGGCGCCAGGAACGCAGGCGCGATGTGCTCGAACAGCTTCAACAACAAGCCGATGGCTTTCGGATTGACCGGCTCATCGACCTTTCGCATCTCGAGGACAAAAATTGCTTTCTCGAGGGTACCGGGAGCCTTGTATTCGATCATAGCGAACAGCTCGCATTCGCCTGTTTCTCGCCGCGTACCCACACCGACGCCTTGCGTGCCTTCGGGCGCGAAATGGATTACGGAATTATTGCCTTTAACGCAAAGGACCGTAACGGTCACGCGATCTACCACACGAACGTCATGATGTCAGTCGGCGAGGAGTTTGCCGTTGTCTGTCTTGATTCGATTGACGCCGTCGATGAGCGACTCAGATTACTGACACGGCTCGAGCGCAGCGGCCGCGAAATCATAGAAATCCGGATGCCGCAGTTGAGCTCATTTTGCGGCAATCTGCTTCAGCTTCGATCAGGTGCAAAGAGAATCATCATCATGTCGCGGCATGCCCTGGACGAACTCGACGAACAGCAAGTCGAGGCCCTGCGCCGACATGGCGAGCTCGTCACTTTTGACCTTCGTACGATCGAGACCCACGGCGGAGGCAGCATACGCTGCATGCTGGCAGAACTGCTGCTGCCACGTAAATCGATTCCGACCGGGACACAGACCCGCGCCTAGCGACGACTCAGGGAATCAGCTGACCGATTGAGATGCGAGTACTATCGAGTGCTGCGGCATGCACGATCAGCGCATCGAGGTTAGTGCGGCCGAGTCCCGCGACTTCGTAAAGCAGCTCGAAAGCCGGAGGCGCCTCACCGTCCGATGCGATGGCGCCGATGCTCATCTGCACCATCGCGGGGTTGCTGATCGCCTGGGCGGTTTGCATCAGCCCCTCGTCGCGCGTTCCCGCAACAAAGACAAACTGATTACCGCCCGGCGCCGGCAGCGTCGAAAACAGACCATAGTCACGATAACTCTGCGGCCCACTCGGGAAACCAGCTTCACTGATAAAGCTGTCGCCCGTTGTCCGGTGAATGAGTTCGTCGAACGTGTCGCCCACGACCAGCTCGGAACCAGAAAACACAAAGTCGCTCAGCATGCCGAGGCCACTGAGAAAACCGATGTAGACGATGTGACTCTCGCGAATGGCCGAAGAATCGAGATTCGACATCGAAACGATCCTGATTTCCTTTTCAGCAGCGGTAAAGATGCCCATCAGGTCGCGCATCGCAAACGCGATGCTGCTTGGCAAGTAGGTCAGGTCGAGATCGATATACCGGTCTGCCGCCGCCGGCTCTCGGATAAATCGCTCGTCCAGGTCACGGCTTGAGTTGATGGAAAATTCTCGCACCAGCCGTTCGACATTACCGACTTCGTCGAGCTCACCGAAAATATAGTAGTCGCCGACGACAATCGTGACGGGCACCTCGTCGTCAGTCACAGGGGCCCAAAGTGCCGATTCCGCGACGTCCTGATTTCCCGCTGAGGGCTCACCGGCGTTCGAGGTCAAGACGCGATCGAGCGCTACGCCCGCGGCGAGGCTGACGGCAACGATCAGCGCGATACGAACGCCGCTGAATGGACTCGGATGAATCTCCGGCTTGCCGGACAGGTCCGCTTCGCCGCCCAAAACCAGCCGGTATTCGCCTTTGGGCAGATTGACCTGTTCGGCTTCGTCGATTCCCTGATCCGCGTAATACTGCTGCAGTTTCTGGCGCAGGTTGTGCGCATAGACGCGGACCATCGAATCCTGGCTCGGGTCAAAACCGTCACCGCGATTGAACACTTCGGCTGCGATTTCGATTTCTTTCGGCGGGTGAGCGCGGTCGCTGCAATCGGCCAGGTATTTGAGCAAGGCAGCATAAAAGCGCGAACGGCCCAGCACCCCGCTGGCGAGGATTCTGTCCACCTGCGTGCGGATGATCTCGGTGTCCGTATCTGACGCCAAAACGCCTTCCTTGTTAAGCCTGTCGCGGCACACTAGCCTATTATTAACTGTTAATAAACCGGCTAAATCGCGAGAATTTTCGGGGAATTCGAGCGGTCGGCGGGGGTCCGGTATCATTCAGGACGCATTCGAGGGGAAACGGCGAATGAAAATCAACAAGATCCATCGGCGTGAGTTTTTGGCACGCATCGGAGGCGCTGGCACGGCGAGCGCAGTAGCCAGGCTTGGACTGGGTGGCGGCCTCGGCCTTGCAAGCCTGGGTGCCAGGGCGCAGGAAGCCGTGCTCGGCGCCAGCGGCACCCAACTAGTCTTGCTCGGCACCCAGGGCGGACCGAACTTTCGTGAACTGCGCAAGGAATGCTCCAGCGCCATTGTCGTCGACGGTCGAATCTATGTGGTTGATTGTGGCTACGGCGCGCTGGGCCGCATTGCCGAGGCGGGGCTCGTCTACCGCGACGTCGGCCACATTTTTCTGACCCACCTGCACGATGATCACACCAGTGACGTAGTCAGCCTGCTAAGCCATCAGTGGACGGGTGGTCGCGTAGACCCAACGGTAGTCATCGGACCATTTGGCACCGAACATCTGGTCGAGGCCGCCCTGTCATATTTTGAGGCAAATACCGTTATCAGGCTCGCCGATGAGGATCGCAGCGTCCAACCGAGCGAGATTTTTTCCGGTCGTGACATTGAAGCGACTACTGCGCCGACTGAAGTTTTTGCGGATGATCGCGTCACGGTATCCAGCGTCGAGAACACGCACTTTCCCGAAAGCGCGAAGGAACGAGTGCCTTACCGCGCGGTTTCGTATCGATTCGACTCGCGAGACCGCTCGATTACTTTCTCCGGCGACACCGCCTATTCAGAAAATCTGGTTCGGCTCGCCGAAGGCTCCGACATCTTCGTCTGCGAAACCATCGAAGCCGCCACTACGCGCGCCAATTTCGATAGCCGAGTGGCTGCCGGCGCCTACGCCGACAATCCCGAAGGCATTTGGAAACACATCATCGACACGCATACCACGACCGAGGACGCCGGCCGGATGGCCGCGGAGGCGGGTGTGGAGACGCTCGTGCTGACTCACCTGCTGCCTGGCGCACTGATGGATGTCGCAGATGAGCTCTACCTCGACGGCGTCCGTCGCCATTTCGACGGCGAGGTCATCGTGGGGCAGGATTTGATGGTTATCTGACAGTCGCTGCCTGAGCCGGGTCGCCACCCAGATTCGGATTCGATGCGATAATGTCGAAACATAAACGGGCGATGAACATTGCAGCGATGCAAACCGTCACGCCAATCAACACCGTCGCTTGCGAGACGGCTGGCCAGATTTTGGTTGTGCCGGAGCAAAACGCACGCGCCCTGCCGTTGCGCATGCTGCAGGACGACGACGCTCGTTCCTGTACTGCGTCCGATGATGACGCAGTCCGCAATGCTAAGCGCAGTACCGAACACCAATGTATTGGTCTTAGTTGATCGCTACGATAATGTTCGGCGAATCACGGCCATCATTGACGAAATCATCGAGGACCTAGACTGATTCGACATAACTCACCTAGAAATAGCTGGTCCAGTGTTGGCGTTTTGTGACCATCGTCGCGAATGAATCATTGCTGCACACCTAGGATTCCCCTGCACTTACCCAGGGAACCAGAATCATGAAACGAAGTATCCTTTGCGCAACCGCAGCCGCGCTTATCGCGCTGCCCGGCGTCAGCCTGGCCGAATTTAATTACACCCACGTAGACATCAGTCTTGTCGACATCGAATTCGATGTCGGGCCGGTGTCCGTTGATGGCGACGGCTTTGCCGTCAGCGGTGCATTCACGGTCGCCGACAGCTTTTTCGTCGGCGGTAGTTATCACGATGCCGATTTCGATTTCAGCATTGACGGCGAGATCACTCGAATCTTCGGCGGTTATTTTCATCCGATACGCGATGATCTGGATTTCATCGCAACATTCGGCTTTATTGACGCAGAGGTCGGCATTGGACCGTTCAGTGCAGGCGACGACGGGCTTACGCTGGGCGGCGGCGTGCGTGTTGCACTCGCCGACAGCGTTGAACTCGACGCAATGATCGAATATATCGATTTGGACAGGGGCAGCAGCGACACCGGCGCTGTGGTTCGAGGCCGTTACTATTTCGCCGACACTATCGCAGTTTCTGGACAGATCGATCTCGGCAAAGATATCGAAACCTTCAGGATTGGCGTCCGCTTCGAATTCTAGATAGTCGTGTCAGACACCGTCTTTATGGTGTCTGACACTATTTTTAAGCGGGTTCTTTCTCCGGCGTCATTTCGCCGTCATCGAGGCGGCGAATGTAATCTTTGTAGGCGCGCATCGCCATTGGGCCGAAGATCAACATGATCGGAATATTGGCCCATAGCATGACGCCCGTACCGAAAGTCGAAAACAGATCGAGCTCGGCCTCGGTTCGGATCAGCTGCACGGACACCATGATTAAAGCGCAGTAAACGACGCGATACGGCATGACCATGCGCTGGCCGAACAGATAAACAATGCCTTGCTCGCCGTAATAACTCCACGAGATGATCGTCGAGAAGGCGAACAGCCACGCCGCAAGCGGCACGATCCAGATTCCGATACCGGGAATCACACGATCGAAGGCCTTTGCCGTCAATGTCGCGCCTTTAAACTCGAAGTACACGCCGTCGACGGCAAGTGTCGGCGTCGTTCCCGGTTGAACTTCGAAGAATTCGAACTCTGCCGTCCACCCGACGGCCTCGCTGCCCACAAGTTCGCCGATTACTTTTTGACGGGCACCGCCTGTTTCCGCGTTGGTGTCGCCCGCGATGACGGCAAACAAGATAGTCCCTTCGCGCATCTGCCGATCCGCCGCGACTTCGTCGGCGATGGCGACTCGAACCGGCGGTATCTGCCATTCTTCGAGGCCCGCCTCGGTGACGACAGTTCCCCCGTTCGCGACGACCGGCGCGACCGTCGCGGCACTTGCGAACGACAACGCCGGTTCGCGGTTCCAGGCACCGCTCAGCAGGATCACGAGCCCGGTCAACGTACAGACACAAAGCGTATCAATGAACGGCTCGAGGCCCGCGACAACACCTTCTCTTACGGGCTCATCGGTTTTGGCTGCGGAGTGTGCGATGGGAGCCGAGCCCTGGCCCGCTTCGTTCGAAAACAAGGCGCGCTGCATACCTTTCAAGAACGCATAGCCAGCCGCACCACCGACGAAAGCGCCACCGGCTTCGGTCGGTGAAAACGCCTCGCTGAAAATCAGGATGAACGCATCGGGTACGCCGCCGATGTTTAACGCAATGACCGCCAGCCCCGCCAGCACATAGAGACCGCACATGAATGGCACAACGCGGCTTGCGACCTCACCAATACGCTTGATGCCGCCGATGATGACGAGCGCGACGCCGATCGTCAGGATGATGCCCGCAATCCACTGCGGCAGACCAAAATAGGTGAAGGAAATATCGGCAACGTTCCAGGCTTGAAACATATTGCCGCCGGTCGATGTCGACACCAGCAGCGTTAGACAGAAAATTGCGCCGATGAAACTACCGACTGGCGCGAGCTTAGGATTCAGCTTGGCAAGGCCGCGTTTGCAGACCCACATCGGCCCGCCGTGCGGGTTGTCCGGATCGGATGTGTCACGAAACAGCATCGACTGCGTGACTTCCGTCATCTTGAGCGCCATACCGACAAAGCCGACGACCCACATCCAAAACAGCGCGCCGGGGCCGCCGAGCGAAATGGCGATCGCAACGCCGGCAATATTGCCAAGCCCGACCGTTGCCGACAGCGCCGTCGAAAGCGCCTGAAAGTGACTGATCGCGCCGGGGTCAGTCTTGTGATCGAATTTGCCGCGGACGGCGGAGACGCCGTGGGTCAGCGCCCGGTACTGTCCGAATCCACTCCAGACCGTGAACAGGATACCGACGCCAAGCACGACGTAGAGAACCGCGTCGTGCCAGATGACGCCGTTGATCGTACCGATGAGTTGTTTGAAGTCTTCCATGCCTACCCCGTAATTGGCGCGAGTGCGGTCCAGGTTCGCTCGTATACCCAAAAAGCCGAGACAGAACCTATCACATAGGCAGCCAGGCGCGGCGATCTGCCGACAAGATCCTGGCCGATTCGCTTGAGCAGAAAGACGAGCGAAATAACGACGCCGATGAAAATCAGCTGCCCGATTTCAACGCCGAAATTGAAAAACAACAGCGCAAGCGGAATCGCCTGTTCAGGCAAACCGATGTCCTGCAATGCGCCGGCAAAGCCGAAGCCATGCAACAAGCCGAAACTGAAGGCGACCACCCAAGGAAAGCGTGTCGTCAACCCAGCACGATCGGTCTGGTTAAAGCTCTTTCGCGCGAGTTCGGTTGCGAGAAACAAAATGCTGAGGGCAATCGTGGCTTCGACCGCTGCCGCGGAGACAGTGACCAACCCCAGCGTTGCCGCTGCCAGCGTAATGCTGTGCGCAACGGTGAAAGCCGTGATGGTCGCAATCAACCGGCCCCAGCCGCTAACGAGCATGAACAGCGCAAGTACGAACAACAGATGATCGATACCTGAAAGAATGTGTTCGATACCAAGTACCGCATAGGTGCTGATAACGTCGAATGTGCCGGGCCTCTCCGGAATCACGACGGATGGCCGCTCCGGGACCAGACGATGCGTGAACGACCGCCCGTCCGCATAATCGATTCTCAACAGGACATCGGTCTCGGTCGATTCAAGACCGCCGACTGTAAAGACGCCACCAGCTAATGGTCGTTCGCAATTAACCGTCGCGTGTTGCAACCGGATATCGTTCGGCGTCTGCACATCGTCTAGCACGTACAAGCGGACGGCGCCCGTGACCGCGCAGCCTTCCGGCATTTGCGGCGACAGTGTTTCGGCCAGTCCACCGGAAATCGAAACTTTCCATTGCGCGGCATACTCGCCAGGTACGGACTCGGTTAGCCCGAAGTACGCGGGGCTTAGGCGATGGGCACTGGCTGTCGTCGCAGCGAACAAGGACAGACCGACAACAACGGCGCGAGCGATCACGGCCACGTCTCGGGTACCTGGTCGGCCTCGCGTTGCACGACAACATCAAAAAAGGCTCGCATCTCGGCGAATGCCGCTTCGTTGGCCTCCGCGAGAAGCTCGGCAGCGTAAGTCTCCCGAACCAGCGACTCGACTTCAGCATAGGTGGGATCGCGCGCATCGCTACGCGCTACGATTCGGACCAGGTGCCAACCAAAGTCAGATTCGAAAGGTCCGAACCAGACGCCCGTCGGCTCGGCGAAGACCGCGTCCGTCAGCGCGTCGCCGAAAAGAATACGAACGCGATCGGGATTAGCGTCCTCGAATCGATCGTCAAGCGGCGTGCTATCGCCAACGACGTCGGATGCTGAACCTTCCCTCAATGAGGCGAGCGCGGCATTGGTATCCGCGAGCACAGAGTCCCCGCGTAGCCGCGGGCTGAAGAAAAGCTGATCGAAGGTGACCAGCGGCGGGATGCGAAAGTGCGCGGGATTCGCCTCGAAGTAGCGCTCGAGATCGGTTTCGGGTGGCTCAGGATCGGCCGTATTCTCAGTCAGGTAGCGCATCTTTTCGATGAGCCGCCGTCTGACTTCATCGTCGTCGACATCGAGCTCGAGTGCCAGCGCGCGACGGAAGTAGATTTCCTCACGCACGGCGTTTTCAATCAGTGCATCGAGCTCTTGTTCCGAAGGTGGACGCCCCTGCAACAGCTCGGCTGTGCGCGACAGCGCGGCAACCTCATCGGCCGTGATCACGATCCGTTCGAGCGACTCCGGAGCCCGCCCGAACCAACTCAACGAGGCGAACAGGATTCCACCGATGACAAGGAAATGAATAAGCGGGTCTTTGCGCAGCATAGCTGCGTCGTATTATCAGTTCGGCCTCAGGCAGCGGCAAATGGCGGCAAAAAAAAGGCGCCCCGACCAGGGAGTGAGTCGGGACGCCAGGGGGGGATTCTTTACGGTTAGCGCCTGGCAGGCGGCTCCATCCGCGGAAACCGGAACTCTCTAAACGCGCGCGGGTCAGGGTCGATTGGCTCGAGCGCGGCCTGCGCCTGTGTTTCGTCAAGGTCACCCAGGACGGTCGAAATCTCGTGATTGCGCCCATCACGCAGATACTCGAGCTCGACTTCGTCGCCGGCGTCGCGTGCTCCGACCAGGCGGCTCAAGCTGCGCGCCGAATCGATCATCTCACCATCGAACACCGTGATGATGTCGCCGCCGATAAGGCCGGCTGAATCGGCTGGGCCGCCAGCGACCACCGCGGCGACCAGCGCGCCGGGTTGGGGCTCACCGAGTCCATCGGGCTCGGCGTAGCTCCTATTGCGCTGATCCACAGATTCGATCTGGACGCCGAGCCATCCGCGGCTGACCACACCACCCTGGCGAAGTTCGTCGAGCACGCTACGCGCCTGATTAGCGGGAATGGCGAATCCGATGCCCACACTGCCGCCATTCGGCGAGTAGATGGCCGTATTGATACCGATGACTTCGCCCGTTGAATTGAAAATTGGCCCGCCTGAATTGCCACTGTTGATCGGTGCGTCGATCTGCAGGTAGTCATCGTAAGGTCCCGACTGAATGTCGCGACCGCGTGCCGAGATGATGCCGGCAGTCGCCGAGCCACCGAGACCGAAAGGATTGCCGATCGCGAGCACCCAATCGCCGACCCGCGAGAGATCTGAATTACCGAGCCTGAGCGCCGGCAGGTTGCCGCCGTTTTCGACCTTCAACAGCGCAAGATCGGTGCGCGCATCACTACCAACGACAGTGGCATCGAGTCGCTCACCAGAATCCAAGGTCACGACGACACTGACTGCCCCTTCGACGACATGGTAGTTGGTCGCGATGTAGCCTTCGGGATCGATGATGAAGCCCGATCCTTCTCCCTGTCTTGGCTGCGGGTTCGGCAGCATCCTGCCTTGACCGGGGAAACCGAAGC
>Ga0224508_10004380_pt1 | contig 11542 bp, 11 predicted proteins | sample SF_Jan12_sed_USG_4_FD_170157 | JGI IMG/M metagenome (GOLD analysis project Ga0224508, IMG submission 170157) | Sediment microbial communities from San Francisco Bay, California, United States - SF_Jan12_sed_USGS_21 | ecosystem: Environmental > Aquatic > Marine > Sediment | place: USA...
GTCAAAAACTGGCTTAGCGATCCGGTGGTAATCGAGTCGATAAAAGCGCAGAACAACAAGCACGGCGGCCTGAGCCAGACCGACATCGACACGATGGACAAGCAATGGCGAGCCGAGACCAAGTCCGGCAGCGGTCAGCTGATCGGCGAGGTTCTGGCCAACTCGCTGTCTGCGCACCTGAAAGGCGTCAAGCAAGGCAGCTCGGGACTGTTCACCGAGATCTTTATCATGGACAACAAGGGTCTGAACGTCGGCCAGAGCGATGTCACCTCCGACTACTGGCAAGGCGACGAAGCGAAGTGGAAGAACACCTTCCTGGCCGGCGCCGGTGCAGTGTTCATCGACGAAGTGGAATTCGACGAATCCACCCAGCAATACCAGGTACAGACCAGTGTCGCGATCAGCGATCCCGCCACCCAGGAAGTCATAGGTGCCGTCACTATCGGTGTGAACGTCGAGATGCTCCAGTAATAACAGGACCGTGGCGTGGCCGCCGTGGCGGCCACGTTCTACTACAGGCAGGAACTCTGCATGACTAGTATCTTTCGAGACTGGCCGATCGGCCGCAAAGTTGCAGCGCTGACGGTCGTAACATCCGTATTCGGCTGCGCACTTCTGGTGGGTCTGCAGGCAGTGCGTATGACCGAAGCATTGAAAACTACGGCGGAGCAGGGCAATGCGGCCGTAACGCAGCTGCTGGCCGCGAACATGGGCGGCGCCGTGCGCTGGGGCAAATCGGACCGGATCGAGGTCGCTTATCGTGAATTGGTTTCGCAGCCGGATTCGACTATCGTCGAAATTCGCGTCTGGAACACCCAGGGTGAGCTGTTACAGAGCTACGCCCGCCAGGGCGACAATTTCGATGTCGAATCGGTGGTAAAGGAAAATCCGGAGCTGTTACAGGCCGCCGAGCCTGTGGCGATGAACAGTGCCAGTCACCTGTTGCACGTATATCCGGTGCTCGACGGCAAGGAACCGACTCAGGTCGGGACGCTGGCGGTCGCATTTACACTGGCCAAGCAACGGGCCTATGTGCAGCAGAGGATACTGATGCAAGCTGCTTTCTCGTCCATCGTGGTACTGGCGATCGTCGCCACACTGATCGTGATGTTACGCACGGTGGTGATTCGCCCTTTGCGCCAGATGATCGTGCTTGCGCGTGATCTGGCTGAGGGCGAAGGCGATCTTCGCAAGCGTATCGAACGCGAACAGCAGGACGAGCTGGGCGAACTGGCGCACTGGATCAATGGTTTCCTGGACGGCATCCACGGACTTGTGGAAAAGGTCGTCTACACTGCAGAGCACTTTATGCAGACTGCCGAGCGCACGCGCACCAGTGCCGAGCAAACACGCGAGATGGCTGCCAACCAGCAGATGGAAACGGCGCAGGTCGTAGCGGCTACCGAGGAGATGAACGAAGCTACGCGCGAGATCGCGAAGAATGCCGAGCTCGCCTCGGCCACTACCAACCAGGCGAATGCCGAAGCGACCGGCAGTCTGCAGGTGGTCGATGCATCTACCTGCACAATCGAGTCGCTCGCCGGTAAGGTGCAGAGCGCGAACTCCACCCTGGATGCGCTCAGCGGCGATGCGGAAGCCATCGGCAGAGTCCTGGAAGTGATTACCAACATTGCCGAGCAGACCAACCTGCTGGCGCTCAACGCCGCGATCGAAGCTGCACGGGCCGGTGAGAACGGACGTGGATTCGCGGTTGTGGCTGACGAAGTGCGCACGCTCGCCAGCCGTACGCAGGAATCGACCAAGGAGGTTGGTGCAATCATCGAGCGCGTGCAGAGCGGGGCCCGCGAGGCAGTGCGCGTCATGGAAGAGGGTAACGGACAGGCCGAACAGAGCGTGGTACGTGCTGAAGAGACCAGCAAAGCACTGAAATCGATCGCCGGCTCGATCGATTCCATCACCCAGATGAATCACCAGATCGCGACCGCCATCGAGGAACAGAACGCAACAACGCAGGAGATCACGCGCAATCTGGCCAATGTGAACGCTGCCGCCCTGCAGGCCAGCGAAGCAACCACTTCCGTTGCCGATGCGGCCGGTGAACTCACACAAATGGCCAGCGAGCTGCAGAACCAGGTTGCACGCTTCAAGCTGTAGTGCAGCAAAGCATGTGAATCGCGTTGCCGGCGACCGTCGCGCAGCAAGTCGGGCACATCCGTTGTGCCCGAATCGGAACTCCCTCCAGGGTCCGGTTTACCGCTTGATGCGCACCAGTCCGTCCAGAACACTGTCCAGACCGCCGTAAACGGAAAACGTGCCGATTTTGTCAGTCACTTTTTCCAGCGTCTCGAGTTCCTTGAGGCGCAACGCGGTCGGATTGTCTTCCATGACCTTGGCCGTGTTCAGCAACGAACGCGTCGCATTGGTTTCTTCACGACGCTGGATGACGTTCGCCTGCGCGGCTTTTTCCGCTTCCACCGCCTTGCCGAGGATGTTCTTCATATCGCCCGGTAGGATGATGTCTTTCACACCGATGCTGCGAACATCGACGCCGATTTCAGCGAACTTGCCGTGCACGGCTTCGAAAACCGCACGATCCACCGCACTCTTGTTCTCCAGCAGAGTGTCAAGCGTGCGGGTACCGATCGCGGCGCGTAGAGCAAACTGAATCTCTTTATACAGGAGATCCGTCGGATCCTTGACCGCCTGAATGGCTTTCATCGCGTCGGTGTAACGGTAGTTGGCCGTAAGGTTGATACGCAGATTAACCTTGTCCCTGGTCAGGATTTCCTGGCCGCTCACGTCCTGCCTCAATACACGCATATCAACGAGAGATACGTTGACTCCGCGATTGTACTTCCAGAACGCGTGCAATCCGGATTCCAGGCTGCGTTCCAACTTGCCGTCCACGTACAGCAGACCGATGTGGCCTTCCGGCACTTCGCGCAGATAGATCGGATCGTCCGCCAGCACCGAGCGAACACGGTTTGCGGCCCCGACCAGCATCCGCGCGATACGTGGTGCCACGACGAAATCTTCGCTGATGTCGAATTTTTCGCTGCTGACGTCCACCACACCTTTCCAGTACAGCACGCGCCGCTCCGGACCGATGACGCCGGCGAACCGACGGTAGTGATGGATCACCGCGACTTCACGGCTGCCGGTTTCGATAACGTCGAACAGGCTTTTGACGTCCGCGGCGTAGTACTTGACGAAGAAGTCCGCCAGCCGGTGCTCGAAACATGGCTCTGACAGGTCGAAACGTTCGACGCTGCACCGCTTGCGGGTGCCGAACAAGCGGTAGGTGCCCGGCGTCAAAAAGCGCACGAAATCACCTTTCTTGAACAGCAGGCCACGCTCGTGCTTGGGCACGACATACTCGTGATAAAACAGCATGGCATTTCTCCTCTGCTGAGTTTGACGGCCGTCGCGCGTTCCGCGCGGCGGTGCTCGTGGCACATCCCGGTGCCGGTTTTCGACGGCGAATCCGCCGCCGTCGAAAGGGCAGCCTCCGTTGCTGCCTGCGTGCCCGATTGGCGGCCCGCTGCCGGCGTGCTAGTCTCGCGGGCATGGCCGGATTGCACGTACGGCGGGAGGAATGACCATGCGTCTCGATGCGTCTCAAGTCAGTCAATTCGAGGACACCGGGTATCTTTTTATGCCCGATTGTTTCGATACCAGCGAAGCCGCGCTGCTCAGAAATTCCGCACAGCGTGTCTACGCGCTCGATCGGGAAGAAGTGTGGCGCGAGGATAACGGGGCGCCGCGCACCGCATTCGCAGCACACACCTACGACGAGGCATTTCGTCGCCTCGGAGCTCACCCGCGTTTGATCGAACCTGTGATGCAATTGCTGGACGGGCAGGTCTACATACATCAGTACAAAGTTAACGCGAAGGCGGCTTTCGATGGTGCCGTCTGGCAATGGCACCAGGATTACGGTACCTGGAAGCGCGACGACGCGATGCCGGAACCGCGCGCGATGAATATCGCAGTGTTCATCGATGAGGTGGCGACTTTCAACGGTCCGCTGATGTTCATTCCAGGAAGTCACCGCTCCGGTGTGTTGCCGGCCGGACACGACCTGGAAACGACCAGCTATCCCTTGTGGACTCTGGACCGGGCGACCGTGAAAGAGCTTGCCGACCGCGGGGGGATTGTGGCGCCAACCGGCGCACCTGGCAGCGTGCTGATGTTCCACAGTAATCTGGTGCATGCCAGCCCGCCGAACATCAGCCCCTGGCCGCGCACTATCGTGTACCTGAGTCTCTGCGAAGTACGCAACCACATTCGCCAGTACAAACGCCCTGAATGGATTGCACATCGCGATTTCACGCCGATCGAGCCGCTGGATGACAATTGCCTGCGTGCGCTCGCCAGTGAGCAGGCAGCCTGAGGAAGGCGCTTACGACGGCGCGTTTCACGTATTCGATAGTGCGATGGCCTCCACATTACGAACGCGGGTGCACGGGCCAGCGCCTGTGGAACCGTAGCGACCACGGTCGTATTGCTATGCTGCACCCGCAGAGGAATGCTTCACTGCTCAACGCCGCAGCGGCCACGAATCGATAGAACACCGGACGCCGCACGTCGGCTGCCGTGATGCTGCGGCCGCAGCGACGGTTTTCAGCAAAAAAATGCGGAAACTGTCGCCCGCCACTGGAGGCCATCGCTGGTGGACGAAACTCGTCGCCCGCGGGTGGATTTGAACCACAGGGTTGGTACCCTATACGGAAGGCGTTAAAGACCTGAATGAAACACGGGATTCGAACCCACGACCCGCGAATTACGAATTCGCTGCTCTACCACTGAGCTAGTTTCATGTGGTGGTTGAGATACCACGGTAACGCTCGGTACACACCGTGCGATGGATAGCGTGAGTGCGCCAGCCGGGGCCTGGAGCCCGGTCCGTAGAGCACCGTGACGCTGTCCCAACCCTCGGTTGACAGAAACGTTTTCTGCCGTCCGGCCGATTCGCACGGAATCGACCACGAATTTTCTTTCATCCCGCAGAAACTAACACAGCCCTTCTTCCCTGCTTTGGATATTGGCGAGTCAGCGGAGCATCGAACCCCGATAGACAGTGTTGGAGGCTGCTGTTCCGCCGTTTGAACCACTGACTCGCAGCTTGGTTCGGTGCCCAGGAATCGAGCCTGGATTTCGAGATTCAAGTCTCGCGTCCTGCCAGTTAGACGAGCACCGAAAGGAATATCATGCCTGGTGGGTCCTGAGAGAATCGAACTCCCCTCTACGTGTTAAAGGCCCGCTGCACCGCCACTATGCCAAGAAACCGTCGTAGGACGGAAATCGGAGACACGTAAAAAAGGAGGACGGCGGAATACACCGTCCCGGACTTACGCTTGCCGATCTTCGTTGTCCGCGGCGGCGAACCTGCACGCTGCCACGTAAATCATGTCGCGTGAAACGCCGATGTCTTTCAACATGTGGTCGTTGAATGCGCTTAGTTGCTCCGCGGTCCGTCGCTGTAACTTCGCTATGCGCCAGGCCTGCATGGTGTTGGCGATCGCGAGCATGATGACGTTGCAGACGTTCGGTACGCTTTTCGCGAAGGTGATCCGCTGTTCCACAAGTGAGTCGATCATTGCCGTGGCTCCCTGCCGTCGATTGAAAATCCCTCCATATAGGAAGGTCGTTTTGCAAAGCGACTTTGGGTTTTGTCTGCCGCGTATACGACGACGTCGCGCTGTGCATTCATGGGTCAGATAAAGGAGACATTCAAGTTTTCTCTGTGGCGGTGTTCCGCAGACACACAGAGCGAAAGATGGAGGAAAGAACAATGTCCCCTTTGTTGACCCAGCGCTTTCGCCTGACTAAGCTAACGAGGCTTGATGACGTAAACAGCGCGTACTGGTGTACCGGGAAGGGATTGAACCTCCGTCGCGTGGGTCTTCCACCTACCGCTCTACCGTACTGAGCTACCGGTACAAGAATTCTGCGGCTGACGCGCGAATGTGCGTCGGTCGGATAATCTTGAGGGGCAGGCGTTACACTCCTGTGACGCACGGCGGCTTTCGAAGCCGGCGCAACGCATCGCGACGATGCGTACTGCCCGCCTGTATTTCTGCGCGCCGCGTGGCGCACAGATGTAAACGCGATCCACATTGTAAAAGAGCGTTTTACAACCGGGCACAAAAAAGCCCCGGTTGGACGAACCTGCCGGGGCTTTAACCTGGTCTTCCGGAAGGTTCGTGTAGCACCTTCCGGGTTTAAGCGGAAGCGCTAGATCATGGTTTCCTCTTCGGACACCATGACGAGATATTTACCGACGTTTGTTATGCGCTGCGGATGTCGCGCACGCGCGAACACCGTGCGCCCGTTGGGCCACGTCTGTTGCCTGCGATAACTTTTCGATTGTCTGGTCGATAGAACCATGGGCGCGGAGTTTGGCACCGCGCTGTCAATAGTCAACAGTCATAGACTCTGTCTTCTTGAAATTGCGGGTTTAGTCACGCAGGTATCCTCAGCTCTGCCGATAGATGCATAGATAAGCTCGTGATATCGCGTAATAATTGCTCGGGGTATAGATTGAAGATTGACGCAGACGTCGGAAGGGTCGACGGTATGCAACATGCGACGGCGTTTTGCGCCGGGAGAAAAACGATGATGGGAATAGGCGCAAAACTGCATTGTATTGTGGCGCTGCTGGCTGTCGGCACGGTCGGTTGTGCAACGCTGAACAAAGATGACTGTGTAAACGCCGATTGGCGCACTATCGGCTATCAGGACGGCGCGCTCGGCAAGGTCGCCGAAGTCATTGGCAACTACCGTGAGGATTGCGCCGAGCACGGCGTGAAGCCGGATCTAAATGCGTACCTGGCCGGACGAGAGCAGGGCTTGCGGGAGTACTGTCGGGAGGCGAACGGATTTCGAATCGGTCACAGCGGTAAGATTTATCACGGTGTGTGTCCGGGAGATCTGGAGTACGCATTCAAAGTCGGCTACCGCGACGGTCGCGAAATCTACGAGCTAGCCGCTGACATCCGCAATACAGAACGCGATCTGCAGAAGAAAACACGATCGCTGGACACACTGGACGAGGAATTGTCACTCGCCGAGGCGGAATTGATCAGTGATGGCGTCGGCAGCGAGCGCCGCGCAGAGCTGCTGCTGCGGACGCGCGAACTGGCGATCGATATCGGCACCTTACAGAACGATGTAAGGCGCATGGAATCCGACCTGTCGGTAAAGCGTGACAAACTACAGGCGCTGCGTGATTCCAGTCCCTACCTGTGACCTGGAGGTTATCACTGTGTAAGGTTCTGCAGTGTCGGGCGGTCTGGTCAGTTTTGCATGAGCCCGGAACTGCGCAAGTATCTGCTTATCGGAATGTTCGTATGCATGCTCGCCGCGGTGGCCTGCGAGTTGTCGAAATCGGGATTCAAGCTGACCAGCCGAAAAAAGCATATTGCGCTGTTCAAGAACAAGGGGCAACGTGGTAAAGACTTCAGATCGGAGGTTGTGGTTCCCGGAATAGTGCTTGCGCTTGTGGTCTTGCTGGAGCAATGCGGCTACATTGGCCAGCGGCATTCGGGCTGCGCGAACGAGTGTCACGAAGAGTTTAGATTCTAATGGGCGGCAACCATGGGAATTCGCAATGCAATATCTGACAACTGTTCGCAAGCGCGTCCTTGACGGCATTACCGCTACGCCCATCGTAGCCAGCGTGCTGTCTGGAGATGCCGACCCGCAGGCATATGCACGCTACTTGACCAACGTGTGGCATTACGCGCAGCACAGTTCGACGGTGATCGGCCTGGCCGGCTCGCGGTGTGTAGCGCAGCATCCGTGTCTTGCCGAGTACCTGCTGCATCACGCCCAGGAAGAACTGGGTCACGAACGATGGGCGCTGGACGATCTCGCTGTGCTGGGAGTCACACCAGAAAGTGTGCGCGCATCCCGGCCAGTGATTTCCTGTGCCGCGATGATCGGTTATGAATACTACGTGGCGGGCGTGGCGAACCCCGTTGGATTGTTCGGGTGGTTATATGTCCTGGAAGCCATGGGTGATGACCTGGGCGGGATGGTAGCCAAGGCAATCGGCGGTGCGTTGCAACTGGACAGCGGATTGAAGTTTCTTGCGGGCCACGGCGAAGCGGATGTGGAACACACTCGAGATATAGTCGAGCAGATCGACAAGCACGTCGGTAACGAAGATCTGCCGGATGTGCATCACGTCGCCGATGTAGTGGCCGATCTTTATGTGCGAATGTTTCATGAACTGAGTGATTGATGCACAGCGTAAGGCGCATTGAAACGGAGTCGGGGCGGGCCAGCGTCTACGCGTTCCGTTATCGTATCTACGTCCAGGAGCTGGCAATGACCAGCGAGGCCGATCACGAGCGCAGATGGTTGCGCGATGAATTCGATGACTATGCAACATCCTTTGCGGTTTTCGACGGTGAGGAGGTGGTCGGGTCGTTGCGTATGTTGTTTCTCGAAGATCTGCCGGATGTGACTGCGCTAGCGGACAAGTTCGAACTTGGTCCGGCAATCGAGGCGCTGGGCACCACGGCCATCGCCACGACCAGTCGCTTCATCCTGGATTCCAGGTTACGGCATGGCAAGGTGATATTCCGTTTGATGCGTGCCGCGTTCGAGGCCGCTCGGCAACGGGGTGTGCGGCTGAACTACGGTGATTGCAGTCCGCATTTGTTGCCGTTCTACGAACATCTGGGCTACCGCCGCTACACCAAGGGTTATAACGACACCTTGTACGGTTACAAGATCCCGATACTGATGCTGGTAGGTGATCAGGTGCAGTTCCAGGAAATGCGCTCGCCGCTTGCACGTCTCGCCATGCAAGACGAACATGACGCAGCGGCGCGCGATTGGTTTGCAGCCACCTATCCGGACTATGTTACGCTGACAAGTGCCGCGCACATCGAGGAGGGCACGTTCCTGGACCTGCTGGCTGAGCGTGTGGCGAGTGATCCGCTGCACAAAGTATCACTGTTGCAGGGATTGACGCGCGAGCAGGCGGACTCGTTTTTGTCGCAGTCGACGCTCATCGAACTGCAGGAAAACGACTACATCATTCGCGAGGGTGCGATCGACGAAACCCTTTACGTGTTGCTGCGCGGGCTTGCCGAAGTTCGTTTGCCGGGCGGGCAGGGACCGCCGCTGGCGGTGGTCGGCGAAGGCGATACGTTCGGAGAAATCGGGTTTCTGACTGCCGTGCCGCGTACCGCCGACGTGGTGGCTGTGAAATCAAGCCAGGTGCTCGTGCTGTCCAGCGAGTTTCTATCTCGATTTATCGCCAGCCAGGCCGATATCGGTGCGCGGGTACTGCTCAATCTGTCGCGGGAACTGGCTGGGCGACTGGCGGTGGCAAGCCGCCGGTAGCGAGGCCGGAACCGGTGCGGAATCAGATGAACGTCAGCATCGCCTCGCGCTGTTCCGTCGACACGTGGAAGAATGTGCGTTGCCATTCTTTACGTTTATGTTCCAGGAAGATGTTTTTGCACTCTGTGCCCAGCGCTTGTTCGACAAGCGTGTCTTCCTCGAACGCCTCGAGTGCATGCAGCAGAGTGGGTGGCAGCGTACCGATGCCCGCGTCCTTGAGTGCTGTGCGCCCCATCTGATAGACATCGGTGTTTATCGGTTCGCCGGGATCGGCTTTGTCGCGTATGCCTTCCAGTCCTGCCGCCAGCGTAAGTGCAGCTGCAAGATACGGATTGCACGCGCTGTCCACCGCACGGTTTTCGACGCAGTAACGATTCATCGGAAAGCGCAGCATCGCCGAGCGGTTGTTCCTGCCCCAGACCTCGAGGATCGGCGCCCAGGAAAAATCCGCCAGATCCCCTTGCGCTGTCAGGCCCTGGTAGGAATTGTAAGTGGGGCAGGTCAAGGCGGTGATAGCGCCAGCGTGCCGCAATACGCCGGCAGTGAAATGCAACGCTAGATCGGAACGCGGTACGGCGTATTTTTCACTCAGCACACTGCCCTGGTTGGTATCCGGGGCGAACAGATTCTCGCCCGTTTCAGAATGAAATGCGCGCCGCCGCGAAAATCGTCGGCGAACGGTTTTGGCATGAAACTGACGATAGCGCCGATCGATTGTGCTACCTGTTTCAGCATGAAGCGCAGAAAAATAAACCTGTCCGCCATGGTCAGCGCTGCGGCGTAACCGAAATCGAAACGGCGGTACATTTACGGGACAAGGCGCTAGCCAGATTCTGTCGAAAGAGCGTGTGCGCCGCCATCTCGAGTTGGTTACTCGACGCCGCAGCGTGCGTTTGGGTGAGGCATGGATTTACGGCGTACCGGTTCGGTTTGAAGTTCTTATGCGCGGTAATCTGCGACCGTTCGGGTGCAGTTCGGAAATGCCGCTTAGCGGGGTGGGAGGTGCTCTGTTTGCCGTTATCCCTTTAGCTGATCCACGCTGATATCTAGACCGGCTGCGAGCTTCTCGATCGTATCGGCCTGAGCGGGCACGCTGGAGTCCTCGAGTTGCTGAATGTCCTGCTCGGAGACTCCGGACTTTTCCGCCAGTTCGGCGATCGTCAATCCGCGATAGCTGCGCCATGCTGCGGCGATGCTCAGCCCGTCGCGGGTCTGATACTCGATAACTTCCTGTGGAAACGTTACCGTTTGATCGAAATCACCCATTTATGGCGCTCCTGTGTCACTCCTCTCCGGAATGTTACACGAATAATTGTGTTTTGAAGCATATGCGGGCCGATCCGCAAACCCGCAAGGCCTGTACCGGTCAGTCCGGCCGGCGCTTTCGTTGGCCAATCCTCGTGCTGCCCGGTAATCTTTCGTATTAAAGTACGGCGGCGAAATCGCGCTGCACACTGGCAAAGAGAATAATCACGTCATGAACGGAGCGGAAGGGCTGGTTCGCACCCTGGTTGGGGCGGGCGTAGACGTTTGTTTTACCAACCCCGGTACATCGGAGATGCATTTCGTCGTCGCACTGGACAAAGTCGACGGCATGCGTTGCATTCTCGGGTTGTTCGAGGGTGTCGTAACGGGGGCTGCCGACGGCTACGCGCGCATGGCAGACAAACCGGCGGCAACGTTGCTGCACCTGGGTCCGGGGCTTGGCAACGGCCTGGCGAATCTGCATAACGCCAGGAAAGCCAACTCACCGATAATCAACATCGTCGGCGAGCACGCCACGTACCACATCGAGCACGACGCGCCGCTCACGGCGGACATCGAAGGGATCGCACGGCCTGTCTCGCATTGGGTTCGCACGGCCCGCTCGTCGGAATCGGTTGCCAGCGACGCTGCTCTGGCCATCCAGGCAGCTCAGGACCCTCCGGGCCATATAGCCACGTTGATACTGCCGGCGGACACGGCGTGGCGGGAAAGCCCGGGTGCCGCGCAAGTGGCCGCGCCTGCGAAACGGCAGCGAACGACGCAAGAAGCTATCGACAACGCGGTGCAAGTGCTGCGTTCCGGAGAACCCGCCCTGATGCTTCTAGCAGGCCCGGCCTTACGTGAATCGGCATTGCATATCGCCGGAGGAATCGCTGCTGCTACAGGCGCCGGCCTCATGGCACAGCTTGCCAATGCTCGCCTGCAGCGCGGTGCAGGGCGCGTGGCGGTGAAGCGC
>Ga0224508_10004381_pt1 | contig 11542 bp, 12 predicted proteins | sample SF_Jan12_sed_USG_4_FD_170157 | JGI IMG/M metagenome (GOLD analysis project Ga0224508, IMG submission 170157) | Sediment microbial communities from San Francisco Bay, California, United States - SF_Jan12_sed_USGS_21 | ecosystem: Environmental > Aquatic > Marine > Sediment | place: USA...
ACCTCGGGACGTCTCATGAAGAAGGGCGTTGCCGAGCAATTGTTCGTCAAGGAAGGCTCCCCGAAGTCCGTTTACAGCTTCATCCAGGACGCCCACGAGGCCGGTGCGAGGTTCTTTTGCTGCTCGCCCAATCTCGACCTGTTCGACATGACCAAGGAAGACCTGATCCCCGAATGTGAGGGCATCGTAGGCGGCGCGCACCTGATCGAAGAAATCATGGAAGAAGACGTCAAGGTACTCTCCTATTAGCTAAAGCAAGGCGCATCATATGTCCCACGCGGCGACGTCCAGAATTCAGGAACACATCGGCGATCCGGTATCGGATGCTCCGCCGGTCGGACGCGAGAAGCTCGAGGAGATATTCCAGGACATTCAGGCGGACATGCGCTATGACCACGAGCTGAACGGCTGCCTCAACTGCGGCATTTGCACGGCAACCTGTCCCGCGGCGCATTACTACGATTTCAGTCCACGAGAAATCGTGCAGCTTCTCTGGACTGAGAATCTCGAAGGTATCTACGATGCCATGCAGGAAAAGATATGGTCCTGCGCGCAGTGTTATACCTGCGCGGCACGCTGTCCCTTCGGCAATTCGCCGGGCGGCCTGGTCATGCTGATGCGTGAAACCGCCATCAAGCATGGGATGGAATCCGCCAAGAACGTATTGCGGCCGTTCAGCCGCGTGATGCTCAAGCTGATCTCAACCGGCAACCAGCTGTCGCCGGACATGATTACCCCGGACGGCTTCGCCGATTGGGGACCCAATGTTGCCAAGGTGGACGCGCCGCTGGACGTTCTGCGTAAAGCCATTCCTATGCCCACGCTGCATACGACCAAGACAGCGTGGGAGGTTAACCTCAAGACCTCCGTCGAGCTCTACACCATCTGGGAAGAGACCGGCGTGCTCGATAGTCTTGAGACCATTGACGAGAACCTGTTCGATGTAATCCTCGACATCATGGACGAAAAGAGGGATGACTATGAGGACTGGCTCGACGAACAAGATTGACAATCTACTCAGAGGGCGTGCCGCCATGTTGCAAATCAGCTCAAATTGCTCACGTACAATAATGTACGCTGCGCATTTTCGCTGCTTTCCGCCTCGCGTCGCACGCCTCTGAACGACTGTCAATGCGACGATTGGAATTTGGGAGAGTGCCGCGCGGCACGCTCCCACGGAGGAAAAGACAATGAATGAAGGTAACGGTAACGGTGGGGAACGATTTACTGGCCATGGCGCCGAGTGGACGGACGCGAACCTGAGCAAAGACGAAGCTCATGTCGCGACCGTCTGGGTCGACCAGATCATCAACAAACGCTCGATGCTAACGAACAAAGATCGCGTCGAGGACGTGCGTGATGCGATGTGGGAACTCGAGAAAGATGGCGAGATTGTCGTACACCGGGTTACCGACGCACACGAGCCGGTCACGGTGAAAACGCTGTACGGCTGGGACAAGAAAGTGCCGACGACGCGTCTCTGGCACCACAAGTCCTGCGGCCAGTGCGGCAACATACCGGGCTATCCGGCGTCGTTACTCTGGCTGATGAACACGATGGGCATCGATTACCTCGATGAGACCGATCAGACCTCGTGTACAGCGTGGAATTATCACGGCTCCGGCATCGGCAATCTCGAGAGTCTCGCTGCTGTGTTCTTGCGAAACTTCCACCAGGCGTATGTATCGGCCAAGGCGCAGGGGTTGCCGGACGGTTATTTCTTCCCACTCGTGCACTGCGGTACGTCGTTCGGCAATTACAAGGAAGTGCGCGGTTACCTGCTGCAGTCCGCCAAGCTGCGCGAGCGCGTCAAGAAGATTCTCGGCAAGCTGGGGCGTCTCGTGGACGGCAAGTTGCTGATCCCGGAAGAGGTCGTGCATTACTCGGAGTGGCTGCATGTGATGCGCAACGAGATCAAGAAACACCAGGTCATCGATTGCGATCACATCCGGGCCACCGTGCACCCAGCGTGTCACGTTTACAAAATGGTTCCCGAGGATGCGATTTACGACGACGACGTCCTCGATGGCAACCGGGTCGCCGTGACGACCGGCCTGCTCGAAACGCTCGGCACGCAGGTGATCGACTACTCGACCTGGTACGACTGCTGCGGTTTCGGTTTCCGGCACATTATTTCGGAACGCGAGTTCACGCGTTCGTTTGCCATCGACCGCAAGCTGCGCGTGGCACAGGAAGAGGCGCATGCCGACATGATGGTCGGGCACGACACCGGCTGCATCACTACGCTGGACAAGAACCAGTGGATCGGCGCGGCCGCCGGCAAACCCGTAGACATGCCGGTGCTTGCCGACTGCCAGTTCGCAGCCCTGGTCTGCGGCGCACACCCCTACAAGATCGTCCAGTCACATTGGCATGCCTCGTCGACTGAAACACTGATGGAGAAGCTCGGTATCGACTGGGAGAAAAAGAAAGCCGAATTTGAGGCCTATCTGAAGGACGTCGAGGCAGGTAAAGGCGAGACGCTCTACGACCCGCGCCTGATGATTACGTCCGGTCCGGGCTTCAAGCCGCTGCTTCGTAAGCAATCCGGCGACCATCAATAGAGCGACCCATAATCGAGCGACCAATAATGAATAAACCAGTCTTGATAGTAGGTGGCGGACCAGCCGGTCTCGCCGCGGCCCACAGCCTAGCAACCGTCGGCAAGTCCTGCGTCATCGTTGAGAAGGAAGACCAGCTGGGCGGCGCCCCGATTCTGTCCGGTTACGCCAAACTCGTGCCCTCCGGCGAATGGGCCAAAGACGCCATAGGTGGAATGGTCAAAAGAGTCGAGGGTGAGGCCAACGCAAGAGTAATGACCGGAACCACGGTGACGCGGTTCGACGGAACGCCCGGCAACTTCTCCGTAGCTTTATCCAACGGGGAGACCCTGGACGCAGAGGCTGCGATACTTTGCAGTGGCTTTACGCATTTCGATTCTGTGAACAAACCCGAGTGGGGCTTCGGCACGTTTGAAGATGTCGTCACGACGACGCAGGTCGAGCAGATGATCTCGTCGGGCAAAGGCGTTCGCTGTCCGTCCGATGATCGCAAACCGGAACGCGTCGCGATCCTGCTCTGTGTTGGCTCGCGCGACCGGCAGATCGGTCGTGAATGGTGCTCGAAGATCTGCTGCACGGTATCGGCAAATATAGCGATGGAGATTCGTGAAGAATTGCCGAACTGCCATGTGTATATCTATTACATGGATATACGAACATTCGGTCTATATGAGACCAAGTACTACTGGCAGAGCCAGGAAGAGTTCAAGGTCAAATACATCAAGGCCCGCATTGCCGAAGTTACTTCGGACGGTGACAAGCTGATCGTCAAGGGCGAGGACACGCTCGTTAAGCGGCCCATCACGATCCCATTCGATATGGTCGTACACGCTATTGGCATGGACCCGAATGTGGATAATCCGACCCTGTCGGATACGTTTGGCGTCGATCTCGAACAGCATGGCTACATCGGCGTTGCGAATAACTACGGCACCATGGGCGAGACTTCGCGACCCGGTGTGTTCGTTGCCGGATCCGCGACGGGACCTGAGACGATTGATGACTCGATCGCGCAGGGACATGCCGCCGCGATGGCCGTTTTATCGAGCCTCCGGAACTTCAGCAAGTCGGCCTGAGGCTGTCTGACGATGGCATCAACCACCGCACTGTCGCCACATGAATTCGAGCGACCCGTACTCGACCTGTCGGCGGATGCGTTGCGTGCCGGCCTTAATATCATGATCCGCGGCAGTGAAGATCACGGTGGTATCGAGCGTTACATCGACGCCGTCAGGCTCAAGAGCACGATGTTCAAACAGGCACTCGTCGAGAATGAAATCAGCGAGCTCGACCTCGAGACCTTCAAAGGCCTGTGCACCTTCATGGCGACAGTCCGGCGGCGGGTCGGCGACTGGCTGTACGAAGATCGCTTCGTGGAAATGCGTGCAGCTATCGTTGAACTGTTCGCAGATGACGAAAACATCGATGTTCGCATCAGCCGTTTTTGCGAACGCTTTCCCACCGACAAGAAGCATCGCTGGGTCAGGGACCTGGCCGTTGAGCTGCTGCACAACGCGGATCCGGAGCGCATACCGATGATGAACCGCTGGATCTGGGACGCGCAAGCCAATACCGGGGTCTTGCGCGAGATCTGGCATGGTGATGATGTCGATCACATGACACTCAACGTCGCCGATACTTATGGCACCTATGTCATGTTGCGCGAGGAGCTGAGCCAGTTCCTGAGCGATAACGGTTTCTTTAGTGACATATTGTTCTACGTCGATGTTCTGTGCGCGCAGATTTACGCGCAATACATTTGCGAGCAAGGCGGCAGCTACCTGCGCGTAGACTTCTCGGCGCCCGAAGATCCGATGCAACACACGCGCCGCCTGCTTGGCCTCGACGGCGTGCAGCCGGGCAGCGGTCGTACGCGCCTCAAATCCATCGACGGTGTCGCGTTTGTCATCGACGACCAGCAGACGCTGAACTAGGGAACATCCCATGCCAATTCATGAAAAATCGTTGATTCGCGAGGAAAACCTCGAGACGCACGAGAATCTGGTCATCGATGGCGTGGATGTGTCGGGTCACTGGAGCACGTTCATCAAGACGCGCGTTGTCAGCGACTACAACGAAGCGCTGGAAGAGGAGATCGGCGCGCTGCCGGGTGGCGAATTTATTCATCGCTGCTGGCAATGCGGTTCGTGTACCAACGCCTGTACGGTCAATGAGGTTAATCCCGATTTTAATCCGCGCTACTGGATCTACCTGATTCGCATGGGCATGGAGTCGGAACTCCTGCGCGACAAGGACATCATCTGGCAATGCGTGTCCTGCAACAAGTGCACATACGCCTGCCCGCGCGACGTGTTTCCGGAAGGAGTCATGAAAGCGACCGCCCACTGGCTGGAGCGGAAAGGCCATACGCCGAAGTCGCCGTCGACGCATTTTGACGAGGTTTTCACGGAGCAGGTCGTCAAGACCGGCAAGATCGAGGAAAGCCGCACGATGCGCCGCTTCTTTACGCGCACGAAACAGAAACTGGTGCAGGACTGGATGGTCGAAATGGTTAAACGCATGCTGCGCGGCTTGCCGGTCACCATGCTGACTCGTATGGGTCTGGCAACACTGGTCGCGCCGCGCACCAGCAGCTGGTCGTCAGCATCTGCCGCAATCCAGGAATACATTGATGAACAGCATGAAGAGCAGGAGCAGGCGCTGAACCTCGCCGAGCTTGTTGAAACCGCAAAGAGTGATGTTGCTGCCTGACGAGGATTCCCGACCGATGACGACAAAAGAAAAATACCAGAAGGTTGCCTACTACCCGGGCTGCGCGCTGGAGGGCAGCGGCCATTCCTACAATCGTTCCACCAAAGCGGTGGGTAAAGCGCTGGGACTGGACCTGGTCGAGGTCAAGAACTGGAACTGCTGCGGGGCGATGGAAGTAAAAAACATCGATCCGAAGATTCAGACCTATCTGTCGTCACGCGTGATGTCAACGGCGGCCAACGAGATGGACATGGACGTCGTGATGGCGCCGTGCAATGGCTGTTACCACAATCTGAAGAAAGCCGAGTACGACCTCAAGAATGACACGGAGTCCGCCGAAGTTGTGGACCGCCTGTCGAAAAAAGCCGGACACAAGACCTATGAGTCCGGGCAGGTCGAGACCATTCATGCGCTCGACTGGATCAAGGACACAATCGGAGAGGAGGGCTTGAAGTCGCGCGTCAAGAACTCACTAAGCGGCCTCAAGATCGCCAATTACTACGGCTGTATGTACACGCGGCCGCGGCACATCTTTCCGGAAAAGGACCAGGGGCCCGGCAGTGAGTCGACGTCCAAACCACATTTCATGGACGACCTGCTGGCGGCGGCCGGCGCCGAAAATGTCGACTTCCCGCTGAAGACGGCGTGCTGCGGTGGTGCGCATACGTTGTCGGACAGCGACATGTCGACCAAGCTCGTATTGAATATCCTTCAGACGGCCAAAATGGCCGGCGCCGATGTGATTGCTACCGAGTGCCCGACCTGCCACTCGGGGCTCGAGATGCACCAGATTCGCGCCGAGAAGACGCTCGGGGAGAAAGTCGACATCAAGATCTTGTACTTCACCCAACTGCTCGGCATGGCACTGGGGCTCAAGGCTAAGAAGGTCGGCGTTCACGAAAACATCTCCGACTCGATCAAGTTCCTGAAGGCCAAGGGCCTGGGATGAGGTCGCTCGCCGAGTTGGAGTCCGTGTTCGAGATACCCCAGGCGGTGCCCGATGCAGGCGCACGAGGAGCAGACCTGCTGCGGGCGAGCGAGGAGGTCCTCGAGCACTGGATTACGGCCCGGGGCGAGATCCCGACCGGCGACGAGCGAGAGGGGTTTCGCCTTCTCGCGCTGCACCGTCAGGGAACAAAGGGTGACCCGAGTTTCAATGCCTGTCGTGAGACCTGCCGCGAAATCGTCTACCACTACAACTTGGTGACAATGCGAGGCGAATATTCGGATATTACGGATCGCTTATGTATGTTGGCGATGATATCTAAGCACCTGTATTTGTTTGTCAGTGGCAAGATGCAGGTCGCGGAGCTCGGCGAGTTCTGCTGTTCTGCCAAACCAATACGCTCAGCCGACGCTGCGCTCTAACCACATAAGGAAGCCAATCTATGCCATCTGTACGTGGATGTAACCTGCCCGACGACCTGCTCTATGATGTTGACAACCATATCTGGTTCACCGAGATGGGCGACGGCACCGTCAAGATCGGCATGACCGCGGTGGCCACTGCCATGGCGGGAAAGCTCGTTGCTTTTACACCGAAACGGGTTGGCCGCTCGGTCAGGGCCGGCAAGTCCTGTGGCACGCTTGAGTCCGGCAAATGGGTCGGGCCGGCAAAGTCGCTGGCCGGCGGAGAGGTTGTTGCCGTCAATGACGAAATGGTTAGCGAGCCGAGCACCGCGAACGACGACCCGTATGAGAAGGGCTGGCTGCTGATCCTGAAGCCGGACGACTGGGATTCGGTCAAGGGCTCGCTCCTGATTGGCAGCGATGTTACGTCCGCTTACGAGGCGAAGATGGACTCCGAGGGCTTCGGAGGCTGCGAATAATGCGTACCTCGACGGCAACTGACGTGTCGACCAACACTGAGGAAATGAACGAGCTCCACAACATGGCGGCGCATGCCGTCGAGCTCCTGAAAGCGATGGCCAACGAGTGGCGGCTGATGATCCTGTGTCAATTGTCGGAAGGCGAGAAGACCGTCAGCGAGCTCCAGGAGATTCTCGGCCTCAGCCAGTCCGCGTTATCCCAACATCTCGCCGTGCTTCGCCGCGAGAAGATTGTGCGGGCTAGAAAGCACGCGCAATCCGTTTTTTATTCCTTGTCCGGCAACGATGCCAGCAAGGTCATGGAATCTTTACACGATGTATTCTGCAAATCGCAGGGAGAAACACAATGAACGTCATAGCTAGACGGGCCGCCGTGTCGCTGCTCGCAATGGTTGCATTTGTCTTTAGCGGCTCGGCGCTGGCAACAAACGGTTATTTCACGCACGGCGTTGGCACGCAGTCCAAGGGCATGGCCGGAACAGGTGTTGGCTCGAATGCCGACATGGGCGCCATCATGACCGCCTCGAACCCGGCTCTCGGCGTATTTGTCGCGGATAACTGGGAAGCAGGTCTTTCATTTTTCAGTCCGCGACGCAGCTACGAAGCGTTCGAAAGCCAGTTTAACGGACAATTTATCCCGCTTCCGGGCTGTGATCCTATGGCACCGGACCCGACTCTTTGCCTGCCGTCGCACACGATCGCCGAAGGCAAGGTCGACAGCAGCAGTGAGTGGTTCCCGATCCCTTATGTTGCCAAGAACTGGAGCCTGGCGAGCGGTGCGAATATCACGGCGGCCTTTTACGGGCGCGGCGGCATGAATACCGACTGGGATGACCCGAATGCGTCGGCAACCTCGTATTTCTGCGGCGCGACCGAGTTGGGTGGTCCGGCAACCGGGCCCGGACCCTACTGCGCCGGCAAAGCAGGTGTCGACCTGTCGCAGGCTTTTCTCAATATCAACTACTCGAAGATGAGTGGCGATAACTTTTCATGGGGCATCGGCCCGGTATTTGCCGTGCAGGCTTTCGAGGCTAACGGTGTTTCGACGTTTGCGCCCGTAACGAATTCATTTCTGGCGTCCGGAGCGACGACCCTCCCGACCTCACTAAGCAACAATGGCCATGACATGGCTTTCGGTTTCGGTTTCACCGGCGGGATCTGGTTCGCGATGAGTGATACCTTCAGCGCAGGGCTGTCCTACCAGTCCAAGATTGCGATGGGCGAGTTCGATGATTATGCGGACCTGTTCGCCGAGGATGGTGACTTTGACATCCCGTCCAGCATCAAGCTCGGCTTCTCCTTCCGGACCAGCGACACGCTGCGCGTCAATTTCGACATCGAACACACCGCCTTTGGTGAAGTCGACGCAGTGGGAAATTCAATGGCAAACTTGTTCAGTTGCCCGGCCGTACCTGAGGTAGCGCGCGTATCGACCGATATCGAGAGTTGTCTCGGTGGAAGCAACGGCGCTGGTTTTGGCTGGGAAGACATGACGACGTACAAGCTCGGCTTCGAATGGCAGGAGGACGAGAACAACACCTGGCGCTTTGGCTTTAGCTATGGCGAACAGCCGGTACAGGCTGCCGATGTGCTTTTCAACATCCTGGCGCCGGGCGTCATGGAGCGCCACCTGACGCTAGGTTGGACGACAAGGGTTGCCGGCGGCGGTGAATGGAATTTCTCATTCATGTACGCGCCGGAGAAGTCGGTGCGTGGTAAGAGCGCGTTTGATCCCACGCAGGATATCGAAGTCTCCATGGACCAGCTGGAGTTCGAGGTTTCGTACCGTTTCTAGGAGTCAAACATGAAGGCCAGGATAATATTGGCCGTAGTTACGATTGCGGCGCTGATTTCAGCGCCGCTTTCGCATGCGGCCGATGACAAGATCGGTATCTTCGAGTCGATTCTCGAGTCATCGCAGTCGTTCGACGAGACGACCGCCGCGCTCGAGGGTGCGCTCGCGGATTCCTCCCTGCGACTACATGGCTCGCACGACGTTCGCGTACCCGACGGCAAGCACCAGGCGAAAGTCTATGTGCTGACGTCGCCGGCGTATGCGGATGCGGCGGCGAATGAGTCGGCCCGGACGATTTCCGCACAGATTTTGCGGATCGCTGTGTACACGCAGGGTGATGGACAGACGACGTTCATCAATATGGCGAACCCGGTGGCGCACGCGATGGTGTTCTATGCTAAGTCGGACAATTACGACGCAATGATTACGGCGGCACGCGATGTCGCGAGCGAGATGCGCAACGTCGTTGCGGCCTTGCCGGGCGAGGCGCTGAGCGAGCAACGAAAACCGATGCGCAAGGAAAAACACTATCGCAAATTCAAAGGCGATGGTCCTGCTCGAATGATGGCGAAATTCAGGACCTATCAGAAAAGCCAGCTGGAAATCGAGCTGGATCCGGAGCAGGATTTCGACGCCACCGTTGCAACAGTTGTCGCGGCACTGAAAGCCAGTACGGTCAGCGATGCATCCGAATCGACCGGTTGGGAGATTATTGCCGAGGTTCGGCTGCGCGATGATGCGGCCTACATCGGACTCACGAACCCTTACATCGAAGACAAGATGGTTCGCATCAACTCGCGATTCCGTGGGGATTCGAAAAGCGATTTGTCACCGTATCCGGGGGTGGACCATGTCGCGGCGCTGCCAACAGAAGTGCTGATCGTTCAATCTGGCGATGAGACGCATGTTCTGCATTACGGCCAGATGTGGCGCATGCAACTCTATTTCTGGGATTCCGGTTACCGGGCGTTTACGGCCAATGTCGGCGTACCGAGCAAAATCGCCAATTCGATCGAGGACGTGATTGAAGGCAGGGACTAGGCGCTGAAGCTAGTTAAGGAGTTCGTGATCCGGCGGCAGTTTGTGCGTAACCCACATCGCCAGCCGGTGCCGCATTGTTGGTAAGCTCAGCTGAGCCGGGGGCAGAGCAGCAATTTGCTTGTCGTGCACGAGGAGGCGATAGGCGTATTCGACTTTCAGGTCATGGGAGTCTGTCGGCTCGAACTCCACGATTCCACGCTTGGTCGCGTCGTCGATGACCATGCGCAACGCCTCAGCGAGCAGCGCCTTCTCGTTTTTCAGCTTTTTCGCCATGAAGATCACCGTGTTTTTCAGCAAATCAGGCATAATCGCCCGATGAGTAAAACTGTACTTGATCCAGCCTATCTGCGACAGCAAATTGTTGGCGTCGACTCCACGTTCGAAACGCCGTTCGGCGAGCGCCTGATGGTTTACTGCGACTACACGGCCTCGGGCCGTTGCCTGCGCTTCGTCGAGTCATACTTGCAGAGTTTGCAGCGCGTCTACGCCAATACACACACCGAGGACGACATCACCGGCCGCAGCATGAGCCAGCTCTTGCACGAAGCTGAAGAGGCCATCAAGAATTCCGTCAACGCCGGTCCGCACGGTCGAATCGTCGCGTGCGGCACGGGTGCGACCGGGGCGATCGACAAGCTGCAACAGATCACAGGCGTGGCATTGCCGCCGGCGACGCGCAAGAACATGGACGGAGTGCTTGATCGCCTTGATGCGGATGTCGACAGCGAATCATTTAGGACGGCACTCGATCGCTATCAGCCGGTCGTTTTTATCGGGCCTTACGAACATCACTCCAACGAGCTGTCGTGGCGGCAGTCTTTGGTAACGACGGTCGAAGTGCGCATGGACGCTGCCGGCAACATCGATATCGGTCACCTCGAGGAATTGCTTAAGGATCCTCGCTACCAGGGACGCCAACGTATCGGCTCGTTCTCGGCGGCGTCGAACGTGACTGGTATACGTTCCGACGTTCGGAAAATTGCCAGCCTGCTGCATCAATACGATGCGATTGCCTGTTTTGATTTACCCGCCTGCGCACCTTACGTCGAGATCGACATGAATCCGGCCTCTACGTCGCCGGACGACGACCCCAGTATCGACGCCGTGTTTATTTCGCCGCACAAATTCCTAGGCGGGCCGGGCTCCAGCGGTGTCCTGGTATTCAACGAGCGCATCTACAATCGCGAACTGCCACCCAGCGTGAGCGCCGGTGGCACGGTCGATTATGTCGGCAGAAAAGGTCAGGACTTCATCCGGCGCATCGAGGAGCGCGAGAAAGCAGGCACGCCGGGTGTACTGCAAACATTGAAAGCCGGCATGGTCTTCCAGATCAAGGACGAGGTGGGTGTCGACGTTATCAAGGCGCGCGAACACGAGCTAACCGAACGCGCAATGAAGCAATGGGGCGAGAACGAATATATCGATGTGCTGGGTAACCCCGATCCGGACAATCGTGTTGGCATCATCTCGTTCAATATTCGCTACGGCGACGGCAAATACCTGCACCATAAGCTGATCACCGTGTTGCTCAATGATCTGTTCGGCATCCAGTCTCGCGCCGGTTGTTCCTGTGCCGGTCCATACGGCCATCGCTTACTGGACAT
>Ga0224508_10004382_pt1 | contig 11539 bp, 14 predicted proteins | sample SF_Jan12_sed_USG_4_FD_170157 | JGI IMG/M metagenome (GOLD analysis project Ga0224508, IMG submission 170157) | Sediment microbial communities from San Francisco Bay, California, United States - SF_Jan12_sed_USGS_21 | ecosystem: Environmental > Aquatic > Marine > Sediment | place: USA...
CTTTCCGCAAGCAGTTTCTTCAATTCGCCCGACTGGTACATCTCCATGACGATGTCGCAACCGCCGATCAACTCACCCTTGACGTAAAGCTGCGGAAAGGTCGGCCAGTTCGAGTATTCTTTCAATCCTTCCCGGATCTCGGGGTCTTCAAAAATATTCACGTAGGAATATGGTTTGCCGACTGCGTTCAGTGCGGCAACTGTCTGGCCGGAAAATCCGCACTGTGGAAAGTCGGGCGTGCCCTTCATGTAGAGAAGAACGTCGTGCGACCCTAGCTGATCCTCGATTCTGGTTTTTACATCCACGTCTGGTACCTGTATGCGTTGCGACAGCGTCTATTACTTGGGCCGCTGTCGGAGGTTTCAATAGTCTTTCAGTTTTTGAGCCTGCGATTTATCCGGCACTTCGATCCTCAACAACGATAAGGTTATTGACCGCTTTCACGCCGCCCGTGCCTTTCGCGATCGATTCTGCCTGATCTCGCGCAAGATAGCTGCCGACGGTTCCTGTGAGTGTTACCGTGCCCTCCCAGGTCCGAACGCCGATGTTGAACACGCTAACCACAGAATCCGCCGCATATTTGCCTTTGATTTTCGTCGTGATCGCCGAGTCTGATGCAACGACACCAGGGTCGCGCTCATCTTTTCCCAGATGATACCCACCGACAGCGGCACCACCGACCACCACGGCCGCACAACCACCAAGCATCGTCAAGGCAAGAAGAACAATCAAAATACGTTTCATAGGTCTCCTACTCATTGACGCAATTACTGCATCAAACCTCGGTATCACGAGCCGCCAGTTCATCGACAACGGCCCACTGCTCATCCCTGCTCATTAGTGCCCAGCGAGAGATTTGTTCCAGCTTGCGGCCACAACCAAGGCAAACCTGGTTCTCGTCGAGGGTACAGATCAAAATGCAGGGCGACAAAGGTCTTTGCTCACGGTTCGCAGGGCCCTTATTACTTTTACCACTCATTATTTATAAAAATCAATAAATTATACCATTTATCTAAAATACTTATTACGAACAAGAAGCGGATCGAACCGACGCAAATAATTCTCTTTTTGCAACAGCAATCTCTATAATACCGACAGCGCAGGAGCGCGATCATTCCCGATACGTATCCGGAAAATCAAATAATCAATAATTCTCGGAGAAGCGAACGATGAATCCCTTGAAGAGCATTGGCGGCACAATTATTGGTGGCGTCGTCCTCGCAGTCATTATTTTACTCGCCACCAAGGGCAATCACATGGTTGCCGGTATGAGTGCACAGTCGCTAATCATCTGGCTGCACGTATTGTCGGGCATTACCTGGATAGGCCTGCTCTACTACTTCAACTTCGTACAGGTGCCCGCTCTTGGCGAAGCCGCCAGCGACGAGGGTGGCCCGGGTGGTGCGGGCATCGCCAAATACGTCGCTCCCCGCGCATTGGTCTGGTTTCGCTGGGGGGCACTCGCCACCTGGCTTACGGGCGCGTCATTCCTGTTTCATAAGGGCCAGTTACTCAATGCCTTCGCGCTCGGCCTGAACTCGGACCCGGTGAACCAGTACGCCATGACGATTGGCGTCGGTGCATGGCTCGGTACGTTTATGCTGTTTAACGTGTGGGTATTAATCTGGCCCAATCAGAAGAAAGTGCTCGGCATGGTTGAAGCCAGTGCCGACGAAGTCGCAAAAGCGAAGAACACCGCGTTCCTGGCGTCACGATCAAATACCTTGATGTCCATTCCGATGGTCATGAGCATGGTCGGCACCGGTCACGGCTGGATCATGTAGAACCGCGTACGATGTCATAATTCGAAGCCCGACATCCGTGTCGGGCTTCTTTCGTTTGCAAAGCCCTATGCAACTCTCAGAAAAACTCAAACAATCCATTGGCAGCACGGTGGCGACCGCGCTTGCAGAAGATGTTGGTGATGGCGATTTGACGGCATCGCTTATCGACGTTGATGCCGTCGTGGGCGCGACGATTATCGCCAGGGAGTCCTTGCTGCTGGCAGGTCAACCATGGGTCAACGAGGTCTTTGCCCAGCTCGATGAGAACGTCGTGATCGACTGGTACATAAGCGACGGGCAGGAAGCTGAAGCGGATGACGTCATCTGCAAACTTGTCGGACCGGCGCGAGCATTGCTGACGGGCGAGCGAACAGCACTGAATTTCCTGCAGACGCTGTCGGCGACGGCGACCACAACGGCCCGTTATGTCAAGGCCATCGAGGGCACCGGCACAATAATCCTGGACACGCGCAAGACGCTGCCCGGTTTGCGCCTGGCACAGAAATACGCCGTTGCCTGCGGCGGTGGTAAGAACCATCGTATCGGTCTATTCGATGCCATACTGATCAAGGAAAACCACATCAAGAGTGCCGGCAGTATTGCCGCAGCCCTGCAAAGCGCGAGAGATCTTGATGCGGGCGTACTTGTCGAAGTCGAAGTTGAGAACCTGGATGAACTGCTTGAAGCGCTTGATGCAGGCGTCGCCCGCGTGCTCCTGGATAACTTCTCCGTGGATGATCTCAAACAGGCGGTCGATACCAACCAGCGCTATGGCTATGTTGCAGCGGAACTGGAGGCATCGGGCAACATCACGCTGGAATCGATTCGGACTATCGCTGAGACCGGCGTCGATTATATTTCGACCGGCGCGCTAACCAAGAACGTCAACGCGATCGACTTCTCGATGTTGTTCAGCATCGACCGGATCTGATCGTTCAGATTCGACCGCAGGGAAATCTCCAAATTTACTTCCTGCAGAGCGCGGGCCTGCGCTCGAGGAGCATTCAGTCGAGTGCCATCCGATGCTAGTTGCCGGCACGCAGTTGAAGGTCGTCGACCTCCGTTTGAATCATCGCCATCCAGACACTCCGTGGCTCGGATTTTCGCGCGAAGCTGAGCGCGACGCCTACACGAAATTTCTTGTCCGAAGGCCAGTGATCGACAAGGGGCGGTTTTTGCTCCAACTCCACCCACAATTGGTATTCACCATTCGTCAACGTGTTGCGCCTGCGTTTCCAGTCACTGTATGTGTTCTCGAGGGCCTGCACATACCTGTCCTTGAATGCTTTCGCAGCCCGTTCGCTCGAGAAATACCAGCCCCCGAAAATACTGCCTATGACCGAGCTCTTCGGTGACACGTAAACGCTCAACGAGCCCATATGCTGATGCCGGTGATGGGCGTCCACGGCATAACGCAGCGCACCTGTAATATGATCTCTGCCTACGGACCCACTCGGGACTGAAAACTTCTCACCCAGCTTGAAGCCGAGATACTCGCCGTCGTTTGCATCGGCCATCGTCGATGCGCTTAGCAAGAGCAGGCTGAAAAAAATCAAGATGCGAGTCGTGTCCATTGTTGTTCTTTTTGGTGTAAAACCGGGGTCGAACCGAGGTTTTGGAAAACTGCGGTTCGACCCCGGCTAATTTTGTTAGTCGCCAGCTGACTTCTTGCGCCTTGTGCGCAAATTCAGTACGACATCATCGATCTTCTCGATCCCGAACTCCGGGTCGATTTCGCTGGCAAGTACCTCAGCATAAATCATGTCGTTGCTGTTACCGAAGATGCTCGAGATATCGTACATGGCGTCGATGATCGCGTTGCGCGTCGCTACTTCGAGCAGTCCCGGCGCATCCTTCAGTCCGGTACCAGCAGCAAGCTTGGTATCAGACACGTGACTTGTGCCTATTGCCGTGGTCGAGAATAATTCCTCGCCGTTCGCGGAGTCAATCGAGACCTGCAATGCCAGGCGGGCCGATACGTTCAATCGCGTCGAATTTGCGCCGGGCTCCACAGAGACGACGGGTCTGTACGTCAAGAGCTTGTACGTCAGTGTCGGGCGGTCCTCGGGTTCCTCGACGGGCGTGACCTTCGAAAAGTACTGGCGGGTCATCGACACCAGTGCCTTTTCCAGTGCCGGTCCGACGATGACGGGAATCGGGTAGAAATCTTCGCTTTCTGAACGCGGCCTTACATTCGCATGCAAATTACGGATTTGCGGCTCGATATACAGATCAATTGCTTCCTCGACCCGGTGACCACCCACCTTGTAGTTAGGTATCTCGGCGTCTCGTACCCGTGCCGTGTCCGGCACCGTGGCGACGCAACCGAGGAAGAAGACCGTAACAGTGGCCAGCAACGCTAAACGAAGCCTGCGCGTGTTTTCACCTTGTAATTGCAACATAAATATCTCACCGCCTGACGGGCCAATCGCCCATAGAGACGCTAAGCTGTTGCGAGATGAGACGCTGGTATAATCTTGCGGGAGAGTCGAAGTATCTTGCTGAGAGCTGTTTTAACGGCCGCTCAGTGCCGTGTCTGATCGTGTCTCGGGAAGCTGGCTACTCGCTCTCGGAATTGGCTGCACGGTCATCGGGAATATTCAGGATTGCCCTAAAGTAATCGGTGTCGTTCGCGCTGCTCTGGTCGTTCTCGAATTCGGCGCAGTAATTCGACGGTGATGTCCCAACGTAACGACGAAAGGTGCGCGAAAAGTACGATGCATCGTTGAAGCCGATGGCGTAGGCGACATCCGTGATATTTGTGTTCGGATTTTTCAACAGCCGGCAAGACTCGAGAATACGATAGCGAACAACGTAATCCTGAAACGTTATGCCATAAGTCTCTCGAAACGACCGACTGAAACGAAATGGGCTCATGCCGCATAGATCAGAGACTTTCTCATTTCGCACCTTGAATCGAAAATTTCGCTTTACATAGTAAAGCGCCGGCAACAGTCGGACATCATCCGTTCGCATTGTGAGTGGAACTTCCGGGGGAATCGGCGCGACATGGTCTCCCAAGGTCCGGGAGCGTTGTTTTCCGCTAACGCTTGTCACGTATCGCAGAGTTTGCAAGCATCGATGGAATTCCCCGCGAGAAACCGGTTTCACCAGGAAGTCGAGCACGCGGGTGCGAAAAGCCCAGACGGCGAGAGATTCCGAATGCTGCAGTGTTAGTAAGAGTATCGGTATCTGCGGATAACGAATTTTCGTCTTGCGCAACAGATCCAGGCCGGAGTGGTCCGGGTAGTCTATATCGAAGCAAATGCCGTCTATCGAGCTGGCCTCAATGGTTTCATTGAGCCGACCAACATCCGGACATATCTCGATATCACAGCCTTCCGTAAACACGACGGGAAGCTCGGCGTGTTTTACGGAGGCAGTCAAGTCGACCCAAAGTAGCCTCGGCCTGTGCATTGATCCCGTTCCTCTACAGAGCCTGTCATTCTGTAGCGTCCTCCGGAACAGGTCCGGACCCATTTCACAATACTCGCAAAAATTAAGGGCGATTTATTTGTCAGCATTATGTCAACCGCCTATGTATTACCTCAGATCGTGCTCCGGGTTTCGCAAAATACTTCACTTGCTACGCAACAGGATTCTATTCATCGATCGGCCGAGCCTCTAATGTTCCCCTCACAACGGGACGAGTCTCTGTGGTCTTAGATTCAAACAAGTACCAACAAGGCGCTTTCGCAGAAACAAAGAACGTTGCTATTGACTTTCGAAAGTCAAATAAAAACTAGAACCAAATGGAGATTAAAGATGAAAGAGAAAATCATGAACTTCCTTCGGGACGAAGAAGGGCTGACGACGGTTGAGTACGCAGTAGCAGGCGCGCTGGTTGCAGCAGCTGTTGTTCTCGCCTTCCAGACTCTGGGTATCTCAGTGGGTAACGTAATCACTCAACTGGATACGGCAGTCAACTCGTAAGTCGCGGGTGGATGTTGGCGGGTATAAGGAAATACCCGCCAATCATTTCCGGATAACCAGCTTCGAAGTCAATCGATATGTGGATCAAGAAATCGCCAACGTCATTTTCGGGCTGTCAATACTCTAACTGTAGGAAAAACATGAAAGAGAACATTATGCACTTCCTGCACGACAACAAAGGATTAACGACAGTCGAATATGCCGTCGCCGGAGCGCTGATTGCAGCGGCTCTTGTAGCCACTTTTCAAACCCTGGGGCTCTCATTGGCCGGCGTGATCGGCAATATGGCCGCGTTAGTTAACCCTTAGTTTGTTTTTCCTTAAATATTCAGATGCCAAACCAGTAAAATGCCAATCGACGACCCATTAAAAGCCGCTATCTTATTACCACTGATCCTGGTAGTGACGGTGTGCGCGATTACAGATATTTCGACACATCGTATTCCGAATATCGTCTTGATGCCGGCACTGGCACTCGCGTTCGTGATTAACAGTTTGCTGGCCGGCTTCCCTGGTTTCCTTGAGTGCGTTCTGGGCCTCTTCTTCGGAATGGCCGTTCTGTTTCCACTCTATTTTGTCGGCGGCACTAGTGCCGGTGACGTAAAGCTCCTCGGGGTCGTCGGCGCCTATCTGGGCACAACCGCTGCGGTAACAGCAGGGCTCGCGACATTTGTTATTGGCGGTGTATTCGGCATCGTATTCATCGCCTGGCGGGTAATTGAGCCAATACTTACGACGCATATCGAACAGCTCCTTCGCGGTTTTGGCACGACAGAGCCTTCGCTGATCAGAGCGGCGGTGACCCAGGACAAAACCAAGACAGCCGCATTCCCTTATGCACCGGCGATCGCGTGCGGCACCTATTTCACACTTTGGCACCTTGGCTACTTCAGCCAGGTGACGGGATAATAACAATGGCACTATCACGTTTCGCAAGCCCCGACCTCCGACTCGACGAGATTGGACAGGCAAAGATAAGCAAGCTCGCACCGCGGCCGACCCAGCTCGAGGATACGGGCCTGTCGGAGACTTTTGTGGCGGACCTCGTTGCAAAGCAGCTCCTTGATCGCGGCTCGCTAACCATCGCCGAATTGAGCTCAATGCTCGCCCTGGCGGGTTCAATTATCGAACGAATTCTCAATTTCATGCGCGGCGAAGCACGTATAGAAGTGAAACCCCGTACGGGTCATGAGCAGGCGCTGTCTTATGCACTGACGGAAGCCGGCCGAGCCAGCGCCCTCGACGCCATGATGCGCAGCGGCTATGTCGGCCCGGCACCAATACCATTAAAACACTATGCCCGTGTCGCACGAGCCCAAACCATACACGGACGTAGCGTAGCAAAGAGTGCGATGCGTGCAGCATTCAACGACGTCGTAATAGAGCCCGAATTACTCGACAGGCTTGGACCGTCATTAAATTCAGGTCGGGCAATCTTCCTGTATGGCTCAGCCGGTACAGGCAAGACCTATATCTCTCAAAAACTGTCTCGTCTTTTTTACGATCTGACTCTTGTTCCACATGCTATCGCGATCGACGATGTCGTCGTCCAGGTCTTCGATCATCAACTCCATAAAGTCGTTTCACACGACGTTGGTGACGAGCGAATCATGCTCGAACGCGGCCACGATCCGCGTTTCAACGTGTGCGAACGACCGGTCGCAATTACGGGCGGAGAATTGACGGGCGGGATGCTCGAGATTCGATATGACCCGGCGACGCGTCTCTACGAGGCGCCACTGCAGCTGAAAGCAAACAACGGCATTTTCATAATCGATGACATGGGCCGGCAGCGTATTACACCGAAGGAACTCTTCAATCGCTGGATCGTTCCGCTGGAGGAGAAACGCGACTACCTGGATCTCGGCTATGGCAAACATTTCTCGGTTCCGTTTGACGTCATCCTGATGTTTTCAACCAATATTCACCCGCTCGAACTTGCCGATGAAGCCTTCTTGCGGCGCATTGGCTACAAGATCGAATTCAAAACGCTCTCGCCAGAACTCTATTCGAGGATCTGGGACGATGTGTGCCGCGAATTTCGTGTGGTGTGCGAGCCCGATGTTCTGGAATTCGTCTTCCATGAATTACACGCAGTGCATGGCGTTCCTTTGTTGCCTTGCCATCCGCGAGATCTGCTCGGAATGGCTGTGGACCACGCGGTGTATTCCGATGAACCCAGGCGAGTCACGAAAGGCCACATGCAGTGGGCCTGGGATAACTATTTCGTGTCGGTCGGAGATTACGTTGATCCCGCCGACAGTCAATCGTCTTTTTAGGAGACTAAATCATGGCCAAACGTAGAGGTCTCATACTAATCTTCCTGTCGCTGATGATGGCGGTCGGTGCAGCCTTTGTTGCCAACCAATGGGTAAGCGGCCAACTCGTCTCGCAGGAGACTGTCGAACCGAATACCCAGCTCGTGGTGACGGCGGCGATAGGCATCCCGTTCGCCACCAAGGTTGAAGGGCGGCACCTGAAACTCACGGAAATACCCGAAGGCGTCTTGCCGGCGGGTGCGTATACCGACCTGGCGGAGGTTGAGGGAAAAGTCTCGACCACGTCGATCGCACGCGGCGAAATCCTTGTTGCGGAACGCTTCGCAGCACATAGTCGCGGCAGCACCCTCGCGGCTCTCGTTGCCCCGAATATGCGCGCCGTTACTGTTCGCGTTGACGACGTAATTGGCGTCGGCGGCTTCCTGCTGCCGGGCAATACGGTCGATGTGGTCGCAGCCCGGAAAAACAGGGACCAACGTGCGATTACCGAGACGATCCTTAAAAACATCAAGGTTCTTGCAGTCGATCAGGATGCGGCGACAGAAGAAAATGAGCCGGTCATCGTGCGTGCCGTAACCCTCGAAGTAACACCGAAGGACGCGGAAAAGGTCGTCAAGGCACGTACTGAGGGCTCTATTCAGCTGACACTGCGAAACCCGGAAGAAGAAGAGATCGTGCCGAAACCGGTGAAACGAGTCGTGAGAGCACGCGCGCCAAGAAAGGCACCCACGGATTCGTCGGTTGAAATAATTCGCGGTACTGATGTCAAGAAAACGAAGACGAAAACCTGATGGGATGCCAATGTCCAGAATCAAGGTGTCATGGACGCAATGAAGAACATAAGGAATTTACAATGAACTTGCCAACAACAACAAAGCATCGCAGGACTTCGTTAGTCGCATTACTGTTGATTAGCGCTGTACTGATGTCAGGACAGGCTTTTAGCCAGACTGCGACCACGACTCAGCAACTGGGCCACGGAGCAGAACGAGCCCTGATGGTACCTCTGTACAAGTCGCGCGTCGTTGCGCTGGATGCTCCCGCGAAACGGGTTTCCGTTGGTAATCCTGAGATCGCCGACATTCTGATCCTTCGCTCCACAAAGCTCTACGTGCTGGGCAAGGACCTTGGTACAACCAACGTGTTGTTATGGGACCGTGATGACCAGCTGATCGGCACCGTAAGCGTCGAAGTCACGCACGATTTGCAGGCGCTCAAGGCGAAGCTGCACAGCCTGATGCCGAATGAAGCTATTTCCGTGTACTCAGCGCAGCGCAACATTATTCTCTCCGGCCGTGTCTCCAATGTCGGCAAGATGAATGCGGCCATCCGCATCGCCGAAGGATATTTCAAAGAGGCAGAGAACAGGAGCGCGGGCGCGGGGCAACCCGGTAGCAGTGCTACGCAGTTCGGCGCGAAAAATGTTTCGGATGACAAAGTGGGCGAGGTCATTAACATGCTCAGCGTGGGTGGCGCGCAACAGGTAATGCTGGAGGTCAAAGTAGCCGAAATCTCCAGGACCGAACTCAAGCGTCTGGATGTACGCTTCAATGCAATTCTTCGACGCAGCAGTCGCTGGAACGTTGGCGGCGTCAATGGTGGAGCGACTTTCCCGGATGCGTTATTTGGCAGTGAAGATCTCCGCATTCCCGTGTTTAACCCTCCTGGGACCGCACCGCTCGGGCCGGTTATTGACGAGTTCGCGCCAAACCCGATGGCGATCCAGGACAAGGGCCTGTTCGGCAGCCTGCTTACAGAAAACTTTCTTTTCAACGTGGCATTTGACGCGGCGAAAGAAAAAGGTCTGGCCAAGATTCTGGCGGAGCCGACACTGACGACCCAGACCGGTCAGCAGGCGGAGTTTCTGTCGGGCGGTGAATTTCCGATACCGGTGCCGCAAGGTGAGGACGGCATTACGGTGGAATTCAAGGAGTTTGGCGTCGGCGTCAAGTTCCTGCCCCTGGTATTGGATGCAGGTCGCATAAACCTGAAACTCAACATCAGTGTCAGTGAGCTTATCGCAGCAGACAATCTCGCTATTTCTTCCGACGGTGTGTCTCAGACATTCCTGGTTCCCAGGCTGACAAAACGAAGTGCTCAGTCCACGGTCGAACTCGCCGATGGTCAGACGATCGGTATTGCCGGCCTCATCAATGAGAGCCTTCGGGAAACCGTTACCAAGTTTCCCGGGCTGGGCGATATTCCGGGCATCGGCGCTCTTTTCAGAAGCCAGTCATTCCAAAAGGGAGAGACCGAGCTGCTGATCCTGGTGACGCCACACCTCGTGAAGCCAATGCTGCCAGGCGAAATAAGACTGCCTACGGATAAGTTCCAGGAGCCCAACGACCTGGAATTCTTCCTCAATGGTCAGCTGGAAGGACGTGCGAGTAAAGAATCAGATTCATCGCCTTACGGCCACGATGTCAACTAACTTTTCGTTTTAGCGGGTTAATAATTATGAAAAAACAATATCTAACAATCGCCGTTTCTGCCGCGCTGGTTCTGATAGGCACGGGTTGTGCAAACCAGAACCGAACAGCCGCCGATTTCGGCAATTCCGTGCGGCAGATGACAGAACAGCAGATCTACGACATGAACGCTGCCTCATCACCGGACACGAACGCCGTTTTGGGTGGCGACCCGGACAGGCTTAACAACACGCTCGAGGGACATCGCAAAGATGTTGCGAAGCCCAGCGACGTTGCAGCCCCGGTGACGATTAATCTCGGTGGTTCGAGCCAGTAGCCGACGAGCCGAAGGCAACAAGAAATGAAGAGAACTGACATGTGCAAATCAACAAGTAGAAGAATGTCTTATGACGGCAAAGCTATGTCGCGGCAGCGCGGCATTGTCATTCCTATAGTGGTCATCGGCTTGCTCGCTCTTCTTGGTGTGGCCGGCCTGGCGCTCGATGGCAGTCATGCCCTTGCCAACAAGACTCGCATACAGAACACGGCTGACGCTGCCGCTCTTGCCGCCGCCAAGGTACTTGATCAGACGGTAGACACGGGACAAGCCACGGCAGCTGCCAATAGCCTGTTTTCCCTGAACGCAGATGGCCTTGGTAACCAGGAATTGAACGACGCGTACGACGCGGGCGATATCACTGTAACCGTCCAGTACTCGACGACGGTCAGTCCTTTCGTGCCCGGCTCGCCGGACGGACCCTTCGTTCGTGTTATTGCGACCGGGTTCGACACCCAGACAACTCTGTCGAGGGTGCTTGGCTTCAATCAAATTTCGACCCCGGCAACAGCAGTGGCCGGCCCAAGTGGCCCTCTTGGCACTGGTCAAGGCTCGCAGGTCTGCGACATCGCACCCATCGCGGTCTGTGCGGACGACGCCGTGTCGCCGCCACCACCACCCCCTGGCGACCCACTAAACGACGATAACGATCCGCTGCACGTATTGAAGCCGAATCCCGGACAGCACGGCGACATCGGTCCCGGTAATTACAAGATGCTTCGGATAGGTTGCACCGGCGGCGCGTGCCTGCGAGAGAACATGGCCGGAGATTATGACGGCTGCGCGACGGTCGGCGAGT
>Ga0224508_10004383_pt1 | contig 11539 bp, 8 predicted proteins | sample SF_Jan12_sed_USG_4_FD_170157 | JGI IMG/M metagenome (GOLD analysis project Ga0224508, IMG submission 170157) | Sediment microbial communities from San Francisco Bay, California, United States - SF_Jan12_sed_USGS_21 | ecosystem: Environmental > Aquatic > Marine > Sediment | place: USA: California...
TGCTAATTTTACCCAATCCCTGACCGGGGCATCTTTTACCTGGCACATGCGCCAAATATCTCCGATCTGTACAGCATGTGAAAGTAGGTTTGCACCACTGTTTTCATCAATGACATTGACCATTCCATTTTTTGGGATCTCAAAGGTTTTATCGTGGGAACCGTATTCCTCGGCCTTTTGTGCCATTAGTCCCACATTGGGTACTGTCCCCATGGTTGTTGGATCAAAAGCACCATTTTCCCTGCAAAAGTCGATCGTTGTTTGATAAATACCAGAATAACTACTATCGGGAATTATGGCAAGTGTATCCTGTGATTCACCATCCTTATTCCACATCTGGCCTGAATTTCGGATCATGGACGGCATGGAAGCATCAATAATGATATCACTTGGGACATGGAGATTAGTGATTCCTTTGTCTGAATTGACCATGGCCAGGTCGGGACCTTCATCCATGGCGAGCTGGATAGCATTTTTAATTGCTGTCTGATCTGCTTCCCCTAATTGTCCCAGACCATTGTAGAGGCTTTCCAAACCGTCGTTGGCATCATATCCAATAGAATCTAGCTGCTCGCCGAATTGTTCGAAGACCTGGTGGAAATAAGTCCTCACAATATGACCAAATATGATAGGGTCAGAAACCTTCATCATGGTGGCTTTCAAATGTGCTGAAAAGAGGATGTTTTTATTTTTTGCTTGTTCTAGCGCCTCACTTAGAAAATCTAAAAGCGATTTTTTCTCGAGTACACTGGCATCTATGATCTCTCCGGCCTGGAGGACAATGCCATTTTTCAGTTGTTGTTTGCTGCCCGAAGAATCTGTTAGCTCAATGCGCACAGAAGTTGCCTGATCTAAGGTGATGGACTTCTCGTTATGTCTGAAATCCCCTGCGGGCATAGATGCTACATTGGACTCAGAACTCCGGCTCCATTCCCCCATATGATGGGGGTTTTTCTTGGCGTAGTTCTTTATGGGTTTAGGCGCGCGTCTATCTGAGTTTCCTTCCCGAAGGACTGGATTTACTGCACTTCCTTTGATCTTATCATACCTGTTTTTGATCTCGGTCTCTTGAGCTGTTTTCGGATCTTCGGGATAGTCAGGGACTGGGTATCCTTTTTCCTGCAGTTCTTCTATGGCCTCTTTAAGTTGCGGGATAGAGGCGCTAATATTTGGGAGCTTAATAATGCATGCCTCTGGATTTTTAACCAGCTCGCCTAGTTCCGCTAAGTCATTCGGTTGTTGCTTATCCTTGGGAAGCATATCTGGAAAAACAGCCAGGATCCGACCTGCCAGTGAAATGTCTTTTGTTTCAATTTCAATCTCGGCAGAACGAGTGAAGGCTTGTACAATGGGAAGGAAGGATCGAGTGGCGAGGGCAGGTGCCTCATCTGTTTGGGTATAAATGATCTTGGGCATATAATGCGCTTCTTTTACTAAGTCTGCAAATATACAATTTTATGGCAGCTGGGCAGCTGAATCAGGATAGATTAGACAGAAGGTCTGGAGGGTATAAAAAGACAAAAGCCATATCATTGTAACGGGTACATTGATATGGCTTTCTAGAAACAGTTTGCAAACGTTTTGTGGTGTACCGAAGTACCTCACCGCAACCATTGATTGCATCCGCGCACTGTTTCAACGTTTGTTTTACTTTTCGTTATTCAGCTTTCGCCTCCTACTTACTCCATAATACTTCTCGTTGCTTTAATACTTTTACGCTAAACCTGAAACCGAAGTCTCATTTTTAATTTAAGAGTATCCACATAGTGTCCTGAGGGCGACAGCCCCCTTTCTATATGCTCACTTCTCAATCCTCGCAGGTAACAAGTTACCATTGTTTCTTTTGAAGCTAACCAACAAAGCAAAGAACGTCAACTTTACTGTGCCTTTCCAAAACTGTCCTGAACGGACCTTTTCTTTCAAACACCCTGCTAAGATATACGGATATTTTATTCTACCAAATATTACAAGCGATTTAAAATCAACAATTTATAAACCGTAGTTATGAACAATTGTTCATAACCAAAAAGAGCTGTATTAACCTGTTTTGCCTTGTTCTTTCCTAAGCTGTCTTTGGATTTTTTTGATAGCTGATTCGATCGACTTTTCGGGCTCAATAATGTTATATTCACCCCAGAAATCCGGATCAGAGAAACCTACAGCTTCATCAGACATAATAATGGATGTCTTCATTCGGTCTTTGGGTTTCGGGACATCACCACTTATATTTTTCTCCCAATCAGTAATAGCCATTTCACTAGTCATACTGTAGACTGAGTTAAATAATTTCTTATCCCAGTTTACTTTAAATTCCATAATGGCGTTGCTATAGCCATAATACCATCTTCCATCCTTTTCCCTATAATCTACGCGATAGGCTACTTCTGTTGGATAGACCTTGGCATGCCTTGGTTTTTTGCGAACAAAAAGTCGGGCTGCTAATTCCTTATTGGTAATCTTTAAAGAGAATATGGCACTGGTCAGGATCTTCTTTTCGGCATCTATATATAATTTGCCCCTATACAGCGGTTCCATGATGCCGGGCTTTTGCTCAAAATTTACTACATAAACACGCTTTTCGTTAATATTGGTAGCGCGGTCGAAACTAAAATCATAATCCTTGATACTCTCACTGCTAAATAAATAATCAGGGTACTTCATTATATCTACATAGAGGGCATTATAAGGTCCTCCCTGCAGTTTTAATGCCAGGGTATCCAGCTTACTATAATCTGTGCTCTTTCTTGCTTTATATAAAGAAACAGCATCTTTTCGCGAACTCAAATAAGGCGATTTATAAATGGTCACTACTGCTTCAGAAAGTGAGACATTGCGCCTGCGTTTTTTGATCGTTTCTCTGTAGAACGCCGTCATTGTTGTGGCTTCCTTGAAATAATTCTCACCTCTTTTGGCCATCATGAGCTTTACAAGGGCCAGGGCGCTTTTTGGTGCGCTTACATCTACTTCGGCCAATTGTGTGATTCCTACGTCCAGAGTCACTCTGTTGTTCTTTTCCTGGAACCATTCAAGTGGAAGGGATTTTGATTTATAACCCAAAAAGGAAATGATTACATTACCTGTTTGTACTTCACTGGGAATTTTTAGTAAAAATTCTCCTTCGGTATTGGTAACGGTACTGATATTACTGCCTTCTAATAATAAGGTAGCAAATACTAAGGGTTCTTTCGAGCCGGAATCAACTACTTCGCCTTTAAGCGCCTTATAATCAACTGTGGCTTCTTGTCCAGCCATAGGTCCGAATACCAGGCTCAACAATAATACAAAGATCCAGTTGTTCATCATAGATCGGACATTCATCTTGCACATTTTCATATCAATCTAATTTAATTTAAAGTCTTCTGCTTCGGATATTGAGATGGCCACCCTAAGGTACTAAAATACCGCCTATAAGGCTGTTAAACTTCTCCTATATTTATAGGGTAAATAGGAATAAAAAACCCCCGACTTGGTCGAGGGCTTTGCTTGCATTTTATTAGTTTAACGGATATCCTTCACTTTCTTTGATCTCCATGATCTGTTTGATATGGCGTTCAGTATGTCCGGACATAAATAGGATAATTTGTAGTCCATCAATGGTACCAAAAGGTAATTGTCCGTATCGGTAACGGAGATCTTCTTCAGTCTCATCAACCAAGGCAATATGCGTATCTCTCAATCCCATGAATACTTCAAGTGTTTCCTGGTATGTGCCAAATTTACCGCTGGGCTCAAATGGCTCTGATGTTTTTACTTTTCCGCTTCTGTCACGGATCATAGCCAGGAGATCTCCATCAGTTATTTTAACTTCTGCTCTTTTTGACGGATCTGGACTAGCGTTAAGCGCACCTTTGATCATTTCACCAAAGGAATTTTCTGAAATGGCCAAATGTTCAACGCATTCTGCTATAGACCACGAATCTTCACTACTCTTAAAATTCAATTGTGCCGAAGATAATCCTGAAGTACTTTCTTCCAGCATATCTCGCGTATTTTCCAACTCTGCAACGGTCATACTCCGTTCTTCTTCTGTAAGCGATTGCGATAAGGCCGGACTTAAAAAGACCAGTACCAACAGTGTTGTAATAATGATTTTCATAGGTTTTTATTTAGGGATTTAATTTCTTTTTGTGCCTCTAAAAACGCTGACACCAGAGGCCATTGGATTCCCGGCAGCCCTTCGCAGACTCACTACCTGACCACAATGCCACACAGCATCCTCAATAGGTCCGTTGATCATATTCCAAAAAGGGAATTCAGATGTTCCCGATTCCCTGATAAAAATGGCTGAATGGCCTTCTAAAGAATCCGAAGCCAGCAAAAGGGCACTGGCTTTTTCTATATTTTCCAACGTAGCTTTTCTGATCGCTTCAAATCCCGAAGGGTTTTCAGATGCATCTCTGCGTTCGTTAGGCTGCTTTAAGGCTGCATTTAATATGACGTTAGAGAGTCCGTAAATATGATCAATAGTTTCACCAATAGTTCTGTTGGTCTCTCCAGGCTTATACGATAGATTTTCCTCTGTCAGGCCCTCTGTGGCCCAATAGTAGCGGAATCCCAGCCCATCGATCATTCTCGATGCAACACCTCCGGCCGTATATTCTTCAGGGGCATTTGGGATAGTATAGTAAGGGAGGGAATCCTGGGCGTTTGTCGACATGCTTATAAAAGTACAACCTAAGCACAGAAACAGGTGCCTCGGGTTAAATATGTTAAGATTCATTCTTCTTCATTAGAATTTTCAACGTCCCCTTCTTTCATCATTTGATTTTCCATGATATTAAGCTTCTTCAGTTTGGCCTTCCAGCCAGCCATGGCATTTTTATGCCGCTCAATATTTTGGGTGACCTCCTTTAACAGTGGATTGTCACCCGAAGTATCGGAAAAGAATTGCATATTGTTTTCCAGCTGTCGCAAGGCACTGTTGGAATCTTCTATCTTCTTGCGTATAAAGTTTCGCTCATGGGCGATAGCATATTCATTATCTGCATGCGCCAATTGCTGGATCTTATTTCCGTATTTCAACAATTCGGTCTCCTGAAGACTGACCCCTGATTTCTTATACAAGGCTTCAATGATCTTGTTGAACTTAGAATTAATATTCTTTTTATTGAAAGGCACACGGCCCAAGCCCTTCCATTCTTCAACCCATACTCCAATGGCTTTTAGATCGGTATCCTTATCACCACTCAATGAATATTCTTTTAATTTTTCCAGCAGCGCTATCTTCTTCTCGTAGTTCTCTTGTTCCACTTTAAGCGCCACATTTTTTGACTCATGAAGTCGGTCAAAGTAATGGTTGCATGATTTTTTAAATTCCGCCCAAATTTTGTCAGAGTATTTTCTAGGCACATGCCCTATCTTTTTCCAGTCGCTTTGGATCTCTTTCATTATTGGGGTAGTAGTCTCCCAGTCTTCGCTATCCTTTAATGATTCTGCCTTGGCCAGAAGGGCTCGCTTCTTATCCAGGTTTTCTTGCTGGAGCTTTTTTAGATTTTTGTAGTAGGCATTTTTATTTCTGTTGAACGATCGAACAACTTCCTTGAATTCACCCCATACTTTATCGCTTTTCTTCTGAGGTACTTTACCGGATTTAAAAAAATCTTCCCGCAATGCTTCTATAGCCTTGATTTGTTCCTGCAGCCCACGGTGATTCGTTGCCACATGGGAAGATATATCCCGGATCTTGGCTATGATCTCTTTCTTGGCTTCTAAATTTTGCTCATAGTGTTTTTCAACATCCTTTAAGAATTCCTGCCTTCTTAGATGCATGGCCTTAGTAGCTGCACTGAAACGCTGCCAAATGGGTTCTCTGTGTTCTTTGGCTACCGGACCAATATCTTCTTTCCAGATCTTGTGTAAGGTTTGAAGTTTGCGGAAGGCTTTACCTACATCTCTTTCTTCAGAGAGGGCTTCGGCCTGTGCGACAAGTTTTTCTTTTTCCTCCAGGTTGTGCTTAAAATCCAGGTCCCGGAGCTCACGGTTCAGGTGTAAAAAATCATAGAAGATTTCTACATGATGGTGATACGTACGCCAGACATCATTGTAATTGTTGCGCGGCACAGAACCGGCATGCCTCCACCTCTCCTGAAGCTCTTTAAAACTCTTATAGGTTGTATTTATGTCTTCCTCAACAGAAACTAAGCCCTTCAGTTCTTCGATAATAGCCAAGCGGTTTTCAAGATTTTCAGTCAGGGACTTTTCCAGGTTCTTATAGTAGGCTTGCCTTTTCTCCCTGTATTCCCTGAAAAGCTCATTGAAATTTCGTTTAGCGACAGATGAAAATTTGAAATCTGCCGGATTACCTCCTTTGCCGACAAATTCTTCCTTTTTATGCTCAACGAACTCTTGAAATTTGTGATCAAACTCGTGCTTAATACTATCTATATGCTTCTTGATCGATTGTATTTTCTCATTCTTGACAAGACGCTGCAATTCTCCAACCAGATTTTCCATACTCATGGAATGGTAGTCGAGCATAGGAATGTGATGGCGGCGGTAATTTTCTGTATCCTCCGCATCTTCAGCATTTGTGTGATCTATTTCTTTCAGGACATCAGCAGGGGCAACAGGGATTTCTTTCGGATCTGCTTCGGCAGATTCGGTTTCTGTTATTTGGGTAGCATCTTCGGCCACAGAAAGCTTTTCCTGTGCCTCAGAAGTACTTTCAATAACAGATGCATCTGGTTTTTGTTTTTTTTCTTCCGTCATAATACCCATCATTCGTCCGGTTGGGAAAGTATTAGAAATAGTAAGATACTAAGAACGTCAAACATGGGCAAGAAGGGCTACTCTCTTTTTGGCTCTGGCTCTTGGACTATACGCGGTGCAGGACACACCTAAGATCTGCATGTGTAAGACTGCCAGAGTTTCCAGGAAGCTTCGGCCTGACCTTCCAGCATTGGCAGACCATTGCAGATAACCGCCCCTCTGGATTCACCATCTGCTAAAAAGGCACTCTTCTCAGGAGTATATACCAGATCGTATAATATATGATCAGAAGTTATGCCGTTATAAGGGATTCCGGGCTTTTCATCAATATTCGGAAAAGTTCCTATCGGAGTACAATTGATAATAAGGGTATGGGATCTTACCATATCTGTGTTCAATGACTCATACGTGATCATCCCTGGCTGAGTCCTTCTGGATACTTGTGTGAAAGACAGATCCATTCGCTGCAAGGCATAGATAATGGCTTTGGAGGCACCGCCACTGCCCAGAACAAGCGCTTTAGGTCGCTTTTCCTGCAAAATTGAAGAAATACTTTTAGTAAACCCTTGAATATCAGTATTATGCCCCATGAGTTTTCCGTCAGAAAAACAAATCGTATTTACGGCACCAATTGCTTTTGCTTCCTCACTTAATGAATCTAAATATGGGATCACGGCTTCTTTATACGGAATGGTGACATTTAGACCGGACAATGGACCTACAGTTAGAAGTAGCTCGGGAAATTGACTAATATCTTCGAGATCAAAGATTTCATATCGATGGTCTTCCAGGCCTAACTGCCGGAATTTAGTTGCGAAATATTCAGGCGAAAAAGAATATGCAATATTCTTTCCGATCAAGCCAAACTTATGCATTCTCTTTTCGGATTTTACCATACCAATCTAGTCCTAATAAAATACAAATTCCAAGGGCGACAAATAAAATGGCATACCAGGTTTCGGGTTGTGACCAATCCGGATTGTAGCGCTCAAAGTTACTGATGATCTTATCGCCGTTTGAATCTAATGCCGGAAGTCCGTTTGCTTCTAACAAGAAAATTGTCTTTTTCCAGGGCCAAACTACGCCAAGAGAACCGGTGATAAATCCAATGATCATGGCAGTAGTCATGTGTTTGAAATGCTTTAGAACATATCCCAGCAAGTGAGATAAGGTGACTAAACCGGTGGCAGAGCCCGCAGTAAATACGGCTAATATTTTTAACGTATTGAGTCGTTTTGAATCATTGACAAAGCTCATATCGCCCCGAACTAGTTCGGCCATGGTATCATATAAGGCATTGACCGAATCCACCAAAAGCAAGACATAATTGCCCAATAAGATCAAAATGAAAGAACCTGATAGGCCGGGAAGCGTCATTCCCGAGACGCTAATGATCCCGCATAGAAATATAAAAAGGAGGTTGTCATTTTCCCTTGCCGGACTCAAAAAGCTTATGGATATTCCGATGATAAGGCCAATAATACCTGTTGGGATGGTACGCTTATTCCAGTGTCCAAAATCCTTTGCAATAAATATAATGGAACCGATGATCATGCCAAAAAAGGCCGACCAAACATAAAGTTCTTTTACTTCCAGAAAGTAATCCAGCAATTTGGAAACACTGAAATAGCTGACTAACATACCAAAGATCAGCAAGCCCAGGAATTGTCCGTTTATATAGCGGTAAAAACTGCGAAACCGGCCATTGAAAAGTAATTTCATGGCCTTGAGGTTGATTTTTTGAAGCGAATAGATGAATTCTTCGTAGAAGCCTACGACAAAAGCTACAATACCCCCTGACACCCCGGGTACTTTATTGGCTGCACCCATACACAGACCTTTGATGATCAGGAAGAACTTGTCTACTAATCTCCTGGGTTGATGCATGTTATTTTTCCTCTTTTTTTGCTGCTGTCTTTTCGAGAATAAAGATAAGCGCAAATCCGATAATGGCTAAGAACAATGCCCACGTTAGTTGAGGATCTCCATCGAATGCACCCGGTAAAACGCTTTCTTCTTTTACGGCAATTATTTTATCTCCAATCTCCCTTACTTCCATTACCCTTTTCCACGGCCAGATCTTGTTTAAGGAGCCAAGTATGAACCCAGTTAAGAGGGCGAGGGTGATGTTGCGGAAATGGACAAACATCCATTTAAGCAATCGTGCGAAAGATAAAAGTCCGACAATAGCTCCGGCTGCTGCTACCAGGAGTATTTGTACATCACGTTGGTGCACGGCGTCGAGTAAAAATTTGTACGATCCCAGTAATACGAGGATAAAGGCACCGGATATGCCAGGGAGGATCATGGCGCAAACGGCCAGTGCCCCGGAAAGGAAAACATAGGGCATAGAAACCGAATCTTCCAGGACAGGTAAACGAGTTACCAAAAATGCAACACCGGCCCCAAGGATAAGGAAGGCTAAAGCACCAAAATTCCACTGTTTGATCGCGCGACCTACATATATTACACTGGCAAGGACGAGTCCAAAAAAGAAGGACCAGACCATGATCGGATGATTTTCCAACAGCCAGCTGATTAATCGCGCCAGGGTAAAAACGCTAATGGCAATACCACTAAAAAGTGCAAGCAGGAAATTACCATTCGCTTTCTTCCAAAAGGAGGTAATTCCATTTTGGCGCCACTCCTGGATCAGGCTGAGCTTTATACCGTTAATGGACTCGATCAATTCTTCGTAAATACCGGAAATAAAGGCGATGGTGCCGCCGGATACTCCGGGGACCACATCTGCTGCCCCCATTGCCATACCTTTCAGCGCAATAAGGCCGTATTGAAGGAACGTACGTCCTGCCATAGATTCAAAAAAGACAAAAGTACTTCTTTATTGTGAAGCTTTTTTGATTTCGGAGAGAATGTTTTGTGCCCAGTTAGAGTAATAGCAATTGGGAAAATGGTGCTTCAGGATTTCAATATCTTCGGGCTCTTGACGATAGGCCCTGATCAGGTATTCCCGTGCCGTAGTTTTATGTTTCCTTTGAAGGTGAATCGCCGCAAAAAGGTAATCTAAAAGCGAATTTTCGGGGTAAAACTCTTTGCCCTGCTTCAATATTTCAAGCGCGACTTCGGCTTCCATATTCTTCCCTACTACACAGGCCCAATGTACCCATGTATCCAGCTCATAATTACCAAGCTCAACCAATTTTTTAAAAGCATAATCGGCTTCCACCAAATTGCCCAGTTCTTTGTTGATATAGGCGCATTTTTTCCAGTAATCAGGATTGTCGCCATCTATGTTAATCGCCTTATTAATATAGCTCAACGCCTTCCCGTAATTCTTTTTGGAAACATAGAAGTCCGTTATTGCTACCCACCCTTTGTCTAAAAGCGGGTCTTCATGGACGGTCTGATAGTAATAAAATTTAGCGAGCTCTGTATTATTTAGCTTTTCATAGCATTTCCCGATCCGCAGGTAGGCATGCGAAGTTGGGTCTTCGATCTTGATAGTTGTTTCGTAATTCTCGATCGCTTCTTCATAGCGACCCAGTTTTTCCAGAACCTTGCCTTTCTCAAAGTAAGCACCAATAAAGGAGTCATCAGCTATGATGGCAAAATCAAAAGCACCGAGGGCATCTGTATACATTTCTTTGGTAAAGAATTGCTTACCAAGCTGATGCCAGGCCACCTGGCAATACGGATTTCGATCCAGGTATGCGTTCAGATATGTTATAGCCCCGTCGTAATCTTCCAAAAATTCAAAGCAGTAGACTACATTGTAAAGCGAGGCATAATCATGCTCATCAAAAGAGAGGCATTTCATAAAATTCGCCTTGGCGTTTTGATAATCATCCAGGAATAAATATTCCATCCCTAATAATGAATAGATATCATAACTTTCAGTAGTGATGTCGAGTGCCTTTTCCAACATGTGAATGGCCGCTGCATGATCATCTTTTTTGGAAAATATGTTTGCGCGCTGTATGTAGATCTCCTCCTGGGATTTGTGGATTTCCTGAAGGGCATCAAGAAGCCGCTCTGCCATGTCAAATTTGTTCTCAAAGATCAACACTTCAGCATACAGAAGTTTTAATTCTATAGATGCCGTGTGTTGCTTAAGTCCGATCTTGATAGCTTTCTTTGCGAGAGAGATTTTCCCGTTGTTCAGGTAATGATGAATGATGTCCTCGAAATCATCGGCATCGAAGAAATAGACATCATCAGTTTTGAGCATGGATTCAAACTTGGCCACCGGTTGGCCAGGCTGATCGTTAGGATCTAACGCCATAGAAGATGGTTTGGTTATACTATGGGCTTAAAAATAGCTGTATGCAACTCTCTTTAATTCCAGATTTGGTCTATATTATTAACAAAATAGTTAACAGATTATTGTGCGAATTGGTCCAAAATTTCAAGGATAATATGGCAGCCTTTTTTGATCTCTTCGGTAGAAATTGTTAAAGGAGGAGTTAGTCTAACGGCTTGATTTTCAAATAATAACCAAAAAAGTATTAAACCTTTATCGGCGCAGGCATGAATGAGTTTAGAAGCGATCTCAGCACTAGGCATGAGGAGGCAAAGCATGAGTCCGGTACCACGAATTTCTTTAATCAGCCTATGTTGAAGCAGCTTTCTGAAGAGCATTTCCTTGCCGGCTATTGAATTTATAACCTCATCTCTCAGCAGCACTTCCAGGGTTTTTTTGGCAGCAGCAGCAATAACTGCATTACCGCCAAAAGTTGTAATATGGCCTAATTCGGGACTCGAATTTAAGCGGTCCATTAATTTTTTAGATGCCACAAATGCCCCTATGGGTAAACCCGAAGCCATCCCTTTGCCGATTACCAGAATATCCGGAACACAATCATAATGTTCA
>Ga0224508_10004384_pt1 | contig 11539 bp, 10 predicted proteins | sample SF_Jan12_sed_USG_4_FD_170157 | JGI IMG/M metagenome (GOLD analysis project Ga0224508, IMG submission 170157) | Sediment microbial communities from San Francisco Bay, California, United States - SF_Jan12_sed_USGS_21 | ecosystem: Environmental > Aquatic > Marine > Sediment | place: USA...
CGCCAGGTGTTTGCCGGCCGGGTATTTGATTGTGAGCACCCAAGGAAACGTCGGGCTCCAGACAGATTGCGTAATCGAAAGGTCGCCGAACAACCATCGGCGCATAGATGCCGTAGCGGCTGCGAAGAGGGGCGGATAGTAACAGCCGATAAACCGAGCGACAAGCCCAAACGACATCGCGGACGATTGGCTCGTGCTAGCTGGAATCCGCCGGCAGGCGCCGCGCCAGCAGCTGGTCGATTCTCTGGCTCATCCGAGCCGGATAGCCTGGCGAGTAGCCGACCCAGACGCCCTGTATCACCGATTGCTGGTCCAGCAGCAGCGTCGTGGGATAGCCGAAATTCGGACCGGTTGCCGTCATCACTCCGCGGCGTGTTTCCGCACCCCGATCCGTGTAGGTCGGCAGCTGGACGCCACGTGCTCGCAGAAATTCGCGCGTGTTCCGCGCCAGTTCCGCGACATTTCGATCATCACCGGAATAGCCGCAGGAGACGGCCAACAGGCGAAAGTCGTCCCGGTTGCCAAAGCGAGCATAGATGTCGGCAAGGTGAGGTAATTCCTGCCGGCAGGGGCCGCACCAGGTGCCCCAGAAATTCAGCAGCACGACATCCCCGCGCAGGTCACTCAGCCGCACATCGGATTCCCCGGGGCTGATCCCCTGCAGCCGCAATATCGGCAGCGAAAGCCCCACGGCCGGATGCTGGGCGCTTTTGTCCGGCGGCGGCGGCAGGATCGATACGTAGCGCGAGGCAACGTAGATGGCAAAAATCAGCAGGATCCCGATCCAGAGGCGGTGGGACGGGCGGGTCTGGGGGGAATCGTCGTTGGAGGGCAGCATGGGCCTTGAAATCGCGGTCAATTGACCATTTTAGCCTTTTTCGTAAATGACTATACTAAATATACTAAAATAGACTTCATATACTAAAATAGACTTCGCGGGCCCGCTGATTGAGCCCGTTATTGTTGATCCTCCCAATCGTCGTCGCCGCACTCGATGACGCTCAACCTATGTCTCGCTACCAATACTTGTTCGCCGTGCTGATATTGCTGGTCGGTTGCGCGGAGGAGGATGTCGTGCCGCCCGAAATCGAACGCAAGGCGGCCGAGATGGGTGATCCCCTGCTGCGAGCCGTGGAAGATAACCAGGTCGAAGCGGCCATCGAAGCGCTGCAGAACGGGGCCGACCCGAACGTGCCCAAGGAAGGCGAACTGCCGCCGCTGCATGTCGCCGCATCCCACGGCTACGTGGAGGTCGCCGAGGTGCTGATCAAGCAGAAAGCCGACGTCAACCGGCTCAGCACGCATCCGGTCGAAGGACCCGACGGCCAGGTAAAAATCCGGCCCGGACGAACGCCATTGCATCTGGCGGTCACTGGCAACCACCTGAAGCTCGCCCGGCTGCTAATCGAACATGATGCCGAGGTGAATACCAAGAACGGCCACGACATGACGCCGCTGGACCTGGCCACTAGCAAAGGACAATTTCTGGAGCGACTGGAAAATGATGAAATCGAACCGGATCGTCTGGCGGCGATTACGAAAGATATCGGCGTGAACCAATCGATCCGCGACCTGCTGGTAGAACATGGCGCCAAGACCAGCGAAGAGATCGAAGCGGCCCATCTGGATCAGCGCTTGAAGGAAGATGGAGGCGGCGGGATCCTGGGTCAGATCAACGCGGACGTACAGCGGATCAAGAACAAGCGATCGAAAGCCGAGGATTCGGATATTGAGCTGGATAAATCGAAGACATTCAGCAAAGAAGCCATGGACAAGATCGGTCCCTTCAATCTGGACAAGATTGACGAGTCGCTGCCCGAAGAGCCGGACGGCGTCGACGATTTTCTGCGGGTGTTTCCCGATTCGTGATCTTTGAGGTCGAACAAAAATTTGAGGTCGCCCAGCCCGATGCGCTCGCCGCGCGGTTGGTCGAGCTGGGTGGACACTTCGACCAAACCGTCTGCCAGGTAGACCAGTATTTCGCTCATCCCGCTCGTGATTTCGCCACCACCGACGAGGCCCTGCGGATTCGCCGCGTCGGCGACGTGAATTTCTTGACGTACAAGGGCCCCAAGATCGACGCGGAAACCAAGACACGCCGCGAAATCGACTTGCCGCTCCCGCCTGGCGCGGCCGCGGCCGAACAGTTTACCGAATTGCTGAGCGCGTTGGGCTTTCGATCCGTCGCCCAAGTCAAAAAGAGCCGTCGTCCGGGCCGTATCGAGTGGAACGGATGGCAAGTCGAGACGGCCATTGACGACGTGGAGGGACTGGGCCCGTACGCGGAACTGGAAGTGACGGCATCCGAACCGGACGTGGCCGCAGGACGTGCCTGCATCCAATCGCTAGCCCAGCGGCTGGATCTGACGGAAAACGAGCGGCGTAGCTATCTGGAGCTGCTGCTGGCCCGATGATGCCGGGGCCTGGCCTGGGACACTTCTTTTTGTTTTTCCGCGAAACCTGGGCTCGTTCGGCGGGCTATTAGATTGAGGGACATTGGTTACGCCTGGCGGCGGCAGAGGTCGCAGTCGCTAAACCGACGCGCTGAGCAGCCTCGATCGATCCGTCGGCAGCAGGTCCGCTACCCACCGCGATAACACATCGCCGCCGCCGCAAATGACCGCGGCCGCGAATCGCCTTACGTTGAAAACGGCTCCCGCGGGCCGTTTTCTTTGCGCGCCACCGCAAACCGCCAGAAATCGATTCCCAATTGCACTTTGTGCGGTGCCGCGAATCTGAGATAGTCGCCAAAAGAGGTTTCAGGTGTCAGGTTTCAGGTGTCATAGGTTCCGGCATTACTGATACCTGAACACTGAAACCTGAAACCTGACACCTGAAACCTCCAGACGGTCATGAAGATTTTCTTTTCGGTCGGAGAACCGAGCGGCGATTTGCACGGCGCCAACTTGATCCGGCGCTTGCGCCAGCAGCAGCCCGGCCTGCAGGCGGTCGGCTATGGCGGGCCGCGGATGGCGGCTGCCGGCTGTCAGCTGCACGAAGATCTCACTCAGCTGGCCGTAATGTGGTTCGCGCGTGTGTTGCTGAACCTGCACCGCTTCTGGGGCCTGGTCAGCAACGCAGATCGCTACTTCCGGCACCAGCGTCCGGACGCCGTCGTGCTGATCGACTATCCCGGTATGAACTGGTGGATCGCTCGGCGCGCCAAGGCACACGGCATCCCGGTCTTTTATTATGGGACGCCGCAAATGTGGGCCTGGGCCGGCTGGCGCGTCAAAAAGATGCGACGGCTGGTCGACCACGTGTTGTGCAAACTGCCGTTCGAGCCCGCTTGGTATCGCCAGCGTGGCTGCCGAGCGACCTTTGTCGGCCATCCCTATTTTGACGAAATGCGGCAGACGTCGCTGGACTGGTCCTTCCTCGATCAACAACGCCAGTACGGAGGCCGGCTGATTACGATTCTGCCGGGTTCGCGGACTCAGGAAGTCGTCAAGAATCTGCCGTCGTTTCTGAGCGCCGCGCGCCGCGTCCATGACGCGGTCCCGGACGTCCGCTTTGCCGTGGCCAGTTTCAGCCCGCGCCAAGCGGCCATGGCGCGACATCTGGTGGACAAATCGAACCTGCCGGTGGAAGTGCACCAGGGCAGAACGCCGGAACTGATTCATCTGGCGCACAGCTGCCTGGCCTGTTCCGGCTCGGTGTCGCTGGAATTGCTGTATCACGAGAAGCCGACCGTCATCCAGTACCGTGTCACGCCCGCCTTTTTTCTGTTTGTTCGTCTCTTCCGGCGGCTACTGCAGCTGAAAGCCAAATACATCACGCTGGTCAACATGCTGGCAGACGAACCGTTCGCCGCACGGCCTTGGGCGATCGACCCGCGGTCCGCCGAGGCGCACAAGGCCGTCTTTCCGGAATTCCCCACCTGCACCGACAAGTCCGAATGGCTGGCCCATTATCTGGTCGAGTGGCTAACGGATCCGAGTGCATATGAGCGACGTGTCGAACAGTTGCGGCAGATCAAAGCCGAGGTCGCTAATAGTGGAGCGTCTGGGACCGCAGCGCGTTACATTCTTCGGCATTTGCGGCAACGCCAGACCGCGATTCCGCGGCCACATTTCGTGCCGGCAGCCAGCCAGACAAGCCGCAACAGGGCACTTGCCATGGCCGATGCCGCCGACGCTCGCTAGAATTCTGTACATAAACGGACAGCAGATGTTCGGCGGACAAAATTGAATTGTGCTGATTGGCGAGCCCCCTCCATCCCAGGGTGATCTTCACTTCCGGATTCTCGGAATTCCGGTCCGCGTCCATCCCTTCTTTTGGGTTGTCGCCGTGTTGCTCGGGCTGCGTGGCAGCGAGAATCGACCGGTCGAATTGATCGTGTGGGTCGCCGCCGTGTTCGCATCAATCCTGGTTCATGAAATGGGCCATGCCTTGATGGCCAAATCTTTTGGCTGGCAACCGTGGGTGACGCTGTACAGCTTTGGCGGCCTGGCTTCTTATAATGCCACCCATCACGACTCTCGCAGCCGGATTGTCGTTTCCGCCGCCGGCCCCGGAGCCGGCTTTTTGTTTATCGGTCTGGTCATGGCCCTGGTCCACGCGTCGGGGCACACGGTATCGGTCGAGCGGGCGAATCTGCTGCCTTATTGGGTGTTCTATGATTACTTCGGCGGCGAGGTGCCCAATAATCTGGACATCCTGATCACGGACCTGCTGTACATCAACATCTTCTGGGGCCTGGTGAATCTGTTACCCGTTTACCCACTGGACGGCGGTCAGATTGCTCGTGAACTGTTCATGCACGGCAACCCGCAGGAGGGCATCAAGCAGTCGCTGTGGCTTTCCATCTTTACCGGGGCCGGGCTGGCGATTTTCGGTGCCGTTACCATGAAAAGCATCTTCATGGCGCTGTTCTTTGGCTACATGGCCTACACCAGTTACGCCATGTTGCAAATGTATTCCGGACGCGGGCCCGGTCTGGGTGGTCCGCGATGGTAGAAAGGCCTGGCGAGGCAGCAACGGCCCGGCGGACCAGAATCGTCCTGCTGGGAGCCAGTAATCTGACGCGAGGTATTTCGACGGTTGTTGAAACAGCCCATCAAATGTGCGGTGGTCCGCTGGAGATACTCGCCGCGCTGGGACACGGGCGTTCCTTTGGCCTGCCCAGCAGCGTACTGGGCCGCCGCTTGCCGGGCATACTCCAATGCGGTATCTGGCAGGCGCTAGAATCGTCGCCGCCCGCCGTAACCAGGGCCTTGGTGACCGATATTGGCAACGACCTGCTGTACGGAGCACCTCCCGAAACGATCGCTGCTTGGGTCGACCAGTGCCTGACACAACTGGCCCGCGCGGGCGCTCAGACCGTCATGACGCGGCTGCCGCTGCAGAACCTGAGTTCACTTTCCCCAACGCGGTATTTAGTGTTCCGCACCCTGCTTTTCCCGGCTTGTCGGCACGACTTGGCAACCATCAGCGGAATGGCTCGGCGGCTGGACGAATACCTGCTGGACCTGGCGGAAAAACACGCCGTACAGCTCGTCCAGCCGCAGCGACATTGGTACGGACCCGACCCGATCCACGTAAAAATCCGGCATTGGCCCGATGTTTGGCAGACGGCACTGGCGCCCTGGAATCGTGCCGACCCCTTGCCACCGCCGGCGTCGGGGTCCCTGCGACGCTGGTTTTTTTTACGCACGCGCGTACCGGAATTGCGATACGTGTGGGGCTGGCCGCAGCGGCGGCAGCAACCCTGCGGAGTACTTCCGAACGGCTCCACGCTCGGTTTTTTTTGAAACCGGAAAATTTTTTTTGACATTTTTTTCCAATTGGGCTTTACACGTTTGCTTCTACGTGTCCAGAAGCCGGCCCACGAAATTCGGAAGCGGACCCGGCGCTGGAGGGTCGTCCGCAGCGCCGCTGCCAACTCTCACTAACCTGCGCGCCGCCGATCGACGCGCGTCACAAAATAGAGTTTTTTGCGGGAAAATTGGTAGTTTTTCTTGCTCAGCCGATTCTCCGGCGCGCCCCTCCGATGTTTTGACCATTGCCCCGTGCGTCGGCCAACAATCGCGGCGCCGCGCGCTGCAGGCAGTCCGATTCGTATCCTCACTCCGGCGTTTGCGGTGCGGCGCCGCATCGCTTGTCAAAAAAATTTCGTCGTCGATTTCAATTTTAAAAAAAAAAGGGCTTGACGCACGATTTTAGATTTCGATGATTTACCAACATCGTAGTTTGTGAATTTGTTCATACGGTTTTTTACTAGGAGTTTTTTGGGTGAGCCGCTTCGTTGTCGTTGGTCCTTCGCACTCCACGTGTGAGGTCAAAGGCACTTCTTTTCGGAAAGCGGTTCTGTGGTTCATGGTGGGACACATGGCGGCCGGCCAGCGTGGCTGAGACCGTCGGGATGGATCTCACCGTTCCCTTTTTACGGAGGACGTACTGTGGCCAAGAAGAGAAAAGCTGCGAAGAAGAAGAAGGCGCCGAAGCGCAAGAAGGCCGCCAAGAAGCGCAAGAAGGCGACCAAGAAGAAGGCTACTAAGCGGCGCAAGAAGGCGACCAAGAAGAAGAAGGCCAAGAAGAAGGCCACCAAGCGCAAGAAGGCCACCAAGAAGAAGAAGAAGAAGGCCACCAAGAAGCGCAAGAAGGCTACGAAGAAGAAGACCAAGAAGAAGGCCAAGCGCAAAGTACGACGCAAAAAGAAGCGTTAGTGCGCGAGCCGCCTCACGGTCTTCGCACCGTCAGGTTAACGATCGAAGGTCGCAGCGGACAATTGTTCGTTGCGGCCTTTTTTTGCACTCTACAGCACCGACAAGGACGGCAACGGCGGTTCCTCCTTGTGCTGCGTCGCCAGGTTCTTGGCCAGACGGTAGCAAATGGCGTTCAGCGGCTGAGCGGTTTCGGGGTCCTGGAAATTTTCCCAGGTCCTGCCTTCATCCCCGTGGACACGAATCTGAATGTTAATGGGCACATCGCCCAAAAAGGGAATCTGCATCTGCTCGGCGCGGCGCCGAGCACCCCCGCTGCCAAAAATATCGTACCGCTGGTCGCAACCCGGACACTGAAAATAGCTCATGTTTTCCACGACACCCAACAGCGGAATTTTTAATTGTTCGAACATGTTGATCGCCTTCACAGCATCCAGCAGCGCGACGTCTTGAGGAGTGCACACGACGACGACGCCGGTCAGCGGCAAAAGCTGGGACAGCGTCAGGGCCACATCCCCCGTCCCCGGCGGCATGTCGATGATCAAGTAGTCCAGGTTGCCCCATTCGGTGTCCCGCAAAAAGTTGGTGATCGCGCCGTGCAACATCGGACCGCGCCAGATCACCGCCTTGTCCGGCGGCACCATGAAACCGATCGACATGACCTTCAGCCCGTCCTTTTCGACCGGCGTGATACGTTTCTCGTGAACCTCCGGCTGGCCCGTGACACCCAACAGATGAGGGATGCTGGGACCGTAGACATCCGCGTCCATCAAGCCCACCTGGCAACCAGCATTCTTCAAACCCAGCGCTAGAATCGAAGCGATCGTACTCTTGCCGACCCCCCCCTTCCCCGACGCCACCGCAATCACGCTCTTGGCCGTCAATCCGATTTGCCCCAGCTTCTGGGGCGGCCGATCTTGCGCGACCACCTCAACCTTGATCTCGCTCAACTCCGGCAGCTCCGCCGCCAGGCGCTGGGCCAGGTGATCCCGCACGTCGTCCCACAGCGGCGCCGAATGCGTTGTCATACCAACCGTCACCGACAGGCGGTCGTCTTCCAATTTGACCTCGCCAATCTGATTCATCTCCTCCAGACCGCGTCCGGATTCGGGGTCTTTCTCGCCGGCAAGGATGCTTTTCGCCTTTTCAATCGTCGCCTGAACGTCAGTCATCACCGTTGCTCGCTTTCTGAATTGGGCAGCGCCACTTTGGCTCGTTGGCTTGGCGCAACCGCCTGATTTGAAACCATTTAACTCGTTGCCGAAGGCGGGGAGCCTCCCCGCCATCGACCTCGCCTTCGGCAACGGGTTAAACGACTCGCTACCACAATTTATAGGTGCAATCGTAACTACAAAATGGTGCTGTCCGTTTCAGCAGTCCGCAACTAGGCTCGCATACGCCGACCAGGGCAGCAAGCCCCTGTACCGATGCAGACGACACGGCGGACGAAGCGTCAGCGCGTGGTTTCGGCGGTAATACGAGCCAGGCTGCCGAGCGCCGCCTGGCCATCGGACGCGACCGCAGCCGACGAGATCGCCGGCTGTTTGCTAATCACGTTCGTCCAGTGGAACAGAGGACCGGGAAACAAGCCCAGCGCAAGAACGGTGACCGCACAGAAGGCCGTGGCCCAGGCCGCCCCCACGCCGCCCTCGACCCGCGGAAGCTCGCCTGCGGACTCTTTGGCTGAAAAATACATCACGGCCACGATCCGCAGATAATAGGCCGCCGAAATCGCGGCGTTCAGGACACCCACAATCGCCAGCGCCAGGAACCACGTCCTTACCGACAGGCCGCCAAAGGTTGCTTGGGTGCTCGCAACCGAAAGGGCTGAATTGAAGAGTCCGAGTTTGCCCCAAAAACCGGCCAGCGGCGGAATGCCGGCCAGGCTGAACATGAACACGGCAATCGCCGCCGCCAAAGGACCGCGAGTGCGATTGAGCCCCGATAACTGCTCGACTTCATCCACACGACGCCCTTCGCTGCCCAGATAGACCAGGGCGGCGAAAGTGCCCAGCGAGGCCACCACGTAAACGACCATGTACAGCCACGTCGCGCCCAGCCCCGCCTGTCCAACATTTGCCAGAATCGTCGAATCGCCACCAAACTCCTGCGCCGCCAGCCAGACGGCGACCCCGATCAACATGTATCCCGCATGAGCGATCGACGAATACGCCAGTAGTCGCCGGATGTTGTTTTGCCACAGAGCGACAACATTTCCCACCGTCATCGTCGCCATCGCCAGGATCAGGCACAACAGCCATCCTATTTCGGACACGGCGGGTAGTAGGGCCGCCAACAGCCGCACCAGCGCCGCCAAACCGGCCAGTTTGGGAACCACGGCCAACAGCCCGGCATTCAAGTTCGTTGTTCCCTGATACACGTCGGGCGCATAGAAATGAAAGGGCACGATAGCAAGTTTGAAGCCCAGCCCACCGACGACCAGCGCCAAGGCCAACGTCGCCAATACCTCGCTGGAAAAAGCGCCACCCGCCTCTGCCGCTCTCAAGGCAATCGCATCCAGCCGCGTCGACCCCGCCAGCCCGTACAGGAAACTGAAACCATACAGCAACAGAGCCGACGAAAGGATGCTCAGAAAGAAATACTTGACCGTCGCCTCCTCAGACGCCGCGTCGCGCCGCCCCAGAATCAGCAAAACGTACGTCGGTATGGAAATCAGCTCCAAACCCAGGAACAAAATGATCAGGTCCCGCGCCGCCGCGACCAGCATCAAGCCGGCCACGACCAACAGTATCGAACCCAGCACCTCGGACTCTGGCCGCACACCCTCGGCACGCGCCGCCTGCGCCACCAACAGAAAACCCAACACGACCGCCAGGCTTCGCAAGGCATAGCCGAAAAGGTCAAAGTACACCGGGCCGTAAGCCACACCCGCCAACCCCTTTTGCCACAGCGCAGAGACCTGGTCGTACTCGATGAACAAACTGCAACCGGCGACACCCAAGCCCAGCACCGCATACCAGATCCCGCCACGACGAGGCGTGTCAAACGCTCCGGCCACGTAAATCCAGCAAGCGGCGATGACCAGCAGAATCTCCGGCATCAATCGAAGGATGGTATCGTAGCTGACCATAAAAACATCCTGGCTAGTGACGGCTGTCATCCCGGACGGCGACCCGCACGTCCTGCGAATTCAGCTCCCACGATTCCTCAGCCGCGGCAGCCACACCGCTGAGCGAGGGAGCCATTCGATCCAAAAAGAACTTGGGCTGAATCCCGATCCACAGGACGAACACCGCCAGCGGCGCGAGTGCAAACACCTCGCGATAGGAAAGATCCTGTACGCCCTGTTGATCGTCGCCAGCATTCGAGGGCTGCTTCAGCGGACCGAAGAATACGCGCTGGACCAGCCACAACATGTACCAGGCACCCAGCACCACGCCCGAAACGGCCAGCACTGCAATAACCATCAACTGCCAGCCGCCGCCGGCCATCGCCGTCTGCCACGCTCGCTGGAACATCCCCAACAACAGTAACAACTCGCCGGCAAAACCGTTCAGGCCCGGCAACCCGATGCTGGAAAACGTGAAAAACACCATGCAGAACGCCAACACCGGCACCTGCACGGCAATGCCGCCGAGGTCGGCAATACGCCGCGTGTGATAACGTTCGTAGATCATCCCCACGATGGCGAACAAGGCACCCGTCGATAGGCCATGATTGACCGCCTGCAATACTCCGCCCTGAGTTCCCAGTCGATTCAACGCAAACAGACCCAGCATGCAAAAGCCCAGGTGGCTGACACTGGAGTAGGCGATCAGCCGCTTGATATCCGACTGAGCCAGCGCTACCAACGCTCCGTAAATAATGCCGGCCACCGAGATCCATAACAGCCATGGCGCAAGGGCTGCGGTCGCGTCGGGTAATAGCGGCAGGTTGAAACGAGCGAAACCGTAAGTACCGATTTTCAACAACACACCGGCCAACAGCACACTACCGGCCGTCGGCGCTTGCACGTGGGCCAGCGGCAGCCAAGTGTGAAAGGGAAACAGCGGCACTTTGATCGCAAAACCAACAAACAGCGCCGCAAACACCCAATATTGCCACACCAGCGGCATCGGCTGGCGACCCACAGCCGCCGTCAATTCCGGAATCGAAAATGTCAGACCCGCAGAACCCGGCTGCCAGAAATGCCACAATACGATCGACAACAGGCCCAAAAACGTCAACACGCTGCCCGCCAGCGTGAACAAAAAGAATTTCATCGCCGCGTAGCGACGCTGCTCGCTGCCCCAAATTCCGATCAGGAAAAACAACGGAATCAATGTGAATTCAAAGAAGACGTAAAACAGGATGATGTCCCGCGCTACGAAGACTCCCAGCATCCCCGTTTCCAGCAACAACAGCATGGCGTAAAACGTGCCGGCCCGATCCCGAATCGCCTCCCAACTGACCAGCACGCTGGTCACCATCAACAACGCCGAAAGGCCGTAGAACCACAAGCCCAGCCCGTCCAAGCCGACGCTCAGACGAACGTCCAAGCCGGTCTGCGCCCCCAACCACGTCTGATCGACCACGGCATATTCCAGCCCCTCGTCCGGCGAATAGCCAAAGACCACCACACCGGCCAGCAGCAGCGTCAACAGCGTGGTCGCCAGCGCCAGCCGGGCGGCCCACTCACGCCGCTGGCCCGCCAGCAACAGAATGAGGGCCGCGCCGATCAACGGCACTACCAAGGACGCTGCTAATAATGTTCCCGCGTTTTCCATGTTTCGGTTATTCCGCTTTCAACGTCGCACCTACAACAGGTGCCGGCGGGGCACTGCTCGTCGTGGGCTCGGCTGGGCCGGGCGCCAACAGCAGCGAGCCGGCAAGCACCAGCAGGCCCAGCGCGACCATAGCCAACGCATACGACT
>Ga0224508_10004385_pt1 | contig 11537 bp, 13 predicted proteins | sample SF_Jan12_sed_USG_4_FD_170157 | JGI IMG/M metagenome (GOLD analysis project Ga0224508, IMG submission 170157) | Sediment microbial communities from San Francisco Bay, California, United States - SF_Jan12_sed_USGS_21 | ecosystem: Environmental > Aquatic > Marine > Sediment | place: USA...
CCCGAATCTGCGCAAGGCCGTCGCCGACCGGTACCGCAGACGTTTTGGTGTCGAGCTCGATCCGGAGCGCGAGATCATCAACACCATCGGTGCGAAGGAGGGGCTCTCCCACATGATGTGGGCGCTTGTCCAGCCGGGCGACGTCGCCCTCGTCCCGGAGCCCTCGTACCCCATCCACATCTACGCGGCCGCGCTTGCCGGCGCCGAAGTCCGCCGGGTCCCGATAGCTCTCACCGCCGACTTCTTCGAGCATCTCGAAGCAGCATTCCACGACTCGTGGCCCCGCCCGCGAGTCATCCTGACGTCGTTTCCCCACAATCCGACGACCAAGTGCGTCGAGTTGGGGTTCTTCGAGAAGCTCGTCGCTTTCGCCCATGAGCACGAGGTGATGCTCGTGCATGACTTTGCGTACGCCGATATCGGTTTCGACGGCTACGCACCCCCTTCGATGCTGCAGGTCCCGGGCGCCAAGGAGGTGGGCGTCGAGCTCTACACGCTGTCAAAGAGCCACTCGATGGCGGGGTGGCGGGTCGGCTTCGTCGTCGGGAACGCCGACATGGTCGGGGCGCTCGCACAGCTGAAGTCGTATCTCGACTACGGCACCTTCCAGCCGATTCAGATCGCATCGATCATCGCCTTGAACGAGGGCGACGACTACATCGAGCAGGTCAATGAGGTCTACCGGTCGCGCCGTGACGTGCTGGTGGATGGCCTGGAACGCTTAGGGTGGAAGGTTCCCAAGCCGCAAGGCACGATGTTCGTGTGGGCGGAGATACCCGGTCCGTATGTCGACATGGGCTCCCTCGACTTCACCATCCACTTGATCCGTGAAGCCGGCGTCGCTGTGAGTCCAGGTGTCGGCTTCGGCTCCTCGGCGGACGACCACGTCCGGTTCGCCCTTGTCGAGAACGAGCATCGCATTCAACAAGCGGTTCGCGGAATACGCCGAACACTCGATCGGCTGTGATCTAGCACCTGCGCTGACGCGCTCGCGAGAGAGGTCTCCAGTGGCATACGCCGTTCTCTTCCCAGGCCAAGGCAGCCAGCACGTCGGCATGGGCGCCGACATCTTTGCCGCCCAACCCGAGCTCCTGGTCGACGCCGCCGACGAGGTGCTCGGATGGTCGTTGCGAGACCTGTGCGCCGAGGGACCGGAGGAGGAGCTGAGGCGCACCGAGCGCGCACAGCCTGCGCTGTATGCGGTCGCGTTTGCACTGTGGGACGCGTTTCGCGCCGCGGCCCCCCCGCCCGCCGCGGCCGCAGGTCACTCACTCGGCGAGTACACGGCGCTTGCGGCCGCAGGTGCCTTCGATTTCGCCGAGGGGCTTCGCCTGGTCTCGGCCCGGGGGAGTGCGATGGCAGCTGCGGCCGACGAGACCGACTCGGGTATGGCGGCGCTGTTGGGAGGAGACGCCGAATCGGCTGCGGCCATGGCCGAGGCGCGACGAGCGGACGGCGGGATGCTGTGGGTCGCCAATATCAACGCCCCCGGACAGGTTGTGGTCGCCGGCGGTTCCGAGGACATTGCATGGGCGGCCGACAGCGGGCCTACGTTCGGGGTGCGCAGGGTGATCCCCCTGAAGGTCGACGGAGCGTTTCACACCCCGCTCATGCGCCCGGCCGCCCACGCGCTCGCCACCGCGCTCGCATCGACGACGATGTCGAGCCCGGCGTTCCCGGTCTGGTCGAATGCGGATGCCGCCCCTGTTGCCGAGCCCGTGGATGCACTGGAACGCCAACTCGTCAGCCCGGTGCGATTCGCCGAGAGCCTGGTCGCCATCGCGGATGAGGGAGTGGACACTTTTGTGCACATCGGTCCCGGCGATGTGACCGCGGGTCTGGTCAGGAGGACCGTTCCCGCTGCCACCGTTCACGTTGTCTCGGCGTTGGAAATGGTCGCACCCGTGGCCTCAGCCGTAGAATGACCACCGAGGAAGGGAGAGCCATGCGCCGCGCCACCATCACCGGCTGGGGCAAATGCACGCCGCCCGCTGTATTGACGAATCACGATCTCGAAGGCGTCATGGACACCAACGACGAGTGGATCACGACCCGGACCGGCATCAAAGAGCGCAGGATCACGCATACGGAGACGTCGGACATGGCGGCCGTCGCCGGGCGTCAAGCGATCGCGGCGGCCGGGCTCGAACCGGAAGACATCGACATGTTGATCGTGGCCACATGTACACCGGATCGCATCATCCCCTCCGCGGCGAGCTACGCCCAGTCGAAGATGGGCACGACGAATGCCGCATGTCTCGACGTCAATGCGGCGTGCAGCGGTTTCATCTACGGGCTCAGCATCGCCAACGGCATGATCGCAACGGGTGCAGCCAGCAAGGTCCTGCTGGTGGGTGCGGAGAAGCTGTCGACCCTTCTCGACATCGAGGACCGGACCACCGCTGTCTTGTTCGGCGACGGCGCAGGCGCTGTCGTGCTGGAGCCGGCAACGGGTGATGACGGCGTCCTCGCCCTCAACCTCGGAACCGACGGCAAGCTGGCTGAGATCCTGACCGTCTCCGGCTTTGGAACTGAGGCGCTCGGGGACACCATGTCGCAGTACAGCCTCACGATGGACGGGCCCGAGGTGTTCCGCAACGCTGTGACGCAGATGGGCGAGGCGGCGACGCGAGCGGTGGCCGACGCCGGACTCGTGCTCGATGACGTCGACGTCCTGATACCGCACCAGGCGAATACGCGCATCATCGATGCGACCGCACGACGGATGAAGCTCCCACCCGAGAAGGTCTACGTCAACATCACCGGATATGGCAACACGTCGGCGGCCAGCATCCCGATCGCACTCACCGAAGCGCTCGAGTCGGAGCGGGTCGGGCCGGGGGCAAACGTGCTCTTCGTCGCCTTTGGGGGAGGGCTCACGTGGGGTGCAGCATGTGTGCGTCTGGGCGAGCGGGTGACGGCGCTTGGTACCAGCGACGTGCGCCTTCCCGAGACGACCGCCACAGGGCTCGAACTGCTCATGGAGCGGCAGGACGAGCGTCGCCGCCGGCGAGGGACTTCGTGAGCCGAGTCGCCCTCGTGACCGGTGCGTCACGGGGAATCGGCCGCGCTGTTGCCGAGCGGCTTGCGGCCGAGGGCAACCACGTCGCCATCAATTACGCACACAACCGCGATGCCGCCGACGACGTAGTCGAGAAGATCGCCGCCTCAGGCGGCAGGGCGTTCGCAGTCGGTGGCGATGTCGGGTCTGCCGAAGACGTGGGCGCGCTCTTTTCCACCGTGACCGAAACCGCGGGACCCGTCGAGATCCTCGTCAACAATGCGGGCATCACACGAGACGACCTGCTGCTACGCATGCGGCCGGAAGCCTGGGACGAAGTCATCGCCACCAACCTGACGTCCAACTTCTTGTGCTCGAAGGCGGCCCTTCGGGGAATGCTTCGCGCCCGTTGGGGACGCATCATCTGCGTCGGGTCGGTCTCCGGAATCTACGGCAACGCCGGGCAGACCAACTATGCGGCCACGAAGGCGGGTGTTATCGGCTTTGCGAAGTCGTTGGCCAAAGAGGTCGGATCGCGCAACATCACGGTGAACGTCGTGGCGCCGGGGTTCATCGTCACCGACCTGACGGCCGAGCTTGGCGACGACGTGTCGTCCACGATTGCCGAGAGGATCGCACTCGGGCGCCTCGGGCGTGCTGAGGAGATCGCTTCCGCCGTGGGCTATCTTGCCTCCGACGAAGCGTCGTACATAACAGGGCAGACCATCGTCGTGGACGGAGGCATGTCGCTGTGAGTCCCCCCAACGCCAAGGAGGCGTAGCCCATGGACCGTGCCCAGATCCAGTCGAAGCTGGTCGATCTGCTTGTCGACGAGCTCGGGTTGGAGCGCGACAACATCACGATGGAAGCGAAGTTCGAGGAGGATCTCGAGGTCGATTCGCTTGGTGTGGTCGAGCTGCTCATGGCGCTCGAAGACAACTTCGATGTGAAGATCCCCGACGAAGAGGCCGAGAAGATCACGACGGTCGGTGAGGCAGTCGACATCGTCGAGTCGAAGGTGAACGCCTGAGTCACGTGGAGGGAGGGCTCGTGCCACGTCGTCGCGTCGTCGTCACCGGTCTCGGTACCGTGAACCCGCTCGCGCTCGGCGTCGACGACTTCTGGAAGCGTGCCCTCGAGGGCGTGTCCGGTGTCGGGCGCATCACGGCGTTCGATCCGTCCGAGTTCTCGACGCAAATCGCCGCCGAGGTCACGGACTTCGATCCCGAGGCGTACATGCCGAAGCGGGCGTGGCGCCGGATGGACCGCAGCGCCCAGTTCTTCTGGGCGGCCACGTCGCAGGCGCTTGCGGATGCCGGTCTGGAATACGGAGAGGACTCGGAGGAAGCGCACCGCGCCGGTGTCGTCCTCGGGTCGGGAATCGGTGGCCTCATCACGACCCAGGAAGAGATCGATGTGCTACGCCAGCGTGGTCCCGACCGGGTGTCGCCGCTTGCCATCACCAAGATCATCTCGAACATGGCGGCCGGGCTGGTCTCCATCGACTTCCACCTCTATGGCCCCAACACGTGCGTCGTAACGGCGTGCGCTGCATCGGCCAATGCCATCGGCGATGCGACTGAGATCATCCGTCGCGGCGATGCCGATGTCATGGTCGCCGGCGGGACCGAGGCAGGGATCTGTGAGTTCGCCCTCGCCGGATTCGCCTCAGCGCGAGCCATCTCCCGGCGCAACGACGACCCGGCGACTGCGAGCCGGCCCTTCGACGCTGATCGAGACGGCTTCGTCATGGGGGAGGGTGCGGCGACCCTCATCCTCGAAGATCTCGAGCATGCAACAGCTCGTGGTGCCAGTATCTACGCCGAGGTGCTCGGCTACGGAATGTCGGCCGACGGCTACCACATCACGCTACCGCGGCCGGGCGGGGGCGGTGCGGCTCGCGCCATGGAGCGGGCGCTCGCCGACGCCGATCTGGCTCCGAGCGCAATCGACTACATCAACGCGCACGGGACATCCACCGAAGCGAACGACGCGACCGAGACTGCTGCCATCAAGACCGTCTTCGCAGACGCAGCGTATGGAACCCCGATCTCCTCGACGAAGTCGATGACCGGCCATTTGCTGGGTGGGGCGGGTGCCCTGGAGTCCCTGGTGTGCGTGCTCGCAATTCGCGACGGCATGGTCCCGCCGACGATCAACTACAGCACGCCCGACCCGGAGTGCGACCTCGACTATGTGCCAAATGAGGCTCGCGCCGTGACGGTCGACCATGCCATGACGAACTCGTTCGGTTTTGGCGGCCACAACGCGGCATTGGTTTTCGGCCGGTTCTGAGAAAACCGTCAGCGGCGCCGGACGTCGTCGGCGAGGTAGAGGACGACGAACAGCACGGTCGCCGCCGCACTGAAAGCGAAGATCACGACGACCGCCGCCGGGATGCCACGAGGGATCGTTGCCAGCGTGACGAGCCCGCTGAGCAGCGTCGCGGGCCCCGATACCGCGAGCCCCAAGGTCGTCACGGTGCGAACCGTTGAAGCCGGTTCATCGGTCACGCCTCGTGATCCGTTTCACATCCGGGTGTGGGCGGCGGGCGGCCCGCCGCAATCGCCTCGTGATACTCGTCGAAAGACCGTGTCACCAGGGCGACGACCAAGCCAACACCGATCATTGCGCCGATAGCCGTGACGACGGCGCCGACCGTCTCGATCCCCGGGCAAGCTCCAGGCAGACAGAGCGCGCGAACGATGCCTTGCCCGACGAGCGCACCGCCCGTGGTACCAACGGCGACGGTGATTGCCACCCCAGGGCGAACGCCGGCGCGTGTTGCCAGGATCCCGCCCCCGAGACCGATGAGCACGCCTACGGCAGCAGCCCACGCACCGCCGAGCAGGAACCCGCCGATCGCAGCAGTCACTCCGATTGCGACCACGGTAAAAGGGGCACGCATGATCGTCACCGTTCGCCGTCCGGGGCTCGTGGGCGAAGCGTGCGTGGACCGGGCAGGCTCGTTGCAAGCGGCTGAACCGCAAGCAATGCTTCCCGGCTCCAACCCAGAGCAACCAGCGCCGCCGTGACCGCGGCGAGCATGATTCCGCCGGGCCAGGGGCTTTGCAGCACAGCGGGTACCGCGGCAAGCGGCAGCAGAAACCTGACCGCCCACAGACTCCACACGTGGGCCTTGCTGTACGCCCATCCCAGCATGACGCCGGCGGCCCCGAGGACACCGTGGGCCGTCGTGAGGCCAGATGGTGCCGCAAGACCGACGGCAGGCACCAGCCCGAAGAGCCCGAGCGCCAGCACGACCGCACGGGGGTCGGGTCCGGTCGCCGAAGCACGCAACCTGAACCAGCCGTCGAGCCAGCGTCCCGTCAACCCGGCCAAAGCTCCGAGCGAGGCTGCCAGTGCGACCCACGCAGCGACTCCCATCCCGGCCGCGGCGACCACGACCAGGTCGAGACCAACGGTCGCCACTGCCAGCCATCGCGACCAGCGGCCGCGCACCAGCATGATCCCGGTGACTGCGATGGTCGTATACAGCACGATGCCGATCGCGATGACTGCCGCCGATGAGCCTGCGAAGGGGTCCGGGGCCAGCGCCAGGTGGACGGCCGCTGCGGCGCCTGCGAGCCCGACGAGGGCGGCAACGACGGAGGGGCTCACAGCCATGGGCTCATTATCGGTGCTGGCGGAGGCTGGCGAGGCTCCGCTACTGGCTCGGTCGGCTGTCGATCGAACCGGGGATGCGCGAGTTGCCCAGGAACGCAAAGTACCTGTATATGGCCGGATCCAGGTCGCACACCTCGAAACGGAACGTGTCGCCTGTGTTGAGCGGCGGGCTCTCGAACTCGCCGCCTCTCGCCTCGAGCAAGTACTCGCGCTCTGCGCTGTCTTCGTGGCGGAACTCGACTGTGGAGTTCACAGCACAGTCGATCTTCAGGTTGGACGGCCGGAAAGACCCGTTCGTGATGCGCACGATGACTACGCCCTCGGGCGGGGGCTCCGTCGTGGTGGTGGCCTGAGGGGCGCGGTTCTGGGCTAGCGCCGCATCCGACGGGCCGCTCCCACATGCGACGGCAACCATCGCAAGGGCGCCGATGACGATCAAGATGGGCCGGCGCACGGTTCTCCTCGGGTGGGGCCAGCGGCAGTCTAGGAGGCCGTCAGACCAAGGTTCAAAGCATCCTCCGAACGGTCGTGCTCACGCCTGAGCCGGTGTCCAGACGTCCCACTCGTCCCAGCGCGCCCCATCCGGAACCAGGGTGATCGCAGTGGCGTGTGCGGGTTTCGACCCATGGAAGCTCTCGAACCCACGTCCGGTGAGACGACGGCGGACGGCTTCGATCGGGTCCTGGTGGCTCACGACGATGAGGTGTCCGGGATGGGGCAATGATGCCCACATCGCCGCGATCGCGGCGGCAACACGGTCGGCCAGCTCGGCGAGCGACTCGGGTGAGAACGGCAGTTCGTGAGGGTGCTCGAGATAGGCCTCGAGCTCGCCCGGGAACTCGTCGGGCAGCACTTCCCAGGGCCTCCCGGCCCAGCGGGTTCCGAGTGCCCACTCTTGAAGCCGCTCATCAGCTTTCACGGCGGTCCGGTGCGGCGATGCAATCGTTGCTGCCGTCTCGACGGCCCGCTGGAGTGGTGACGACAACACGGCGGCGACTTCGAGGTCGGCGAGATGTTGGGCGGTCGCTTCGGCCTGACGCCAGCCGAGGTCGCTGAGACCGAACCCGGCCAACGCCGCATACACGACGTGGTCCGGGTTGTAGACCTCGGCATGTCGAACGAGATGAAGTGCTGCCGGCGGACCGTTGTTCACGGCGGCGAGTGTATTTCGATAGATCCGCAACCGGTAGCGTCTCGGAGGTGGAACGTTTCGCCGAGCCCATCCTGCACGTCGACATGGATGCGTTCTTCGTCGAGGTCGAGCGGCTGCGCGATCGCAGCCTGCGCGGCGTGCCGGTCGTTGTTGGCGGTCTTGGCCGGCGCGGTGTCGTCGCATCGGCCAGCTACGAGGCCAGGCTCGACGGCGTCCATTCAGCGATGCCGATGGTCGAGGCGCGCCGCCGCTGCCCGGATGCACGTTTCGTTGCCCCCGATCATGGCGAGTACGGCGAGGCGTCGCGACGAGTCTTCGCAGTGCTGGAGTCGTTCGCGCCGTCCGTCGAGCCCTTGTCCGTCGACGAGGCATTCATGGACATCGCCGGGCTACGGAGGCTTCACCCATCGCCCGAAGCGGTCGCGATTGCCATTCGCACCGAGATGAGACGCACACTCGAGCTCCCCGCCTCGGTGGGCATCGCCCCGAACAAGTTCCTCGCCAAGCTGGCATCCGAAGAGGCGAAGCCGGACGGCTGGTTCAAGGTTCATGCCGGGGAGGAGCTGACCTTCCTCCACCCGCTGTCCGTTCGGCGATTGTGGGGCGTTGGCGAGGCGACCCATGCCTCCCTCGAAGGCCTTGGCGTAGCCACGATCGGCGACATCGCCGAGCTTCCTACAGGTGTTCTGGAGCGCAGGCTGGGCGTCGCTGTGGGTGCCCAATTGACGGCGCTCGCGCATGGCGTCGACAGCCGCTCAGTCTTGGTCGACCGTGCGACCAAGTCGATCTCAGTGGAGGAGACCTTCGAGCGTGACGTCAATGCGGAGGGTGCATTGACCGATGAGCTCATGGCATTGTGCGACCGGCTGGCGTCGCGACTGCGCAGGTCCGGATACGCGGGCCGCACCGTGACACTCAAGGTGCGGCTGGCCGACTTCACCACCGTCACCCGATCGTCAACCGCTGCGGCGCCGCTACGGAGCACGCCGGACCTGTGGGCGGCTGCCACGAAGCTGTGGCGCCGCGTCCCGCGCGGCGGGCAGGCCGTGCGCCTGCTCGGGATCGGTGTGTCCGGTCTCGTCACTGAGACCGGGGGCGTCGGCCAGCTTGTGCTCGAGCCGGATCGGCGGAGAGCTGCTGCCAAGGTCATGGACGAGGTGCGGGATCGATTCGGCGACAGCGCGGTGATGCCGGCGCGGCTGGCGCCGCAGCCGCCAGACGATGCGCCGTCGGCTGACTGAGGGATGAACCGAGGTCGGCCGGAACCGGGTACAAGACCCTTCAGGTTGTACCCTCGCGCAGCGGTATACTGAACGCGCTGAGTGCTCCCGGCCGAAGGAAACAAGGGCATGCCGCTCAACGAGCGTGAGCAACGGATCCTCGAGGAAATCGAGCGCCAGTTCTACGAGGACGACCCCAAGCTGGCTCAGACCGTCGCCAACACGACGCTCGAGTCGATGAGTCGCAAGTGGAACCGGCTGGCCGTCGTCGGCTTCGTCCTTGGCCTCGTGGTGATGCTCGCATCGTTCACGCAATGGACCGCCGTGGCGCTCGGAGGCTTCCTCCTCATGGTCGTCAGCGCAGGCTGGATCGCCATGAACATCCGTCGCCGGCGGTCCGACCGGCAAGGCTCCGGGTCGATCAGTGACTGGTTCGACCAGGCTCGGCAAAGGTGGCAGCGAGACCGCTAGAGTGCTCCACCCTTGCCAGTGCGCGGCAGGGATGACATCGAGCTACAAGACCGGGTCGCCGCACGCCGAAACCGGCTGCCCTTTGGGATGGCGTAGGGAGGATCGTTGGAAGGTTTCACCGCTCAGCAGGCGTCTCGGCTGACCGATTGCACCGCCCACCAACTTCGCTACTGGGACAAAGTTGGCCTCGTCCAGCCCACCCTCCAGCAGACGGGTGGGCGTCCGGGGCGCCGGCGCCTTTATTCTTTCAGGGACCTCGTTGCACTCAGGGTCGTGAAGAGTCTCCTGGACAACGGCATGTCCGTCCAGCGGGTGCGGAGGGCCTGGGACTACCTCCGGCGGACGGCCGATATGGAGGAGCACCTCGCCGAGGTCAAGCTGGTTACGGACGGTCAGTCGATTTTCCGCATCGCCAGCGACGACGAGGAGCTCCTCGACGCGCTACGTCAGGGGCAGCTTGCGTTCTTCGTCGCCATCAACGAGATCGCCCGGAGCGTCGAGGACGATGTCACGCGATTCGAGCTCGATCGCGAGCGGTTCCTCGAACTGCTGCGTCGTGTCGAGGACGACGTCTTGAGCGACGCCGAGCACGGCTGATTCCGCCGCACGCAAGCGATTCCAGGGCGGCGGCCCTCAGCGCCGACGGCGTTTCCGCACCCAAGCAGGGGTCAGGGACGTCGGCCGGTACCACGCAACGATGCGCTCTCGGCGCGAGTACCGCCCCATGAGCCGCTCGGTTGTCTGTTCGAGCGATGTGGTCGCTGCTGCGACGTGGGTGTCGCCCGCCGGCGCCGGGGGACCATAGACCGTCCGGCCATACAGCGTCGCCAGAGCGGCCATAGCCGGGTCCACCTGCGCGGCGAGCTCGTCCGGCGTGAGAGATGCGCTCGGCTGGTCGCCGAAGTCCGTGAGACGCTCGACGATGTCTTCCCAAGCCGCAGTGATGTCGCCGCTGCGCAGCCGGGCCATGCGCCGCCTGCGCCGTATCCACTTCACCAGCGGGATGCCTCCCCCAAGCAGGATCGCCAACGCGGCGGCGAGCACAAACGGCTGGAGCCAGGCCGGGATCGAGATGCCGCCGCCGCCAATCGGGCCGTCGAAGGCGCTCGGGTCGATCGTCAGGTCCTCGTCGAGGATGTCGGCGGGATCGAAGAACTGCGGTGGCACTTCGCCCCCGGCTGTGAACGCGGGGCCCGAGACTTGATCGAAGTATGCGACTGGGTCGAATCCGAGCTCGGCTGCCACATCGGACCCGGTCGTCGGGTTGATGCGATCCTGGCGCGGCGTGGGGTCGAACCGCACCCAGCCCTGTGTCGGCATCCACAGCTCGACCCAGGCGTGGGCGTTGCGATCCCTCACGACCACGACGTTCTCGTCCGTGGTGGCTTCACCGGGCGTGAAGCCGAGCACGACCCGGGACGGGACACCCAGCGTTCTTGCCATGACCGCCATCGAGGTCGCAAAGTTCTCGCAGTAACCGGCCCTGAAGAACGGTGAGTTCGAGTTCTCGTCGAGCAGCCACTCGGCGAGGTCGGTGGCGCCGTGGCCCGGCGGGATGTCGGTGGTGTAGCGGAAGTCAGACGAGCGGAACCACGTTTCCAGGGCGAGGCCGATCTCGAAAGGCGTCGTGAGGTTCGCCGTCTTTTGGCGGGCGAGCAGCGCGATGCCTGGGTCGAGCGTCTCGGGCACCTGGAGGTAGCGGTCGGCGTCGGGAGGCAGCTCACGGGTAGGGGCCTGGGCGGGAGCCGGCACCGTCTCGCCGTCCGATACGGCAGCGTCGAAGAGCGGCGAAAGGCTGCCATCGGGGTCCGCCGCCAACACGGCGAGGTCGGGCTGTGGGATCGACGACGTGACGGTGTATACGAGATCGGGATAGCTGAGACCGCCGTCGAGAACGAGCGAGCCGTCGTCCTTGCGCACTCGAACGGAGCCTTCGAATGCGTTCCCCCCACCAACGCCGCTGGGGGAGTACGCCGCGGGCAGCCACTCCATCCGGAGGCGATCGATGAGGATGTCCGTCGTGACCTCGCTCGTCGGGCCGGCGAAGGACTGTCCCGTGCTCTCG
>Ga0224508_10004386_pt1 | contig 11537 bp, 15 predicted proteins | sample SF_Jan12_sed_USG_4_FD_170157 | JGI IMG/M metagenome (GOLD analysis project Ga0224508, IMG submission 170157) | Sediment microbial communities from San Francisco Bay, California, United States - SF_Jan12_sed_USGS_21 | ecosystem: Environmental > Aquatic > Marine > Sediment | place: USA...
GTGGACGGCGAGTCACCCCGCCCAGGGCCCCAGCCCGCCCCGGCCGCTACGAGAGCCCCGCCGCAAGATCGAGCAAAGCGAGATCGCGCGCTCGGCCCAGACAGCAAGATCGAGCGAAGCGAGATCGAGCGGTCGAACCTAGGCCGGCGAATCCTGGTGGATGTAGGCCCGCAGGTGACGGATCTCCTCCGTCTGCTCCTCGATCTCGTCCCTCAACAGATCCCGCATCGAGATCATCGAGATCAAGCGCCCATCGTGCACCACCGGCAGGTGGCGGCACCCGGCCCGCTGCATCTTCTCGAGACAGCGATCCACCGACTCGTCCAGCTCGGCCGTCACCACCTCGCGGGTCATCACCGACTCCACCGAAGTCGCGCCGGGGTCGCGCCCGGCCACCACCACCCGGGTCATCAGATCGCGCTCAGAGAACACGCCGACCAGCCGCTCGCCATCGAGGATGGGGATGGCGCCCACCCGCCCCTCGGTCATCCGAGTGGAGGCCTCCAGCACCGTGGCCCCCGGGGCCGAGTGGATCAGGTGAATGTCCTGAACGACACGTCGAAGGGTGTGCATGGAAAGGCCTCCTCGCCTGGATGTGCCTACAGTCAAACACGAATCCGGCCAAAGTACGAGTCCGAAACGAGCCGCTCTTCCCCGAGGGGAAAACGCTAGCGGGGCCGCAGCATGCGCAGGTACATGCGGGCGTCGCTGCGGTCGGAGTCGCGCTCCAGCACCTCGCGCCAGATCTCCACAGCCTCTTCGCTGCGGCCCATGCTGTAGTAGGTGACCCCGGCCTGGACGGCCGCGTCGAGGAAGTCGGGGTTGCCGCGGCGCACGCGCTCGAACTCGGCCAGGGCGCGGTCGGGCAGGCCCGCCTCGCGCAGGGTGACGGCGAGGCGGTGGCGGATGTCGTGGAAGGTGGGGCAGCGGTCGAGGGCGCGGCGGTAGGCCTCGATGGCGTCGGCCATCTCGCCCACCGCGCGGTAGGCGTCGCCCAGCTCCGCTTCGAGGTTGGCGAGCTTGCCGCGGGTGGTGGGGTCGAGGGCGCCGGCCGAGGGTGTGGCCAGCCGGGCCACCTGCTCGGCCAGGGCGCGGGAGCGCTCGAAGTCGCCCAGGCGCTCGTAGACGCTGGAGAGCGCCACCATCGCCTCGGTGTAGACGGGGTTGAGGCGCAGCGCCTCCCCCAGGCTCTCGACCGCGGCCGCCGGCTCGCCGGCGTGGTCGAGCAGGGTGCCCACCATGTAGTGCACGTCGGCGAACTCGCGGCGCGAGTCGAGGAAACGCTGCAGCGCGGCCAGGGCGCCCTCCCAGTCGCCGCTCTCGTAGCAGCGGCGCCCGCGCTCGTACTCGTGCCGCTCGGTCGCCGTGAGCGGGGGGCTGACCGGGTGGGGCGGGTGCGGCGGATCCAGCTCGGAGCCCAGACTCACGGCAGGTCCGTCGTCAGCTCGCGCCGCGCGCGAAAGGCGTACTCCGACTCGCCGTAGTGGGCCACGAGCGTGCGGAAGATGCGGTCGGCCTCGTCCTGTCGGCGCAGCGCCGCATAACACTCGCCCAGCCGGTAGAGGACGGCGGCGTCCAGGCCCAGGCCGGGGTACTCGTCGAGCAGCGCCCGATAACGCTCCGCCGCAGCCTCGTACTCTTCGCGCGAGTAATAGAAGTCGGCGATGGCCTGGACGCTCTCGGCCAGGGTGGTCTGCAGCGTGCGCCAGAGGGCCTCGGCCTCCACGCCGTACTCGGAGCGCGGGTGCTCGATCAGCAGCCGATCGAGGAACTTGAGTGCGTTGCGCGTCGCGCTCTGGTCGCGGCCCGGGTCGAGCACCTGCTCGTTGTGGCACAGCGCCGCCCGCCACAGGGTGAAGGACACCTTCTCGTGGCCCGGGTGCAGCTCGTCGAAGTCGCGGTAGTAGGTCAGGGCCTCTTCGTACTGGCCGTTGTCGAAGTAGGCGTCGGCGATCGCCAGCTCGGCGCGGATCGCGTAGTCGCTGTAGGGATAGTTGTCGATGATCGCCTGGAGCGTCTCGACCGCCTCGTCGGTGTCGACCCAGTCGAAGAGGCCGAGCACCGAGATGCCCTCGAGCTGACCCTGGGCGCGCTCCCACAGCACCTCGGCCGGCTGCACCTCGAGGAAGGCGGGCTCATCGGTCTGGCAACCCGCACTGGCGAGGAGGCAGAGCGCGGCGACGGCGAGACGAACGATGCGCAAGCGACCCCCCGGGAGGCGAGTTCACCCTATCCGCCCTTCCCCGGAGCGTCAATCTGCTAGATTGCGCCGCCCGCCGAGGAGGATCGACGATGAACCGCGAATCCCTGAACAAGCTGCATCTCGACCGTCGCCTGCTGCGGCGCAAGGGCTGGATCTCCTCCAAGGAGCTGGATTCGGCCCTGAAGGAGCTTCCCGACGCGGGGGCGAAGGCCACCACGCTGGGCGCCATCGAAGACCAGAAAGAAGCGGCGGCCGAGGCCCCCTCGGGCTCGGACGCTTAGCCGAGCCCGCTGCCGCGAGGCCCCGCGGTGATCAAGTCCGCCGTCGGCGAAGAGCTCGACGCCTGGATCCACCGGCTCTTTCCCTTCGTCTTCTGGGGACGCCTGAACCCCAACGCCCTCACCGTGGCCGGTGCCGCGGTCTCGACCGGCGCCGCCTGGGCGCTGGCCTCGGGGGCGCTCTTCGCGGGCGCGCTGTTGATCCTGTTCGGCGGCTTCTTCGACCTGGTCGACGGGGTGGTGGCCCGCCACCACGGCATCTCCAGCCGCTTCGGCGCCTTCCTCGACTCGACCCTCGACCGCTGGGTGGACGCGGTGCTGCTGGTGGGCCTCTCGGTGCACTTCGCCCGCCAGGGCGAGCCCGGCCACGTCGCCCTGGCCGGCGCGGCGCTGGCCCTCTCGTTCCTGGTCTCCTATTCCAAGGCGCGCGCCGAGCTGGTGCTCGAGAGCTTCGACGTGGGGTGGATGGAGCGCGGCGAGCGCATCGGCGTGCTGGCCCTGGGCTGCGCGCTGGGCTTCCCTGTGCTGGCGCTGTGGATCATCGCGGCGGGCAGCGCGGTGACGGCCGCGCAGCGCATCGCCACAGCCCAGCGCGAGATGGCGCGTCTCGAGGAGAGGGAGGAGTCCCCATGAGCGACCCGGAAGGCAAGGCCGAGTTCACCGTCAAGAACCCGGAGGGCGCAGGCGGCGAGCTGCCCCGCCTCGACTTCTCGACCTTCGTGCTGTCGCTGGCCACGTCGGGCATGGTGCACCTGGGCCTGGCGCCCCTGGGCGAGGGCGGGGTCTCCGAGCCCAACCTGCCCCTGGCCCAGCAGACCATCGACACCCTCGACATGCTGCAGGAGAAGACCCGGGGCAACCTCGGCGAAGAAGAGGACCACCTGCTCCAGAGCGTGCTCTACGAGCTGCGCATGAGCTTCGTGAAGGTGAAGTCGCCGGGATCGGGCACCGGCTCGACGCCGGGATCGGGCGCGAGCTAGGTCGAGACCCGTGCCGACCTTCCATCTGGACGCTCCGGCCAAGGTGAACCTGGGGCTGCGCATCCGCGGGGTGCGCGCCGACGGCTACCACCTGATCGAGAGTCTCTTCGCCCCCCTCGACCTCGCCGACAGCGTGGCGCTGCACATCGAGCAGGCGGCCGGGGCCGAGGTGACGCTGCAGGTGGAGGGCTGCGCGACGACGCCCGCCGGGCCCGACAACCTGGCCCACCGCGCGGCCCGCGCCTTCCTGAAAGCGGGGGGGCTCGAGGCCCGGGTCGAGATCGGCCTGGTCAAGCGCACCCCGGCGGCGGCGGGCCTGGGAGGTGGGTCGAGCGACGCCGCCACCGTGCTGCGCGCCCTGCAGCGCGCCTTTCCCGACGCGCTGGCGCCCCAGACCCTGGAGGCCGTGGCACTGGGTCTGGGGGCCGACGTGCCCTTCTTCCTCGACCCGGGGCCGGCCTGGGTGAGCGGGGTGGGCGAGCTGCGGGAGCCGACGCCGGAGTTGCCCTCGCTGGCCCTGGTGCTGGCCAACCCGGGCCAGCCCCTGAACACCGCCGAGGTCTTCCGGGCCTGGGACGCCCTGGGCCTACCCGCCTCGAGGCCCCTGCGCCGCCCGCACGACCTGAGCCGCGCCTGCACCGACCCCGACGCCCTGGCGGGCCTGCTCCACAACGACCTCGAGACCGCGGCCCTGCGGCTCTGCCCCGCGGTGGGTCGGGTGCGCCAGGCGCTGCTCGGGGCGGGCGCGCTGGCGGCGGGGCTCTCGGGCAGCGGCGCCACCTGCTTCGGGGTCTTCGCCGACGCCCCGGCCGCCGAGCGGGGCCTGGCGGCCCTGGGGGCCCCCGGCGCCGGCTGGCAGCGGCTCGCATCCACCCGGGTTTGGGGATAATCTCGGCCGTTCTTTGGGACTCCCGGGTGGGGCGTCGCCAAATTGGTAAGGCAGCGGCCTTTGGAGCCGCCATTTGTAGGTTCGAGTCCTACCGCCCCAGCCAATCGCGCCGCATCGAACCTCCCGCGATCCGACCCAGCCTCGAGGCCTGCGCATGAACCACCTCAAGCTCTTCACGGGCAACGCCAATCCCGATCTCGCGACCGCGGTCGCGCGCCACCTCGACATCGATCTGGGCAAGGCCTTGGTGGGCACCTTCAGCGACGGCGAGGTGAACGTCGAGATCCAGGAGAACGTGCGGGGCTGCGACTGCTTCGTGCTGCAGGCCACCTGCGCCCCGGCCAACAACCACCTGATGGAGATGCTCATCATGGTGGACGCGCTGCGCCGCTCTTCGGCGCGCCGCATCACGGCTGTGCTGCCCTACTACGGCTATGCGCGCCAGGACCGCAAGGTGCGACCGCGCCTGCCGATCTCGGCCAAGCTGGTGGCCGACCTGATCACCACCTCGGGCACCGACCGGCTGCTCTGCCTCGACCTGCACGCGGGCCAGATCCAGGGCTTCTTCGACATGCCCGTCGACAACCTCTACGCGACGCCGGTGCTGCTCGAGGCGATCCGCAAGCGCTATCGCAACGAGCCGCTCACGATCATCTCGCCCGACGCCGGCGGCGTGGAGCGCGCCCGCGCCTACGCCAAGCGCCTCGACGCCTCGCTGGCGATCATCGACAAGCGCCGCGAAGCCGCCAACGTCGCCAAGGTGATGAACATCATCGGCGAGGTCGAGGGCCGCACCTGCGTGGTCGTCGACGACATCGTCGATACCGCCGGCACCCTGACCGAGGCGGCCGGCGCGCTGATGGGCGCCGGTGCCGAGCAGGTCTCGGCCGCGATCACCCACCCCGTGCTCTCCGGCCCGGCCATCAGCCGCATCAGCGATTCGGCCCTGTCCGAGCTGGTCGTCACCGACAGCATCCCGCTGCAGCCCGAAGCCAAGGACTGCAAGCAGATTCGCGTCGTGAGCATCGCCCACCTGATTTCAGAGGCGATCCGGCGCATCAACAACGAAGAGAGCGTCAGCTCCCTGTTCGTCTGATCCCAGGAGAACCGCACCGTGTCCGAGTATCAGATCGCCCTCGAGGCGCGCGCCGACACCGGCAAGAGCGTCAACCGCAAGCTGCGCGCTACGGGACGCATCCCCGCCGTCTGCTACGGCAGCGGCCAGCAGGCCACTTCGGTGCAGCTCGATCCCCACGAGCTCGACACCCTGCTGCGCAAGAGCTCGGCCGGGCTCAACACCCTGATCGACGTCTCGGGCGCGGGCCTCGACGGAAAGGTGGTGCTGGTCAAGGAGCTGCAGCGCGACCCGGTGCGCGGCGAGATCCTCCACGCCGACCTCTTCGCCATCGACGCGTCGCAGACCATCGAGGTCGAGGTGCCGGTGCGGATCATCGGCACGCCCACGGGCGTTTCGATGGACGGCGGCATCCTCGACCAGCCGTTGCGCGAGATCCAGGTGAGCTGTCTGCCCGGGGCGATCCCCGAAGACCTGCCGGTGGAAGTGGCCGCCCTCGAGCTGGGCGAGTCGGTCCACGTGCGCGACCTGGCGATACCCGAGGGCGTCGAACTGCTCTCCGACCCCGACCTCACCGTGCTGAGCGTGGTGGCGCCGACCAAGGTCGAAGAGGAGGTCCCGGTCGTCGAAGAAGAGGGGGCCGAGGGCGAGGCCGAGGGCGAGGCGCCGGAGGGCGAAGAGAAGAAGTCCGAGGGCGAGGAGAAGAAGTCCGACGGCGATTAGGCCGGGCGGGCGCAGAGCCCTTCCATGTGGTGGCGCCGCAAGAAGCGTCCGCTCCCCAGCCGACTGGTGGTGGGGCTCGGAAACCCGGGCCCCGACTACGCCGACACGCGCCACAACGTGGGCGTGCGGGTGCTGGAGCGCTTCGCCGAGCGCTGCGGCGGCACCCTCGACCGCCCCCGCTTCCACTCGCGCTACGGGGTCGTGACCCTGGCGCCCGGACCTGGCGAGGAGGCCGGGCTCGCGGTGGGCCTGCTGGCGCCCCAGACCTACATGAACCGCTCGGGTGAGGCGGTGGTGGGGGCCCTGGGCGCCTTGCCCGTCGCCGAGCCGGGCCACCTGCTGGTGGTCTTCGACGACGTCGACCTGCCCTTCGGACGCCTGCGGCTGCGGCCCGGCGGCGGGGCCGGCGGCCACCGGGGCCTTTCCGACATCATCGACTGCCTGGGCCAGCGCGACTTCGCCCGCCTGCGGGTGGGGGTGGACCGACCGCCCCCGGGCGCCGACACCGCCGCCTACGTGCTCGAGCCCTTCGATGCGCGCGAACGAGAGGAGCTGCCCGATCTGCTCGACCGCGCCTGCGAAGCCTTGGAGTGCGCGCTGCGCGAGGGGGTGGTCGCGGCCATGAACCGCTTCAACCGGGACAGCGGGACCGGCGAACCCGAATCGGGCTGATCCCGGTTCCCGAACCGAGCCCGAATCGGGCTGATCCCGGTTCCCGAACCGAGCCCGAATCGGGCTGATCCGGCGGTTCGAACCTAGTAAGCTGCCGCCCCCATGAGCGAGCTGAACCGCAGACGCAAGGTCGTCCACCTCCTCCAGGAATTCTCCATCCCGCTGCTGACCGGGGTGGGCGTGGCGATGCTCGCCGCGAACCTGTTTCCCGATTTCTACCACCACGCGGTGCACTGGCGGCCCTTCGGCGACATCGAGCTCTTCGGCCACTACCTCGACCTGCACTATCTGGTGAACGACATCTTCATGGTCTTCTTCTTCGGCATCGCCGCGAAGGAGATCACCGAGGCGTGTCTGCCCGGCGGCGACCTCAACCCGCCGGCCAAGGCCATGAACCCGCTCTTCGCCACCATCGGTGGCGTCGTCGGACCGGTGGCGACCTTCTTCATCGGGCTGTCGCTGTTCTACTCGATGGGCATCTACGGCCCGGCCGACGACTACGGCGTGCTCTCGCGAGGCTGGGGCGTGCCCACCGCCACCGACATCGCGCTGGCCTGGCTGGTGGCCCGCACCGTCTTCGGCGTCGGCCACCCGGCCATCAAGTTCCTGCTGCTCCTGGCCGTGGCCGACGACGCCATCGGCCTGGTGATCATCGCCGTCTTCTACGGCGACCCGAGCCACCCCGCCGAGCCGGTCTACCTGGCCCTGGTGGGGATGGGCATGCTGGCCGCCTTCTTCATGCGGCGCGCGGGCATGCAGAGCTGGGTGCCGTACATCGCGGTGGGCGGCCCGCTCTCGTGGATGGGGCTCACCTTCGCCCACATGCACCCGGCGCTGGCCCTGGTCTTCATCGTGCCCTTCCTGCCCGGCCCGCGCCGGGACATCGGCATGTTCACCGCCGAGGACGAGGTGGACCGCATGGGCGAAGACCTCGCCCACGACCTGCACATGGACCACTCGCCGCTCCACAACTTCGAGCACAACCTGAAGCTCTGCGTCGACTTCGGTCTGTTCTTCTTCGCCTTCACCCAGGCCGGCGTGGTGCTGGCCGACGTGGGCCCGATGACCTGGCTGATCCTGGGCTCGCTGGTGATCGGCAAGACCATCGGCATCACGCTCTTCGGCTGGCTGGCCACCCGGCTGGGCTTCCCCCTGCCCGACCGGATGGGCTGGCGCGAGCTGGTGATGGCCGCCTACGTGGCGGCCCTGGGTCTGACGGTGGCGCTCTTCGTGGCCTCGGCCGCCTTCACCGAGCCGACGCTGCTTGGGCAAGGCAAGATGGGAGCCCTATTCTCGGGTTTCGTAGGGTTGACGGCCATCGCCATCGGCCGCGTCCTGCCCAAATCCGAATAGCGCCCCGGAGAGACCCCCATGACCCAGTCCCACGACGCCAATGGCGCCGAGCGCCGCGACGCGCGCTCCTTCGAGATCAAGGTCGGCCTGGCCGAGATGCTCAAGGGTGGCGTGATCATGGACGTGACCACGCCCGAGCAGGCCAAGATCGCCGAAGAGGCCGGCGCCGCGGCCGTGATGGCCCTGGAGCGCGTGCCCGCCGACATCCGCCGCGAGGGCGGCGTGGCCCGCATGTGCGCGGTGGAGATCATCGAGGGCATCCAGCGCACGGTCTCGATTCCGGTGATGGCCAAGGTGCGCATCGGTCACTTCCTCGAGGCCCGGGTGCTCGAGAGCCTGGGCGTCGACTTCATCGACGAGAGCGAGGTGCTGACCCCGGCCGACGAGGAGCACCACGTCGCCAAGCACGACTTCCGCTCGCCCTTCGTCTGCGGCGCCCGCGACCTGGGCGAGGCGCTGCGCCGCATCGGCGAGGGGGCGGCCATGATCCGCACCAAGGGCGAGGCGGGCAGCGGCAACATCGTCGAGGCCGTGCGCCACCTGCGCGCGGTCACCGGCGAGATCCGCGCCCTGGCCTCACTGCGCCCCGAAGAGCTGGCCGCCGCCGCCAAAGAGCTCTCGGCGCCCGTCGAGCTGGTGCGCCAGGTGGCCCGCGACGGACGCCTGCCGGTGCCGAATTTCGCCGCCGGCGGCATCGCCACGCCCTCGGACGCGGCGCTGTGCATGTCGCTGGGCGCCGAGGCCGTCTTCGTGGGCTCGGGCATCTTCAAGAGCGGCGACCCCGCCACCCTGGCCCGGGCCGTGGTCCGCGCCACCACCCACTGGCAGGAGCCCGAAGAGGTGCTCGCGGCCAGCCGCGGGCTGGGCGCCGCCATGCCGGGCATCGAGATGGAGACCCTCGACGAGAGCGAGCGCCTGGCCAACCGCGGCTGGTAGGCGTGATCCGGGTCGGCATCCTCGCCATCCAGGGCGACGTGGCGGCCCACGCCGCCGCGCTGGCCCGGCTGGGCGCCCTTGCGGTCGAGGTGCGGCGGGCCAAGCAGCTCGACGGGCTCGACGCCCTGATCCTGCCCGGCGGGGAGAGCACCACCATCTCGAAGGGCCTGGAGCGGCTGTCGCTCTACGAGCCCCTGGAGGCCTTCGCCCGGGCCGGGCGGCCGCTGCTGGGCACCTGCGCCGGCGCGGTGCTGCTCGCCCGCCAGGTCGAGAACCACCCGGTGCGCAGCCTGGGCCTGATCGACGCCGTAGCGGTGCGCAACGCCTACGGCACCCAGGTGGACTCCTTCGAGGCCGCCGCCGAGGAGGGCCCCTGGGCCGGCCTGGCCTGCGTCTTCATCCGCGCCCCCCAGCTGCGCGACACGGGGCCGGGCGTCGAGGTGCTGGCCCGGGTGGGGGGCCGGCCGGTGGCCGTGCGCCAGGGTCGGGTCTGGGCCACCACCTTCCACCCCGAGCTCACCGACGACCCGCGTGTGCACCAGGCGCTGCTCGCCGAGGCCCAGAAGCTGCGCTAAGCAATGCGCCCTCTGGGGCGGCCGCCGTGGCCCCCCGTTTCGCCTCACCTCGGTCCCCGTCGGGACCCGGCACCCGCCGCCGTCCAGGAGGATCCGTGCGAGAGTACGAGTTCACCTTCGTCGTCCAGCCCGAGATCACCGAAGAGGGGATCCAGGCCATCCAACAGCGCTTCGAGGGCATCCTCGAGAAGAGCGAATCCGAGAAGCTCTTCTACGAAGACTGGGGACGCCGGCGCCTGGCCTACGAGATCCGCAGCTTCCAGAAGGGCCACTACCAGGTGCTGCACTTCCTGTCGGAGGGCGCAGTGATCCCCGAGCTCGAGCGCTCGGCCCGGCTCGACGACTCGATCCTGCGCTTCCTGACCGTGCAGGCCGATGACGACGTGCGCGACCTCGAGGCGCGCCGCGCCGAGGGCGTGACCGCCGAAGAAGACCGCATCAAGCGCGCCGCCGAGAAGGCCGCGCGCGACGCCGAAGACGCCGCCGAGGCCGAGCGCGCCGCCCGCGAGGCGGCCAGCGCGGCGGCCGCCGCGGCGGCCGCGGCAGAGAGCGCGGCAGAGAGCGCGCCCGAGGCCGCGGCAGAGAGCGCGCCCGAGACCGCGGCAGAGAGCGCACCCGAGGCCGCGGCAGAGAGCGCGCCCGAGACCGCGGAAGGCGGAGCGGACGCGGATGCCGCGACGGCCGAGGCCCCGGCCAGCGACGAGACGCCGGGCGAGGCCGTCGAGCAGGAGGAGCCCACGCCGTGACCCAGGTGAAGCTGATCCTGGTCGAGTCGATCCATAGCCTCGGCGAGGCCGGCGAGCTGGTGCGCGTCAAGCCCGGCTACGCCCGCAACTTTCTGCTGCCCCAGGGCAAGGCGATGCTCGCCACCGAGAGCCGGGTGAAGGAGCTCGAGCACACCAAGCGCATCGCCCAGGAGAAGGCGGCCAAGGAGCTCAACGACCTCAAGGCGGTGAAGAAGCAGCTCGAGGGCATCTCGGTCGAGATCGGCGCACGCGCCGGCGGCTCGGGCAAGCTCTTCGGATCGGTCACCTCCCAGCAGATCGCCGAGCAGATCAAAGCGGCGGGTCTCTCGGTCGACAAACGGCGCATCGAGCTCGGTGAGCCGATCAAGGAAGTCGGCGAGCACAAGGTGAAGGTGAAGCTCCACAGCGAGCTCTTCGCCGAGGTCGCGGTCACCGTGACGGCCGAGGGGGGTCCGTCCCCCGAGGAAGCGCTCGAAGAGGACATGGACGACCGCGAGCAGCGACGACGCGAACGCGACGAGTCGGAAGACGACGAAGAAGACGAGCGGGACGCGCCCGAGGCGCCCGCCGACGACGAGTAGTCTTCATTTCCAACTTCGCATCCGCCCCGCTCTGATAGAATTTCCCCCGGTCGAAGCAAGGGGGGTGGGGGATGGTCGACGCCGTTCACGTCGGAGGGCGCGGAGCCGAGATCGCGACGGGGCGCGTCCCGCCCCACGATCTCGAGGCCGAGAAGGCGGTGCTCTCGGCGCTGCTGATCGACAACATCGCGATTCATACCGTGCTCGAGGTGGTGTCGCCCGACGACTTCTACCACCCCAGCCACCAGCAGATCTACAAGACCATGCTGGCGCTGCAGGAAGAGAACTCGCCCGTCGACCTGCACACCCTGGCCGACGCGCTCAACGTCGCCAAGAAGCTCGACCGCGTCGGCGGCCTGGTGACGCTCTCGGAGATCGCCGACTACGAGGCCACCGCAGCGAACGTGGTGCACCACGCGCGCATCGTGCGCGACAAGGCGGTCAAGCGCCGGCTGATCCAGCTGGCCACCGAGATCGTCGAGCAGGGCTTCGAGGAGTCGGAGGGCGCCGAGAAGCTGCTCGACGA
>Ga0224508_10004387_pt1 | contig 11536 bp, 12 predicted proteins | sample SF_Jan12_sed_USG_4_FD_170157 | JGI IMG/M metagenome (GOLD analysis project Ga0224508, IMG submission 170157) | Sediment microbial communities from San Francisco Bay, California, United States - SF_Jan12_sed_USGS_21 | ecosystem: Environmental > Aquatic > Marine > Sediment | place: USA...
TTCGTCGAGTTCCGCCATCTCGGCGATACCGCCGGCGTTGTCCGTAACCGGTCCGTAGGCATCGAGCGCCACCACCATGCCCGCGAGAGCCAACATGGCGGTAACGGCAACGGCAATGCCAAACAGGCCCGCCAGCATGTAGGTCGCGATTATGGCGGCGCAAATCAGCAGCGCCGGGATCGCGGTCGCTTCCATTGAAATGGCCAGCCCCTGGATGACATTGGTGCCATGGCCCGTGGTCGACGACTGGGCGATCGAGCGAACCGGGCGATACTCGGTGCTGGTATAGTATTCGGTGACCCAGATGATCAGCCCGGTCAGCAAGAGACCGATGACGCCGCAAAGGAACAGGCTCATGCCGGTGAAGGACTGCCCGCCGGCGTTGAAGACGGTATCCATGCCAAGCAGGGTATCGGTAACCGGCCAAAGCGCTCCCGCCGACAGCACGGCGCCGGCGATAAAGCCCTTATAAAGAGCCCCCATGATGCTCTGGCTCGCGCCAAGCCGCACGAAGAACGTCGAAATTACCGAGGTCAGGATACACACCGCTCCGATCACCAGCGGGTAAAGCATCAACGGTCCGGCGATCGCCTGTCCAACGAACAGGATCGACGCCAGAACCATGGTCGCCACAACGGACACGACATAGGTCTCGAACAAATCCGCTGCCATGCCGGCGCAGTCGCCGACATTGTCGCCGACATTGTCGGCAATCACCGCGGGATTGCGCGGGTCGTCCTCGGGGATGCCCGCTTCCACTTTGCCGACCAGGTCAGCGCCCACATCGGCGCCCTTGGTAAAGATGCCGCCGCCCAATCGCGCGAAGATCGAAATCAGCGATGCCCCAAACCCAAGTCCGACCAGCGGATCGACCAGCGCCCGGCCACTCGCGCCATCGCTCAGCAGGAACCAGTACGTCCCCGCCACTGCGAACAACGCCAGCCCCGCGACCAGCATCCCGGTTACCGAACCGGCCTTGAAGGAGACCGCAAGCCCTTCCGCCAACCCGGTGCGGGCGGCTTCCGTGGTGCGGACATTCGCCCGAACCGAGACGAGCATGCCGATATATCCGGTCGCGCCGGACAGCACCGCGCCGATCACGTAGGCCGCAGCGACCTGCCAGCCGAGCAGGAAGTAAAGGATGAGTGCGATCACAATTCCAACGATGCCGATCGCCGTGTATTGACGATTGAGATAGGCCCCGGCGCCTTCCTGGATTGCGCCGGCAATCTCCTGCATCCGCTCGGAACCGGCGCTCGCGGTCCAAACGGACCGGCCTGCAACTATTCCATAAGCAATGGCCACCGCAACACAAACGAAGACGAATACGAGCATTTCCCGAACCTGGATTTGTTATTGAGAAATCGATGAAACGTGGCGTCGCGCGACCCGTGTACTCCCCCAAAATCGCGAATCGAATGGGCTGCCGCGAAGCGGCCGGAACATGCCAGAACACGGGGACGATGGCAACCGCCGATCCCTTCCGGATGGTCCAGGATCACGCGGTCCGGCGCACGCCCCTACCGCTGTGTCTTCGCTTGGCAGCGGCGCATCAGCGCCAACCAGATCAAGGATGCCAGCACGAACAGGATCGGCGCCACGCCGGCCAAGTTGACCGCGCCCCAGCCGAAGCTGTGCTCGACCCATCCGGATGCCAGCGCCGCCGCTGAAACCATTGAAAATACGAGAAAGTCGTTCAACGCCTGAACTTTCGCCTTTTCCTCCGGCGCGTATGTGCTGATGAGCAGCGTCGTGCCGCCGACAAACAGGAAATTCCAGCCGAGCCCAAGCAGAACCAACCCGGCCCAAAAATGCCAAACGCCGGTACCGTTCAAATTGACCGCAATGCACAGAAGCATCAGCACCGCGCCGGCGAAAATCATCCATACCTCGCCGAATCGCTTGATCAGGTGTCCGGTGAAAAAGCTCGGCGCGTACATGCCAAGGATATGCCACTGAATGACCCAGGCCGCGTCATCGAAAATATGGCCGTATGAGACCATCGCCAACGGAGTCGCCGTCATCACAAAGGTCATGATGGTATAGCCGATCATGGCGGCCAGCACGGCCACGACGAAGGCCGGCTGGCGGGCGATGACCGATAAGGCCCTGCCGCTGCTGGCGCGCTCCTCGGCGCGAGGCACCGGTATATCGACCCGCGTAAGCAACATGATCGTCACGACGGAAAGCCCCATCATGGCGGTGAACCCGCCGGCAAACATGACCGGCGAGAAGAGATCACGGCTCCATTTCGCGAGTTCCGGGCCGATAACCGCCGCAATGACGCCGCCTGCCAGAACGAAGGAAATCGCCCGGCTCTTGAATGCCTCGCTGGCGGTATCGGCCGCGGCGAAGCGATAGTATTGCCAGATCGCATTATGGGCGCCGAAGATCAATCCGGCCGCGGCAAATAGCCAAAAGCTTTGGGCGAAGATCGCATAGGTGGCGAGCGCCGCGCCGCTCATCCCGATCAACTGGCCGGCGATGAATATCGTGCGCCGGCCGAAGCGCCGCATCAGCAGTGACGCGGGAACCGTGGCCGTCATGGTGGCCACCCATTGCAACGCCAAAGGCAAGGTTGCCAGTGCCTTGTCCGGCGCAATCGTCTGTGCCACCAACGGCGACGTCGCCAGCACGAGCGAACTGCCCGACATCGAGAGCGCGAGCGAGAACGACAACAGAACGACATTGCTCCGGGTCGGGTCGCGGCCGGCCACGGCCCCCCCTGGATAATCCGATGTCATTTTGGTTGCCGATCCCTAGGAGTTTGGCTCAGTTGGATTGTGCGGCACGCTCGAACGCACCTTGAATCAGCACATTCTTGACCTTGCCCTTGCCGACCGTCCTGTCGCTGGCCCGCTTGAGGCGCCGTCTCACCGCTTTGACGTTGATTCCGCCGCTACCCGGCGACCGATAGGCGTAGTAATCGAAGAGGTCTTTGATGAAGGCGTCCTTCAGCCTTGGAAAGACCAATCGAACCTCATCCTTCGTGTTTTCATCATGCATTTCAAGGGTAATGCGAAACAGGACATATTTCTGAATCTCGCGGTTGCGGATAATCGGTATCACCAGGTTCTTGACGTTCAGATAGACCGGATCCGCGGTGATATTTGCCGACCCCTCCAGCTCCGCCGTCTTCTGATCTTCCGGCGTCTCGGCGTCCTGTCCCTGCAAAAAGAAAAACGCCGCCCCGCCGCCCGCAAGCAGCAGCACGACCAAAACGATTATGATTACCAGTTTCATCGACCGCTCTGCCGGGTACCGATCCTATTCCGCCGGGCCATGATCGGCACGCCGGTCAACCGGCGGTAGGTATACCGCCCACTGCCGCGCCACGCCAAAGGATTATCGATGGGTGTAGCCGGTCGCCGAAAAGGTCATGGGCTGTCCCTGCCCGTCCAGCACGCGCACGCCGGCGCCGGCTTCGATCAATCCGATCTCCGTCATCGGCAGCCCAACCGTCGCCGACAAAGCCGCAACCGCCGGTCCGGCATCGGCGGGCACGGTGAACAGCAGTTCATAGTCGTCCCCGCCGGTGAGAACGGTCTCGCGCAGGTCGGGCGTGCCCGCGACCGCATTTCCGGCCGCTTTCGACAGGGGAACGCGGTCGCATTCGACGACCCCCGCCACGCCGGAAACATCCGCGATATGGCCGAGATCTCCGACCAGACCATCCGAGACGTCCATGGCGGCGGTTGCCAAGCCGACAAGCCCGGCGCCGACGGCCAGACGGGGCTGCGGCAACCGGTATCGATCGGCCAGCCAATCCCGGTCTGCGGTGCCCAGCATCGATAGCTCGCCCCTGAGCGCGCGCAGACCGAGCGCACCGTCGCCGATCGTACCGCTCACAAAGATACGATCGCCCGGCCGCGCGCCTCCGCGGCGCAAGGCGCCGCCTTGTTTAACCTCGCCGAAGGCGGTTACGGTCAGGCACATCGGGCCTGGGATCGACACGCTGTCGCCGCCGGCAAGGGCGACATCAAAGGCCGCCTGATCCACGGCGAGACCGGCGGTAAAATCCGCCAGCCACGCATCCTCGATCGACGACGGCAGGGCGAGGTTCAGCGTATAGCACCGCGCGGTGGCCCCCATTCCCGCAATGTCGGAAAGGTTGACCCGCAACAATTTGCGCGCGATGAGCGCTGCGGGCTCGTCGCCGATAAAATGCACGCCGGCGACCATGGTATCGGTGGTCACCACCAGATCGCAGCCCGTGGTTGGGGGGATGATTGCGGCGTCGTCGCGCAATCCGAATGCGCCGGGCCAGCCCGCCGCCAAGGGAGCCAGATAGCGTTCTATCCGATCGAATTCACCCGTCCGAACCGGCGTCATGGGTGCCATCCACCGTGTTCGTTTGCTGTTTCCGGTGCCGGGCGACACGGTCGAGCACTGCGTTGACCAGGGCCGGCTCGCGTTCATTGAAGAATGCATCCGCAACGGCAACGTATTCGTTGATCGTCAACGCGGAGTCGATGTCGTCGCGGTCATGCAGCTCATACGCGCCGGCCCGCAGGATGACCCGCATCAAGACTTCAAGCCGATCCAGCCGGCGGTCCTTATCGAGCGCATCATTCAAGAATCCATCCAAGCGGGGCCGATCCCCGGTCGCGCCCCGGACAATATCGGCGAACAGGGTCATATCGATTTCGGACGGCGCCGTCGGCGGCTCGGTATCGCCGAGGCGATGACCGCTGAAATCGGCGATCACCGATTCAACCGGCTCGTTGCCGAATTCAAGCTGGTACAATGCCTGAACCGCCGCGACACGGGCGCCGCGCCGCAATCGCCCGATCGAAGATCCGGCAGGATTATTCATGAGGATTGGACAGCGAAGCGGCGCCGCAAGGCAACCATGCGCAAACACGCTTCCACGGCGGCGCGGCCCTTGTCGCCCTGATCCTGCGCCGCCCTTGCCCAGGCTTGGTCACGGTTCTCGCAGGTCAAAATGCCATAACCAATGGCCAGCCCGTCGCGGACGGACAGGTCCATCAGGCCGCGCGCGCTTTCCTGGCACACATAATCGTAATGCGTGGTTTCACCGCGGATGACGCAGCCGAGGGCCACGTAACCATCGAAGCCGCCCGCCCCGCCGGCACGTGCCGCGTGGGCGATCGCGCCGGGTATTTCGAACGCACCCGGCACCGCCAGCCGCTCGAACCGGGCGCCGGATGCCGACAGTGCGGCTTCTGCGCCTCGGCCCATTTCATCCGCAAGCTCCTCGTAAAAGCGGGCCTCGACAACCAGGATATTCGGCGATGTCTCGTTCATTGAGCGGTATTCAATCTATGGCAATCGGACGTTGCTCGACGACCTTCAAGCCGTATCCGTCGAGCCCGACGATGGTCCGTTTTGTGTTGGACAGCAAAATCATTTCGCTGACACCGAGGTCGAGCAGGATTTGCGCACCCACGCCATAGTCGCGCAAGGCGCGCCGGGCGATCGGCTCGCCATTGCCATTGGCTTCGCGCGCCGCCACCTGTTCCGACAGATATGTCGGGTGCGGTTCGCGGATCAGCACGATCGCGCCCTTGCCCGTCCGGTCGATCATTTGCATCGCGGTATGCAGCTCGTCGCCGCGCCCGCTTTCCGCGTCGCCCAAGACGTCGTCGAGCAGGTTGATGGCGTGCATCCGCACCATCACCGGACCGCCTTCCGACAGGTCGCCTTTGACCAGGGCGATATGTTCCGCATAGGAGGTCTTGTCGACAAAGACGTAGATCCTAAACTCTCCGCCGAACCGGCTCACCAGCGTGGTTTCGCCGATCCGCTCCACGCTCCGGTCGTTACGCAACCGGTAGGCGATGAGATCGGCGATGGAACCGACTTTCAGGCCGTGAAATTGCGCGAACGGGATCAGATCGTTGAGCCGGGCCATCGTCCCGTCTTCATTCATGATCTCACAGATCACGCCGGACGGATTTAACCCGGCCAGCCGCGAAATATCGACCGCCGCCTCCGTATGGCCGGTCCGCACGAGCACGCCGCCTTCCCGCGCCATCAGGGGAAATACGTGACCGGGCGTCCCTATGTCTTTTGGCCCCCGTTCCGGATCGATCGCCACCGCGACGGTACGCGCGCGGTCCGGGGCCGAGATGCCGGTCGTGACGCCTTCCGTCGCCTCGATCGAGACCGTGAAAGCGGTCTGATGGCGGCTTTGATTTTTCTGGCTCATCAAATCGAGGCCGAGATTTTCGCACCGCTTCCGGGTCAAGGCGAGGCAGATCAAGCCGCGGCCGTACTTCGCCATGAAGTTTATGGCGTCCGGCGTCGTCATCTGCGCCGGGATCACCAAATCGCCTTCGTTCTCGCGTTCCTCGTCATCGACGAGGATGAACATGCGCCCATTGCGGGCATCGTCGATGATGTCCTCGATCGGCGACAGGAAGGACAAGTCCTCCGCCGCCCGCGCGACTGCTTGTTTGCTTACCGTCCGCATTGATTCGCGTTTCGAGGCCAATTCTCCACTCCCATCATTGACCCATTTGAAGCCGTGCAACATATCGGGCGACCTGATCCACCTCAAGGTTTACCAAGTCGCCGGGCTGCACCGCGCCGAAAGTGGTCTTCTCAGCCGTATGCGGAATGATGTTAACGCCAAATCGATGGCCATCAACCTCATTGACCGTCAGCGAAACGCCGTCGAGCGCAACCGACCCCTTGGCGGCGATGAACCGGCTCAGCTCCGCCGGCGCTTCGAAAACATACCGGATGCTGTCGCCATCGGGACGGCGATCGGCCACCTCCGCCACCCCGTCCACATGGCCCGAAACCAGATGACCGTCGAGGTGATCGCCCAGCCTCAACGACCGTTCCAGATTGACCCGGCCATCCGCGCGCCAGCCGCCCAGCGTGGTGCAGGCCACCGTCTCTGCGGAAACGTCGACGGAGAACCACCGGGCATCCGCGCCGTCGCCGGACTCTACCACCGTCAGGCATGCGCCGGAGCAGGCGATCGACGCGCCGATTGCAAGCGATTCCACCGGGTATGCGGTCTCGATCGCGAGCCGAAGTCCGCCCGCCTGGGCGTCCGCAGACCGAACCCGGCCGAGATCGGTGATTAATCCCGTGAACATACGGGTAACCTAGTGCCGCTTTGCCAGGGTTTCCAGCAGATCGGCGCCGAGCACCCTGATACCCTTGCGGTCGAACCGGGCCATTGCGTCGAGCGACTCGAGCCCGAGCGCCGAAACCCCCGCCAAACCGTCGCCGCCGATCACGCCGTTACTCCGATACCATGCGATGCGATCGATCAAATCCGCCCGCATCAGTCCGGCGGCAAGCGTTGCGCCGCCTTCCACCAGGAGCCGGGTCAATCCCCGCTCGCCGAGCGCCGCAAGAGCGGGATGCAACGCCAACAGGCCGAAGCCGCCAACCGGCACCTCGATCACCTCGACGCCCAATGCTTGCAATGACGCGCGGCGTTCACCGTCGCTTCCCTGGCCCGTGACAACCCAGACGGGGCGGTCGCGCGCACTCCGGGCCAGGGCGCTTTCCGCCGGCAGGCGGAGCGCACTGTCCAATACGATTGCCACAGGCGACCGTCCCTCGAGCCCAGGCAGACGGCAGGTCAAGCGTGGGTCGTCGGCCAGCGCCGTGCCGATCCCCACCATGATGCCGTCATACTGGGCACGTAACAGATGACCGTGCGCCCGCGCCTCGGCCCCCGTGATCCATCGGCTCTCACCCGAGGCGAGCGCGATGCGGCCGTCCAGCGTGCTTGCAATCTTGAGGCAGACGAGCGGCCGGCCCGAAAGCTGGCGCATCGCAAAACCGGCGTTCAACGCCGCCGCCTCGTCGCCGCAAACGCCGCCGGTCACCGCGAGCCCTGCTTCCTCCAGCCGCGCTTGTCCGGCGCCGCGCACCCGTGGATCCGGGTCCTCCATCGCAATGACGACACGGGCCACGCCCGCGTCGATCAGCGCCTCGGTACAGGGCGGCGTCTTGCCGTGATGGTTGCAGGGTTCGAGGGACACATAAGCGGTGGCGCCTTTGGCCAAGCTTCCGGCCCGCCGCAACGCCTCGATCTCCGCATGCGGCCTGCCGCCGGGCTGCGTCCAGCCGCGGCCGACGACGCGGCCGCTTTCCGGCATGACCAAGACACAGCCGACCGCCGGGTTGGGCCAGACGTTTCCGAGGCCTCGGCGCGCCAGGGCCAAGGTGGCCCGCATGAATTTCTGGTCGGTCGTCTCAGACCTCTTCTTCTTCGACGGTGAGCTGGTCGGTAATGAAATCCTCGAAATCCTTCGCCTCGCGGAAATTACGGTACACCGAAGCAAACCGGACATAGGCGACCTGATCGAGCGAATGCAGGGCTTCCATGATGATGGTGCCGATCGTGTCGACCTTGATCTCGGTCTCCCCCATGCTTTCGAGACGCCGCACGATACTGTTGACCACCTGTTCCAGCCGCTCGGGCTCGACCGGCCGCTTGCGCAGCGCGATCATCATCGACCGGGCCAGCTTGTCGCGGTCGAACGGTTCGCGCTGATTGTTGCGCTTCAGCACGGTCAGCTCGCGAAGTTGGACCCGTTCGAAGGTCGTGAAACGCGCCGCACAGTTGGGACAGAAGCGGCGGCGGCGGATCGCATGATTGTCCTCCGTTGGCCGCGAGTCCTTCACTTGCGTATCGTTGTGGCCGCAAAATGGACAGCGCATGGGTATCGACTCCTTAAGGCGGCGCGGGCGCTAGGTCCCCGCCGGATAAATCGGAAAGCGCCGGCATAGCTCGCCGACCCGTTTTTGCACCGAGGCCTCCACCGCCCCGTTGTCGTCACCGTTGGCGGCCAGCCCGTCCAGCACCTCGATGATCAAGGCGCCGACCTGCCTGAACTCCGCCTGGCCGAAGCCACGGGTCGTCCCGGCCGGCGTACCGAGCCGGATACCGGACGTAACCGTGGGTTTCTCCGGATCGAAGGGAATGCCGTTCTTGTTGCACGTCAGCCCGGCCCGCTCGAGGCTCTTTTCAGCCACGTTGCCGGTTAAACTCTTCGGTCGCAGGTCGACCAGCATCAAATGCGTGTCGGTGCCGCCGGACACGATGTCGAGCCCGCCCTCGGACAGGGTCGCGGCAAGCGCGCGAGCATTGTCCACCACCGCCTGCGCATAGATCCGGAATTCCGGCTTCAACGCCTCGCCGAACGCGACGGCTTTGCCGGCGATCATGTGCATCAGCGGCCCGCCCTGCGTGCCCGGGAAAATCGCGGAGTTGATCTTCTTGCCGAGGTCGAGGTCATTCGACAGGATCATGCCGCCGCGGGCACCGCGCAGGGTCTTATGCGTGGTCGTGGTGACGACATGGGCATGGGTGAGCGGGCTCGGATGAACGCCCGCCGCGACGAGGCCCGCGAAATGCGCCATGTCGACCAAGAAATACGCACCGACCGCGTCGGCAATGGCCCGAAAACGGGGAAAGTCGATGACCCGCGGATAGGCCGACCCGCCCGCCACGATGATCGCCGGCTTGTGTTCATGGGCCAGTTTCTCCACCTCGTCGAAGTCGATCAGCGCGTCCTGGCGGCGCACGCCGTATTGCACCGCGTTGAACCATTTGCCCGATTGGTTCGGCGGCGCCCCATGCGTCAGGTGCCCGCCAGCGGCGAGCGACAACCCCATCAAGGTATCTCCCGGCTTCAGCAGCGCCATGTATGCCGCTCCATTCGCCTGCGCACCGGAATGCGGCTGCACATTCGCGAATTTGCAATCAAACAACTTCTTCGCCCGGTCGATCGCGAGCTGCTCGGCAATGTCGACGAATTCACAACCGCCATAGTACCGGCGGCCCGGATACCCCTCGGCGTATTTGTTCGTGAGCACGGTCCCGATCGCCTGGAGCACCGCCCGGCTGACGATATTCTCCGATGCGATCAGCTCGACCTGATCCTGCTGGCGGCCGAGTTCGCCAAGAATCGCCTTGTGGATATCCGGATCCCCATCGGCGATATCCTTGGTAAAAAACGCATCGAAGTCACCGAGCGCGGGAGCAGTGTTTTCGGCCATGTGTTCCTACTCTAGAGAGTTAAAGTGTTTATTCCCGTGGCGCCGCGTGCCGGCGTCACGACATCTTATCAATGCGCCGCTGGTGCCGACCGCCTTCGAACGGTGTATCGAGAAATACGCGCAGGCAATCACCCGCGGTTTCAACGCCGGTCGTCCGCGCGCCAAGCGCCAGGACGTTGGCGTCATTATGCTGTCGGCTGAGCCGGGCATCGGTTGTGTCCCGGCACACCGCCGCCCGCAGGTGCGGATGGCGGTTCGCGGCAATCGAGATGCCGATACCGGTCCCACAGACGAGCACGCCGCGCGTCGCTTGCCCATCCTTGAGCGCGGCCGCCAGGGCATCCGCGAAATCGGGATAATCCACCGATTCAGCCCCGTCCGTACCCAGATCGAGGGCTCGGAATCCGAGTTCGCCCAACAACTCGATCAGAACGGCTTTCAACGCCGCGCCGGCATGGTCTGCAGCGATGGCGATACTCTCTTGCGCCATGGCGTATCAGCTCCTGAAAATCTCTGTCGGACGGCCTAACTGCCATCCTGAGTTCGAATACCATATGTCGGGGCTGCATTCCAGCGCGACACAAGGTGTCGCCGATGCCCCCATCGGTCGTGATCGTGCCACAATTCAGATCCAAGTCTTGAGTAAGGGAAAGCAAGACAAAAAGGCCAAAATATACCCATAAGGAGCACCCAGTTTGCCCAATCAGACTTCATATTGTGTTAATAAATGTTAATTTCTCCAGATGTTGTGTTAACTTTTTGGGCATTTATTAATATTTATTCAGATTAGGTAGCTCTAAAATTATAAATATTAACGTTTATCAAATGGAAATTGACAGTTATATGGATATTATGTAGAAATACTTTCAATAATCTGATCCGAAGAGGCTTCCGATAAATGACAAAGAATGCTGGGGAGACTACAGCCTCGTCCGAGGAAATTCTTAAGATGACCGCCGATGTCGTTGCCGCATATCTCGGTAACAACACGCTTCCGGCCACAGAGATTCCGTCGGTCATCAATACAGTTTACGGTTCGTTGCGCAATTTAGACGGCGTGCTGACCAACGGTAGCGTCCGGCCGCCCAAGGCACCGGTACCCATCCGCAAATCGATTACTCCTGACTACATCGTCTGCCTGGAAGACGGCAAAAAGCTGAAAATGCTGAAGCGCCACTTGCGCACCGTCTATGGCATGACGCCTGAAGAATACCGTGCCAAATGGGGTCTTCCTTCGGACTATCCGATGGTCGCGCCAAACTACTCACGGCAACGCTCGGCATTCGCTAAAAAGATCGGGCTAGGCCGCACCCCTGCTAGGAGCAAAAGAAAGAACGCCGCCTAATTCAAAGCGCGGCAACTTGGCACAGAACTGGCCGGTCTTTTTTAAGACCGGCCGAGTTTTTTGTGGCGGACATTAGTTCGATGGGCATGGATTCGCGTCGGCCCGGCGGGCTCGCATCCACTCAACACCCTCTTCATATCCGCGAAGGCGGGTATTCCGTATCGTCAGCAATTTCCGGATCCCGGATCGCCGCTA
>Ga0224508_10004388_pt1 | contig 11535 bp, 10 predicted proteins | sample SF_Jan12_sed_USG_4_FD_170157 | JGI IMG/M metagenome (GOLD analysis project Ga0224508, IMG submission 170157) | Sediment microbial communities from San Francisco Bay, California, United States - SF_Jan12_sed_USGS_21 | ecosystem: Environmental > Aquatic > Marine > Sediment | place: USA...
AAAGCACTTCTTGCTCTGGCCACGGGAACCGCAATCGCCGGCCTGCCTCTTACCGCCCTTGCAAAGCCGGGGCGACCGGCGAGTCCCAACAGTGTCGCTGGCGTACGCCGGCGCCACCGGCGGCGGAGACGCCGGCGGATTTACCGCAACATGCGATTGACCTCGCTACCCTACGGTTGTTCGGTGACCCGATTAAGGGGTGGAGTAACCTACTACCACTGCCGCGGCATCTGGTATCGGCCGGCGTACCAGGGCACCACGATCATCTATATCGTTGAAGACATTGATTCGGGCGCAAGCGTGGACGTGGAGTTCGACGAATATTGATAACATTCGGGAATGAGCTTCTTCGCAGAACTGAAGCGGCGGAACGTGTTTCGCGTTGCCGCCGCGTACCTGATCGCCGCGTGGGTCGTTCTGCAGCTTGCAGCTATCCTGATTGACACGCTCGATCTTCCCGACTGGACCGATCGATTCGTACTACTGCTGATCATCATCGGCTTCATTCCTACCGTCATCGCCGCCTGGGCCCTCGAATTGACACCCGAGGGCGTCAAACTCGAAAAGAATGTCGAACGCGGAAAGTTAGAAACGGATCGCACGGGACGTAAGCTCAATTACCTGATCATCGGCATGCTGGTGCTTGTCATAGCCGGCCTGATTGTCGAACGCGTGTTCTTTGACAGTGATGTCGAAACACCGGTGGCAGCGATCACGGTACCCGAGGCCGAGAGATCCGTGGCCGTATTGCCGTTTGCAGACTTCAGCCAGGCACAAGACCAGGAATGGTTCGCCGACGGGCTCGCGGACGAGATCCTTAACGCTCTGGCCCGCACCCCGGATATCCTGGTGGCGTCGCGTACGTCGGCATTCGCTTACAAGGGAACGGATAAAGACCTGCAGACGATCGCCCGGGAACTGAACGTAGCGCATGTGCTCGAAGGATCGATTCGCAGCGGTGGCGGACGCGTCCGCGTAACTGCACAACTGATTCGCGCAGCGGACGGGTTCCATCTCTGGTCGCAGACTTACGATGTCGACGCCGACGACATTATCCGTATCCAGGAGGACGTCTCGCTCAAGATTGCCGGCGCCCTGCAGACGACGCTGGATCCCGAGGCCTTGCAAGACATGATGCGCGTCGGCACGCGTTCGGTCAGGGCTTACCGTGCGTACATTCGCGCGTTGTCACTCAGGGCCGGATCGAACAGGACCGGCGACCGGTCAGGCTTCTTGAGTTCCTATGGGCAATTCGAGCTGGCGCGGAGTATCGACCCGAAGTTTGCGGCGGCACATCGCGAAGCCGCAAATTTCTGGAAGGTCCAGTTGGACCCAACCCGGCGACGCGGCGGCTCGACCGATCTCGCACGCTCGGAGATTCTCGAGAATTTTCTGGAACGCATCAATCTTGCAATCGACACGGCGACGGACGCGATCGATGAGAGCGGCAGCCGGGCTCAGAAGGCTGCGGTTGAATTGCGCTTGCGAACCGCGATACGACGTTTTCGCATCTATCTCGAGGCCAGGCCCAACGATTACCAGTCCTGGTACGACCTGCTGATTGTCGCGCAGGTCGCGGCCGACCGGGAGACGATCGACGAAGCGATGACGGTGCTGAAGAAAGCGGGCGAGTTCAATCGCTTCGCGGCCAACATGTACGTCAGTACAGCCTATCGATTCGGTGAGGCCTCTGTTGTCGCCGATTACGGTCTCAAGGCGCTCGAACGCTGGCCGAATGACACCGGTATCGCCTATCAGACGCATCGCAGCCTGCTGTGGGCTCTGCGTATCGAAGACGCCGCCGGCCTGGTGAGACGAATGAAGCAGTCGAATTCAACTAACCGGCTGGTTCGGGCCCGACAAGCCTGTGCCGAGGCCCGCCGCGACGAAGTGCTGCAGATTCTTGAAGAGCTTAGATCAGACGACGGCGTCGACGTTGCAGGCGAATGGGTGACCCTGATGCTGCTGGGCTCGCAACAGGAGGCTACTGAACTCCTTCAAGCCAACAAATTCGGTGAGGTCCCGTATGAGCTGGCCTCGTGGCTGATCTATGATACGTTCGATCCCACTCCGTTCCCCTTTCTCATGCAGATGCTGGAACGAGAGAACGTCAAGCGCCCACCCGTAGTCGAGATACCGTTCGCGTGTCCGGCGGATTGACTAGCCGCCGAAGCCCCTGGTGAAGCGGGCGAATACGTTTAATTCCTCCCGCTTGCGCGCAGTGTTCTCGAGCTGCTCGAGTTCTTCGCGCCATCGGCCACGAATGTCGATCGCGAGATCGCTGCTGCGCCGCCACATGTAACGAATTTCGATCGCTTCCTCGTTCTCGCGGTATTGGGGCGACAGCAACCAGCCGGCGTCGGTTCGGCCGTAGTTGATACCGACGCTGTGATCGGGACGAAAGTCGACAATGCTGGCGGAGGCGATCCAGGCGAGCCCGTCCGTATCGCCGCTACCGGCCAGCCCCATTGCCGCGCGTGTCGGTGTCTCCGGGGCGTAGCCGATTTCGCCGGCGACATTTAAACGCGGTCCGGTGGATCCTTCGGGCCAGCTCGCCGCGAAGCGGCCGACGATACCGATGTAGTCCTTTATGCGTCCATTACGGTCGCCGTCCTTCATGAGTGAGCGGGGCATGTAGGTAATATCGAAGCCTTGCTGGTTGATGGGTCCGAAGCGTCGAAAATTCTCCCACGCGTGGAAGTATGTAATTCTCGAGTCCTCGTCATTGAAGTCGATCGGGCCTCGCCGCACGTTACCCGCGCCACCAGCCTGGTTTTTCTGCAGAATCAGGTGACCGACCCAATTGTCGTTGACGTGCAATGTGGCGTGTACACCATCTGTCCAGTTCACGTTCGTGCCGCTGCTGTCGTTCCGATCCAGCGACTTTGTGAACACGCCGGCACGGCTAACGAATTTTGTCTGCAGCCGCCCGATCGCGACATCGAACTTTTCGCGACGAAAGCTGTGGATATAGAGTTCGTCGAAGGTGACGTCTCCATCGTCGATACTCGCCCCATTCGGCAATGTTCCATCGAGTACAAAGTTCGGGTTGCACTCCTCGCTCGAGCAAGGACTCGCCAGCCGCCCGCCGACGACCAGCGTGTCGGAAAACTTGTAGCTGCCGCCGATTCTAAAACGGCCACGCCATTCCGACGACCCCTGATCGGTGCCGTCGCGATTGTCGTTGTCCGTGTTGCTATAGCCCACTCGCAGATCACCCTTGAAGCTCCACGTGTCGGTCTCGCCACTCACATCCTCAATCGACCCGCTGGAATCGTCGAGCGAACCGCTCTCTGCGTCGACAACCTCGGCTGTTTCACCTTCATGGGCGGTGGCTGTCTCCTGGGCACAGGGCATCGTGCCCGGTAGAAATCCTGCAACGACCAGGAAAAGGGTTTCCAGAGCGTGCTTCCCGAATTTCCAATCGTGCCTGATCATAATGCCGATTCAGGGATTGCCAGCTCCAGCGCACGCACGTTGTCTCGCATGATGCTTATGAAGTCCCCTCCTGCGGGCCGGTTGCCGCCGGGGCGAAATACAAGGCTCCCGATACCCTTGTCCGCAAGTTGTCTCACGATATCCGGATGCGGTTCGTGCTCCCAGATCATCCACGCCGCGGCATGATTCTGAATTGCCGCAGACAGCTCGCGCCACTGCCCCTCGTCGGGCATTTCCTGCGGCTCCCAGTGGAACGAATAACCGTTTAGCTCGTAGCGACGAACCAGGTACTGGTAGACAGGGTGAGAGAGGAACAGCGGCACACCACCGATGCGCCGGGCAACGTCTCTGAGTCCTTCGTCCAACGCACGCAGATCGACTTCCAGCTTTGACAGCCGCTCAAGAAACTCGGCCTCGTTTTCCGGACGCAGGAGAACGAGCGCATCGCATACCGCCCGCGCCTGGCCGATCGCGAGCTCGACGTCCAGCCAGGTCGTGATAGCCGTGTCCGCGTGGCTGTGATCGCCGCCCGGACCATGACTGTGTGTTACATCGTCGGCGACCGGGATTAACCTGTCTGCCAGAGACGCCGTAGTATCAACGAGCCGCGACTGCGACAGGGTCACACGCTGTATCCAGCCTGCATATCCGGCGCCATTCAGCAGTACCAGGTCGGCCTGCTGGTATTCGGCGACGGTTTCCGCTGGCGGTGACCAGGTTGCAGGATCTATGTCCGCGGGAGCGGGGAACACGACTTTGACTGAGTCGCCCGCAATGCGCTCTGCGAAATACGCGAGCGGGTAGTTGACCGTGTAAACCTGCGGCGGGCCGTGCACGGCATTGCTGACCTGGCTCGCCTGCTCAGCCGGTGTGCAAGCAGCAATTATCAAGACGCACGCAAACAGCTCTATCGCCTTTGCCGACCGAAACCTCCTTTTCGTGGAAGACGTCACGCCACTACCAGGCTTTCGATCACACCCGGACCAAAGCGCCAGGTTAACAGCGTGATCAGCGTCGCAAAGACACTGCTCAGAATCATCACAATAGCTACCTCGGCCAGCAGCATGGAGGCCACGCGCGGCCGTGAGCCGCCGATTTTCAGCATCGTGTCGATTTCCCGCCGTCGCAGCCGATAAGAAAGCATGAACACCATCGCAGCCGTCGCGATTGTCGCCAGGCCAACGATGATGACGGCAGCCACAATGAATTGCTGAATGGTCAGCAAGGTGTCGAGTAATTCGTCGATGACGGTGACAGGGCGAACAATTTGACGGGTCGCATTGTCGCCGGTGTAGCGGCCACGAAGTATGACGCCGGATTTCTCGTCTTTCGGCACCGCGATGACCGCGGTGAGTGGATAGCCCGCAAGGTCGCCGTGAAAATGAAACGAACCGGCGTTCTCCTCGGTGATTTCGTTGTATTGAACGACCGAGGCGTTGGCAACGATGTTGTCTTCCGAGCGGCGGAGAACACCCGACACTGCCTCGGGACGCGCCAGGTCCTGGTGGCCATGACCCAGACCCTCGATGATCCAGGCAGTTTTTACGTCAACAAAAATAGCCTCGTCATCTGGCGTAAATGCCTTTTCCAATACTCCACTGACTCTCATCTTCAGCGGATATACACCGGCGAGGTCGAAAACCGTTTCCGGTGAGGAGGTCACGGTATCGCCGACCTGGATGCCCAATGACTCAGCCACCGCTGCACCAACGACGCATTCTCCCAGCACCGCCATCGGCCGGCCCGACGCAAAGCTCGAGTCGCGAAAACTGAAGTAATCGAAACTCGTACCAACGATTGGGTTAGATCGACTGCGAAACCGAACATAGAGCGGAATAGCGTCCGCGAGGCCAGAATCAGCAACCGTTGTCGCTTCGGAATAATCAATCAGCTCCGGATATTCCGCCGAGAAGTACAGCGAGTTCAGTGCCAGTTCCAGCGGGCTTCCTTTAGCGCCAACCAGTAACGGCGTCGCCTCCGCCCTCGCGGTCAGGTGTTCTGCGCTCTGCTCCACCACGACATTGAGCCCGACTGGCAGGTAAATGATCAGCATGATCGACGTGACCAGGATGGCGGTCTTCAGGCGATGGTAGACGAGATAACGCCAGGCCAGGTACAGCACGTCACGCATAAAAACCCTTGAAATCGATGACACGCCGGAATCGATGCAGGATGTCGTGATCGTGGGTCACGGCAATCAGCGTTGCAGCATTTTCGTCAGCATATTCAAAGAGGATATCCAGCACACGATCCTTGTTGACCGGATCGAGGTTACCTGTGGGTTCATCCGCCAGCAGCAACGGCGGCTCCACGACCAATGCGCGCACGACCGCAACACGCTGTTTTTCCCCCTGAGAGAGGTGGTTCGCGTAGCGGTGCAGCTTGTCGCCAATGCCGACGCGGCTTGCGATTTCTGCGGCACGCTCCAGCACGGTTTTGTCGAGATGCAATGTACGGTTAATTCGATACGGCAGGATAATATTGTCGAGAACGTTCAGGTACTCGAGCAGCTCGAATTCCTGAAACACCAGCCCGATATTCGCGATGCGAAAGTCACGCCGGGCCGCGTCATGCAGCCCGGAGACCTGGTTTCCATTCGTGGTGACCTGGCCTGATCGCGGGATTGCCGTACCCGCGATCAGGTTGAGCAAAGTCGTCTTGCCCGAGCCGCTGGGGCCGACAATGGCGACGGTTTCACCGTGCGCCACAGCCAGTTCAGGAACCTCCAGTGAGAAATCTCCCTCACCATAGGAGAACTGCAGGTCCTGAATTTCAATCATCAGCCCTGTTTGCCGTGAAACTCGTCAAGCCTTTCTCGGAGCAGTTTCGCCCATCCACGCATCATCCTGCGCGCATCGGCCTGGTTCGTAACGCGATTGGTGTAGGACACATGGCCACCCATGCGTTCTGCGGCTTTCCTGTCCGCGGCCCGCGCCAGAACATCGCCTGTTGTGGAGTCGTAAAGCTCGATGAAAAGGGTCGCCGCCCCCGAGCTGGTTGTATAGGTGCGGCTGCGGCCGGCTGACATCGTATCCGGTGCTGTAATGTCCAGGTCAATAATGGCGGGACGCACGAGCAGAACATCGTCGCCGGCCGTATCCACGATCTCATAGCCGCCTTCCCCACTGAGCTCTTCGGCAAAAATCTCACGGAACATGACGGCAACCTCGGTCTTTATCTTCTCCATGTCGCTGGATGAAACACTGATATTTGACCCTGCTCGTTTATGATCGCGCTGCCAGTTCTTCTTGAAGGCCACGTGACAATCCAGGATCATGACCTTGTTGTAAGCGCTGAAGTCAGCCGCCGAATCGATGTAGGCCGCCGCAACCTTGCGGTCCGGCACCAGTGTCAATCCGTCATGTGTCTCCTCTGCAAGTTCCTGTTTTTCCGCAATCGCCACTGGCGGCGCCAGCAACGCAAAGCTCATCACAACCGCAGCGGCCAAAATACCCATTCCTCTTGATAGTTCTCGCTCGATTCTCATGTTCAACCTCATTCGCTAGTTATGCCTCTCGACCCGTCCGGTCGGTGCTCACTACCATCTTTGCAATATCTGTTCCAGATCGCCACGCATCAAACGGCGGATAGGGCTTCCTCGTGCCCTGCCCCGATCTCCGAAATCTTGGGGTCGCCCCACTATATCGGAGCCAGGAGCTCGAGTTCCTGGGCATTTTTTGCGAGATCGTTTATCACCCGAAATTATTGCAGACTAATATGCTGGTGACTGCCGACGTACGAGAAATTGACTGGTAGCATAGGATCTGCCCCGAGGAACACCATGACCGACAACATCCGGATACGGCTTTTTTCGAAGATCATCATCTACTACGGTATTTGTCTTGCCCTGGTCCTTTACGCCGGACTGTCGCACCCGGAATGGATGCAATTCCTGCCGTTCGGGGGACTCGACGTTCTGCAAGACAACGCATCAGTTATCGAAGAAGGCGATCTGGTCGATCAGTTACTCGTCAACCAACGGCCAATATCCCTGTTCAACGATGCGATGAACCTCGTGTCGGCTCTGGCCGGGTGTCTCATTGTAATGATTCCGCTGCGCTGGCTGTACATGACGGATGGCCTCAAGAAATCGTGGAACCCGGATGTCGCCACCAGCCTGCTGGTGTTGCCACTCATCGTTACTGCAATCGTCTATATTGTTAAGTTCAGCCTTCCACTGGCCTTCGCTTTAGCCGGCATTTTCGCCGGCGTCAGGTATCGAACCTCGCTCAAGAGTCAGTCCGATGCGTTTTTTACGTTCGCCTGCATCGCCGTGGGCCTGTCAGCCGGCACGCGATCCCTGGGCATTGGGTTGGTGATGGCCATGTTCTTCGCGGTTACGATGCTCGCATTGCCACCGCGGCGCGGCGATCAGGAATAGGAGTTTCGGTAACGGCCACAGCGGACGCCAGTCTTCCCTTCATCTCACTATCCCTTGGCCTGGAAGCGTTTCATAATACAGGAGGTCGTGGCCCCATGAGGAGTCGAAATGTCAGCAGTAAGAAGAGCGTATTACGACGACAGCTACCGGAAGACACTCACAGCAATAGTGACCAATGTGGATGGCGAGTGGATCGAACTCGATGAGACGATCTTCTATCCCTTGGGCGGCGGGCAGCCCGGCGACACGGGATTCTTGACCGGACCCGACGGAAGAACACACCGGGTGCTGGACACCCGGAAAAGCGACACGGGCGATCAGATCAAGCACCAGCTCGATACGGACGACCATGGGCTGAAGCCTGGCGATACCGTCGACACCCAGATCGACTGGGAGCGGCGCTTCAAACACATGCGTATGCACACGAGCATGCACTTGCTCGGCTCACTGATCCCGGTGCCGGTAACGGGCGGATCGGTCGGGGCCGAGAAGAGCCGGCTCGATTTCGACCTCGGCGAGCACCAGATCGACAAGGATGACCTGACCACGCGTATCAACGCGCTCGTCAACGAGGCGCATGCGGTTGTGTTCGGAACGATCACCGAAGCCGAGCTCGACGAACGCCCGGAACTCGTCCGGACGATGTCGGTGCAGCCGCCAAGAGGTGCAGGCAACATTCGCACCGTGCGCGTCGAAGACGTCGACTATCAGCCCTGCGGCGGCACTCACGTCAACAACACGAGCGAGATCGGTGCGGTACGGGTCAGCAAGATCGAAAACAAGGGCAAACGCAATCGGCGCGTTCACCTGGTCCTCGAATAAACAACACGACGATTCGGCCACACCCTGAACTTGCGCCTTTGTTCGGGGTCCATTTTCAGACAGTCCGGAGGAAACCCATGCGCAAAGGCCTGGCCGCTGTTCTACTGACGCTCCTGGTGGCACAGGTGCCTGCGGCAAGTCGCCTCGCGTTGATGACCGAAGCACAAATAACGGGCGCGACACTGCGCATCGAGGTTCTGCCGCCCGTCGGCGACAAGAAAGCAGCAGAAATCGTCGAATGGCTGCGGTCCGCATCCGGAAATGTCAGTCTTGCCTACGGCCGCTTTCCCGTGCCGTCTCCCCGCATTGTCGTCGTGCCGACAGGCAACAGCCCGTGGGGCGGTAATTCGCCGGTTCCGTTCGGACGAGTGACACGCAATGGCGAGGAAAAAGTCGAGTTCTTCGTAAACGCCGAACGGCCCATCGAGGAGTTCTACGACGACTGGACGGCGACGCACGAGTTCAGCCACCTGATGTTGCCCTATGTCAGCGGTCGGCATAAGTGGATATCGGAAGGCTTCGCGAGTTATTACCAGAATATCCTGATGTCACGCGCCGGCCAGTACACGCCAAAGAGGGCCTGGACCAAACTGCACGAAGGCTTCGAGCGAGGCCGCGCATCGCGTCCGGAACTCTCACTGAACGATGCTGCCGCGTCCGGCATAAGACGGGCAAGAATGAAGATCTATTGGAGTGGTGCCGCGATCGCGCTGCTCGCGGACATCGAACTCCGCGAGCGCTCGGGTGGCAAAGAGTCGCTCGACGTTGCACTCGATAGGCTGCAGGAATGCTGCCTGCCCTCGGATCGCACATGGAGTGGACCCGAACTGTTCGGCAAGCTCGACTCGCTAGTTGATGAACCTGTATTCATGCCTCTTTACCGCCGTCATGCGAACAGCGCCGGCTTTCCCAACGTAGGCCCTGCGTTCGAGCGGTTGGGCGTCAAGATCGAAGGCGATAAAGTGCGCATCCATCGCGGTGCCGAGCTTGCTCACATACGCGAGGCCATAACGGGCCAGGCACTCTGACAAGGCGGAAACTACTTATCGGCAGCAATGCCAAATAGTGACAAACTGATGATGGAAACATCGGGAGAGTGAGCCATGAACGCAAAACTCCTGTTCAGCGTTGTCCTTTTCGCGTTGGGCCTGCAGATCTCGGGTTGCGATCGCAACAAGATCAGTTTCTCTGCAGATATACAGCCGATACTCAAGGCGAGCTGCCTCAACTGCCACAACAGTGCGAGCGACGAAGACGCCGATGAAGACGCAATGGGTGAAGGCGCCTACGCCAGCGGTTTCAGCGTTGCCAACTATGACGACGTCATGAAGGGGACGAGCCTGGGGCCGGTGGTCGTACCGGGCAGCAGCATGTCCAGCGCGCTCTACCTGGTTGTCGCCGGGAAGACGGATCCGGCAATCCGCATGCCGCCGCACCACGACGAATCCTGGGCCGAAGGGCGTGGCACCCCGTTGTCGGCTAACCAGATCGAGATGATCGCCGCCTGGATCGATCAGGGCGCAAAAAACAACTAGAACAGACCGTCGGGATGAGGGGTCGGCGTCATCAAAATCTGCCGCTGTCGCGGTCCATGATTAGCACCTAAATCACGGATGTTTATACCTATTTACTTGCCCTGTACCCCGTGCAATAAACGCCTTTGAAGCGAAAAAAGGTACAGCTTTTCAAAAGCAGGTACGGCGGGGAACCAAGCATGGCGAATTCTCAGATCGTGGGCGATACAAAGTATTTGTTCAAACGGGACAAGACGTGGTGGGTAAAGCTCTCGGTACCGCGTTCGCTGCGTGACCGACTCGGCTACGACTTGCGGCGTTCATTGCATACTCACGACATCGAGGCCGCGCGGGAGGCGCGCTGGGCCGCTATAGAAGATTTTCGGGGCGAAATTGAGAAGGTCAAGGCTGAGCATCAGGGTGAACTCGCCGATACGCGTGTCGCAGAGCCAGTCCATGAAAGGAACGAGACCGTGGAAGCAAAGCAAGGCGTTTGCCAGGTAGACCAGCACATCGTCGAAATCGTCAGCGACTCGGGAGAAGGCGCGCAGAAATGCGGCCAGATCCTTGGGTTGGTGAGCGGCAAGATGGGCAACGGCGTCTGGACAGTAGAGATCATTCCGGCCGAAATTCAGCCGCCGGCGCGAGAACGCCAGGGCGCCAGCGGGATTCGTGTCCGCATGGGATCGAAGTACGTGACCAACATGGGCGATGAAGCCGACATGGTCGTCGCCTTCAACGAGCAAGTGCTCTATTCCCGTATCGATAACGGCGCCTACAAGAAAGGCTCGGTCGTCTTGCTGGAGAGCATGTGGGCCGAGGATCCTGACGAGAGAATCCGCGAGCAATACAGGGAAGCACTCGCCGATTTTCACGAACAGGGACTGGTCGTACATGAACTGCCCATCGAGAAAGAGTGTCGGAAGCTCGTCAAGGACCCGCGCAAGGGCAAGAACATGTTCGTACTCGGCATGCTCTGCCGAATTTATCGGCGCGATGCCGACAAAGCGAAAGACGAGATCGCGAAGATTTTCAAAAAGAAGAGCGCGAAGGTTATCAGCATCAACCATGAGTTGTTCGATGCCGGTTACGCGTTCGCGCGCGACAACCTCGACTACGAGTTCGAAATACCCGCGGCCGAAGATGATCGCCTGGCGTCGGCGGTCGTCATCAATGGCAATACCGCGGCAGGGCTCGGGGTCATGGCTGCCGGCATAGAGCTGGTCTCGATGTATCCGATTACGCCGGCGACGTCGGCGTCTCATTATCTTGCAGAAGACTTTCATTTAACCGGTGGTTTCGTCCACCAGGCCGAGGATGAGATCGCGGCGATCGGTTTTGCGATCGGCGCGTCCTATGCAGGAAAAACGGCTTGCACCA
>Ga0224508_10004389_pt1 | contig 11535 bp, 4 predicted proteins | sample SF_Jan12_sed_USG_4_FD_170157 | JGI IMG/M metagenome (GOLD analysis project Ga0224508, IMG submission 170157) | Sediment microbial communities from San Francisco Bay, California, United States - SF_Jan12_sed_USGS_21 | ecosystem: Environmental > Aquatic > Marine > Sediment | place: USA: California...
ACACCTTCGTCATCGCCGCCGTTAACGTCGTCTTCCCATGATCTACATGACCTATCGTCCCAACATTGACATGCGGCTTCGTTCGCTCAAATTTCGCCTTGGACACGGTAGTTACCTCATTCTTGACGAGTTTCAGTTAATCAGCTGGCTTTTTTCATGATCACATCAGTGACATTACTTGGCGCCGGCGCATACTTCTTAAACTCCATGGAGAACGTCGCCCGCCCTTGTGTGGCCGAACGCAGCGACGTGGCATAACCAAACATCTCCGATAGCGGCACTTCCACCCGGACAACCTTACCCGCGGGCACCTCTTCCATGGCCAGAATAACGCCTCGGCGAGAGCTCAAATCGCCGTTCACAGCGCCCATGTAATCTTCCGGCGTCACCACTTCTACCGCCATGACCGGCTCAAGCAGCACCGGATCAGCTCTAAGCAGACCCTCACGAAAGGCCTGCATCGCCGCGGTCTTAAAGGCGTACTCTGACGAATCCACCTCGTGGTAGTTGCCATCGTAGACCACCACTTTGATATCCATGACGGGGTAACCAGCCAGCACCCCGGCCTCCATGGCACCCTCGACACCCTTTTGTACTGCCGGAATATATTCCCGAGGAATGGCGCCGCCCTTAATCTCATCTGAGAATTCGAAGCCTTGACCTCGTTGCAACGGCTCAATGCGCAGATATACATGCGCAAACTGACCACGACCACCGGTCTGCTTTGAGAACTTATGCTCTTGCTCCACACCTTTTCGAATGGTCTCACGGTAAGCAACCTGGGGCTTGCCTACATTGGCGTCCACATTAAACTCGCGTCTCATTCGATCGATGATGATCTCGAGATGTAGCTCTCCCATGCCCGAGATAATGGTCTGTCCAGACTCTTCGTCAGTCTTCACTCGAAATGAAGGATCCTCTTGCGCCAACTTGCCGAGGGCGATCCCCAATTTTTCCTGGTCCACCTTGGTCTTGGGTTCAACGGCCTGGGCTATCACCGGCTCCGGAAATTCCATCCGCTCCAAGGTGATGGCATGTTGAGGACTGGATAACGTGTCGCCGGTGGTAACTGACTTCAAGCCTACCGCAGCAGCAATATCACCCGCACGAACCTCTTTGAGCTCCTCTCTCTCATTGGCATGCATTTGCAGAATTCGCCCGATGCGCTCCTTCTTTCCCTTGGCTGGGTTGAGCACGCTATCTCCTGATTTGAGGACTCCGGAGTAAACCCTGAAAAACACTAGCTGACCGACAAACGGATCAGTGGCAATTTTGAAAGCCAGCGCCGAAAACGGCTCATCATCGTTCGGGCGACGTTCTGCCTCGGCGTCCTTGCCATCCATTTGGCCCTTAACCGGTGGCACATCCGCCGGAGAGGGAAGGTATTCGATAACAGCATCCAACATTGCCTGGACACCTTTGTTCTTAAATGCCGAACCGCATAGAACACAAACGATCTCGTTATCAAGTGTGCGTCGGCGCAAGCCACTCTTAATCTCCTCGACCGACAACTCGCCCTTTTCCAAGTATGCATCCATTAGCGCTTCATCGGCCTCGGCCGCGGTTTCCACCACTTTCTCTCTCAGCTCAGCGGCGCGCTGTTGCAATTGCTCAGGAATATCGCGCTCCTCGAAGCTCGCACCTTTTGTGCTGTTATCCCAGTAAATGGCCTTCATCTTGATCAGGTCCACTACCCCTTGGAACTTGTCTTCGCTGCCCACTGGAAGCTGAATGGGAACAGGATTTGCGCCCAGACGCGTGTGAATCTGATCCACGACACGGTAAAAGTCAGCGCCAGCGCGGTCCATTTTGTTGATAAACGCCAACCTGGGGACACCGTATTTGTCCGCCTGCCGCCACACTGTTTCCGACTGCGGTTCTACCCCCCCAACGGCGCAAAACACCGCCACGGCACCGTCCAACACCCGCAGTGAACGTTCCACTTCAATGGTGAAATCTACATGCCCGGGCGTATCTATAATATTGATACGGTGCTCCGGATATTGTTGATCCATGCCCTTCCAGAAACTGGTTGTCGCCGCGGAGGTGATTGTGATACCTCGCTCCTGTTCCTGCTCCATCCAGTCCATCACGGCATTTCCGTCATGCACCTCACCGAGCTTATGGGACAACCCGGTGTAGAACAGAATGCGCTCGGTGGTAGTAGTCTTCCCAGCATCAATATGGGCCATGATTCCGATGTTGCGATATCGGTCGATTGGTGTAGTGCGTGCCACGGCGAAATGTCCGTTATTCTGTAATCTCTCTAAAACCGATAATGGGAAAATGCTTTGTTGGCTTCCGCCATTCGATGAACGTCTTCCCGCTTCTTTGCCGCTCCGCCACGTCTCTCAGCGGCATCCATAAACTCCCCGGCCAGTCGTGCGGTCATCGACTTCTCGCCGCGCTTCCGCGCCGCTTCGACCAACCAACGCATTGCCAGTGCGGTGCGGCGCAGCGCCCGAACCTCTACTGGCACCTGATAGGTGGCACCACCCACACGCCGACTCTTCACTTCCACAACCGGCCGAACGTTGTCTAAGGCCTGATTGAATACTCCGAGCACGTCTTCATTGCCCTTCTTAGCGATAGTGTCCAGCGCGCCGTACATAATTTTCTCCGCAATTGATTTCTTTCCATCACGCATCAATATATTGACAAACTTTGCGACAGTCTGATTCCGATATTTCGGATCAGGCAAAATTTCCCGCTTAGGTACTTCTCGTCGTCTTGGCATCGGTAATGTCGGTGATTTAACTCAGTTTCAACTGTACACGAACCTACTGCGCCGCCAAGTCGTCACTTCGCGACGCATCAGCTTATCTCACTAGGTCAGGCTTTTGGCCGTTTGGCGCCGTACTTCGACCGTCCTTGTCTGCGTGCACTCACGCCGGAAGTGTCAAGCGCACCTCGTACCGTGTGGTAACGCACTCCAGGCAAATCCTTGACGCGACCGCCACGGATCAATACCACCGAGTGCTCCTGCAGATTATGGCCCTCGCCGCCGATATAGGTGGTGACCTCATAGCCGTTGGTCAGCCTGACGCGCGCCACCTTGCGAAGCGCCGAATTGGGCTTCTTGGGGGTGGTCGTGTATACCCGCGTGCACACGCCGCGCTTCTGCGGACAGGCGTTCAAAGCCGGGACATTCGACTTCTTGACCTGTAATGTCCGTGGTTTTCGAACCAGCTGATTAATCGTCGGCATTTGCCCACCGGTTAGCGGTATGAATGAGAGACAGGCCGGCGGTCCGACCTGTCAAAAACTCTACACAAAAGACGCGGAATTCTAGGCAGTCCCTTAGCTTCTGTCAAGGTAAGGGACCGCCAAAGCAACCCTGGACGTCACCCCATCTACGCGTTTACCGCCTCGCTATCTGTAGCTTGTACGGGCACTTCTTCAGCCCCCACTTCGCCCAGAAGTTCCTCAAGCTCTTGCGCCTTAGTGGCCGCCTCCTCTCGGTTGCGACGCCGCTCCTCATGATAGGCAAGTCCAGTGCCTCCCGGAATTAGCCGACCGACGATGACGTTTTCCTTGAGACCTCGCAAGGCGTCAGTTTTGCCGTTGATCGCGGCATCCGTAAGCACCCGGGTGGTCTCTTGAAACGATGCGGCGGAGATGAACGACTCTGTGGTCAGTGAGGCCTTAGTAATACCCAACAGCAACCTAGTGTACGTCGCTACTTGTTTGCTCTCAGCGACCATCTGTTCATTCACTTCATCCAGGCGCGCGCCCTCCACCTGCTCACCGGGCAGAAGATAAGTGTCTCCTGGCTCATCGATGCGCACCTTTCGTAGCATCTGGCGAATAATCACCTCAATGTGTTTGTCGTTAATCTTGACCCCCTGAAGTCGATACACATCCTGGACTTCATTGACGATGTAGTTGGACAGAGCCTCGACCCCCAGAAGCTCAAGGATGTCGGATGCCACCAGCGCGCCCTCCACGATCACCTCTCCCTTGGCTACCATTTCACCTTCGAACACGGTGATGTGACGGCCCTTGGGTATCAGGTATTCATGGTCTTCTCCGTCTGCGTCGCGGATGATCAGCCGCTGCTTGCCCTTGGTCTCTTTGCCAAATGAGACCACACCGGTGTCGCCCGCCAGAGTGGCTGGATCTTTTGGTTTACGCGCCTCAAACAACTCGGCTACCCGCGGCAAACCGCCAGTGATATCTCTGGTCTTAGACGATTCCTGGGGAATCCTCGCGAGCACGTCACCGCCGCTCACTTTGGCACCATCTTCCACCATGACAATGGCCCCTGGTGGCATCAAATATCTAGCGGGGATATCTGTACCAGCGATGAACAAGTTATTGCCCTTCTGGTCCACCAAACTGATCATCGGACGAATATCCTGCGCCGCACCTCTGCGCTGTTTTGGATCCATGACCACATATGTGCTCAAACCGGTGTACTCGTCGGTCTGCTTATGTGCGGTCACACCATCCACAAGGTCAGTAAAGGTTACCTGACCGGCTACGTCCGTGATAATTGGATGCGTATGCGGATCCCAGCTCGCAACTAACTGACCCGCCTCGACCTCATCACCGCTCTTTACGTTGACAATCGCGCCGTAGGGAATCTTGTATCGCTCGCGGTCGGTGCCATGTACATCCTGGATCACCAACTCACCAGAGCGGGTCACCACAACATGCTTACCGCTAGAATTGTCCACAACCTTTACATTAGTAAAATGCACCTTACCGGTGGTCTTCACTTCAATATTGCTGACCGTGGCGGCGCGAGACGCGGCGCCACCAATGTGGAATGTGCGCATCGTCAGCTGGGTACCGGGCTCACCGATACTTTGCGCAGCGATGACACCAACCGCCTCCCCGCGATTAACCATGTGTCCTCGTCCCAGATCCCGCCCGTAGCACTTGGCACAAATTCCGTACCGAGTCTCACACGTGACAGGGGATCTGACATCGATCTGATTGATATTGTGTTCCTCGATCAGCGCTACCGCCTGTTCATCAATCACTTCACCTTCGCCGAGCAGTACTGAGCCATCCGCGGGGCTGACTACATCATTCACCGCGGTCCGACCAAGAATCCGATCCCTTATCGGGATCACGACTTCTCCACCTTGCACCAACGCTTGACGTGTTAAACCTTCCTTGGTACCACAATCAAAATCTGTCACCACCAAATCCTGGCAGACGTCCACCAAACGACGCGTTAAATACCCAGAATTTGCAGTCTTCAACGCGGTGTCAGCCAGACCCTTTCGTGCCCCATGGGTCGAAATAAAGTACTGCAGTACGTTCAACCCCTCTCGAAAGTTCGCGGTGATGGGCGTCTCGATGATGGATCCATCAGGTTTCGCCATCAGTCCACGCATTCCCGCAAGCTGGCGAATTTGTGCGTGACTGCCGCGGGCACCAGAGTCCGCCATCATGTAGATGGAGTTGAACGACTCCTGGTCAACCACCTTACCGGACGCATCCTTAACCTGATCAGTCCTTAGCTCGTCCATCATCGACTTAGCGACACGGTCACTGGTCCGCGTCCATATATCTACTACCTTGTTATATCGCTCGCCGTCGGTAAGTAGACCGGAGCTGTACTGTTGTTGGATGCTCTTCACCTCCTGCTCCGCCGTAGCCAAGATTTTCAGCTTCTCATCGGGGATTACCATGTCGTCGACACCGATGGAAATCCCCGCCTTGGCCGCATAGTGGAAGCCGGTATACATGAGCTGGTCAGCGAAGATTACCGTCTCCTTGAGGCCAACGTTGCGATAGCACAAGTTGATGATCTCGGAGATTGATTTCTTCTGCATCACCTGGTTGATCACCGAAAAGGGCAGACCCTTGGGCAGAATCTCTGACAAGAGCGCGCGACCAACGGTGGTATCGTAGAGCTTCAGCGTAACCTCATGTTCACCATGTTCATTGCGCAGCTCCTCTCTTATCCTGGCCTGAACCCTGGCGTGTAGGGATACAGAGTCTGTTGCGTACGCGCGGTGAACCTCTGCAACGTCAGCGAAACAACTCCCCTCTCCCTTTGCATTGATTTCCTCGCGGGTCAAATAATAAAGACCTAGCACAATATCCTGAGAGGGAACGATAATGGGCTCTCCATTCGCCGGCGAGAGTACATTATTGGTCGACATCATCAACGCCCGCGCCTCGAGTTGTGCTTCTACGGACAACGGAATATGCACCGCCATCTGGTCACCGTCGAAATCGGCGTTGTAAGGGGTACATACCAGCGGATGAAGCTGAATAGCCTTGCCCTCGATTAATATCGGCTCAAACGCCTGGATACCAAGTCGATGGAGCGTAGGAGCGCGGTTTAGCAACACAGGGTGTTCGCGAATCACCTCCTCCAAGATGTCCCACACTTCCGGGCTCTCCTGATCCACCATTTTCTTTGCCTGCTTTATGGTGGTGGCGATTCCTCGTAACTCCAGTTTGCTAAATATAAATGGCTTGAACAATTCAAGCGCCATCTTTTTCGGCAATCCGCATTGGTGTAGTTTCAAAGTGGGGCCCACCACGATGACGGAGCGTCCTGAGTAGTCGACACGCTTACCAAGAAGATTTTGCCGGAATCTTCCCTGTTTACCTTTGATCATGTCGGCCAACGATTTGAGTTGACGCTTGTTTGCTCCAGTTATCGCTTTGCCACGTCTTCCGTTATCTAATAACGCATCCGTGGCCTCCTGAAGCATTCGTTTCTCATTGCGGACTATGATGTCCGGAGCATTGAGATCCAGTAATCGTTTGAGGCGGTTATTGCGGTTGATGACGCGCCTGTATAAATCATTCAGGTCAGAGGTGGCGAATCGACCACCATCCAGCGGCACCAACGGCCTCAGATCCGGTGGCAATACCGGAAGTATTTCAAGAATCATCCACTCCGGCTTGTTACCGGAGTGAATAAAAGCCTCGATGACCTTCAGTCGCTTAGTCAGTTTTTTGATCTTAGTTTCAGAGGAAGTCTCTTTTAGCTCTTCGCGTAGCAAAGTCGCCTCGGTCTTAATATCGATCTTGCGTAACAGCTCGCGAATCGCCTCAGCTCCCATACGGGCATCGAACTCATCGCCATATTCCTCGATAGCATCCAAGTAAGCATCTTCGGTCAATAGCGTGCCTCGCTCCAGCGGAGTCATGCCAGGATCGATGACAACATAAGCCTCAAAGTACAGTACGCGCTCGATTTCCCGCACAGTCATATCCAAAATCAGACCTAACCGGGAGGGCAACGACTTAAGAAACCAAATATGGGCTACGGGACTGGCTAGCTCTATATGTCCCATGCGTTCACGACGCACTTTGGAGAGCGTTACCTCAACGCCACACTTCTCACAGATCACTCCTCTGTGCTTCAGGCGCTTGTATTTGCCGCATACGCACTCGTAGTCGTTGATCGGCCCGAACAACTTGGCACAAAACAGGCCATCACGCTCAGGTTTAAAGGTACGATAATTAATTGTTTCCGGCTTCTTTACTTCGCCGTAGGACCAGGAGCGAATCTTTTCTGGGGACGCGATTGCAATTCGTATCGCGTCGAAGTCATCCAACTTGCCTGGCTGCTTAAAAAGACTAAATAGGTCTCTCATTGCATCTCCTCGATAATCGGGAAATAGGGTCCACTGTTTGTCGAACTTTGACTATCTCTTGTGCCTGAGCTCAATATTCAGACCCAACGAGCGAATTTCCTTAATCAAAACGTTAAACGACTCCGGCATGCCAGCTTCCATATAGTGATCCCCACGCACGATGTTTTCATACATCTTGGTTCGGCCAGCGACATCATCGGATTTAACTGTCAACATTTCCTGCAGTGTGTAGGCAGCGCCATATGCCTCTAACGCCCAGACTTCCATCTCTCCAAAGCGCTGGCCACCGAATTGGGCTTTGCCCCCTAATGGTTGCTGAGTGATCAGACTGTAAGGACCGGTAGAACGGGCGTGCATCTTGTCATCGATCAAGTGATTGAGCTTAAGCATGTACATGTAACCGACGGTGATGGGTCGATCAAATGGTTCGCCGGATCTCCCGTCATAAAGAATAGCCTGACCATCTTCAGGCAACGCCGCGAGGCTCAACATACCCTTAATCTCCGACTCGGCAGCCCCATCAAAAACCGGTGTGGCCATGGGAACTCCGTTGGCGAGATTCTTAGCAAGCTCAAGCACCTCATCATCGTCCAATGAACTCAGCTCGTGCTTCTTGCTACCGTGCTGATAGATCTTATCCAGAAATTTTCGAATGGTAGGCGGCTTTTGCTGCTCCTTTATCAATTGCTCAATCTGCTTTCCTAGCTCATGGGCGGCCCAGCCCAAATGCGTCTCCAGGACCTGGCCAACATTCATGCGAGACGGTACGCCGAGGGGATTGAGCACGATGTCCACTGTAGTACCGTCCGCCATATACGGCATATCTTCCACCGGAACAATCTTGGAAATGACTCCTTTGTTGCCGTGACGGCCTGCCATTTTGTCTCCCGGTTGTAGTCGTCTTTTTACCGCAACAAACACCTTGACCATTTTCAGGACACCGGGAGCCAGATCATCGCCTGCCTCTAACTTGGCACGCTTCTCCTCAAATAAGGCATCGAACTCCTTACGCTGCGCCTCCAATTGGGTCCGAATATGCTCCAGATTTTGATTCACCTCTTCGTTACGCAGGCGAATATCGAACCAATTACCCCGTGACAGTTCGGTCAGGTGAGCCTTGGTTACTTTCTCCCCAGCCTTGAGGCCATCTGGCCCTCCCTCCGAGGTACGACCAGTGAGAAGCTTCTCGATCCGCGCATAGGTATCCTCTTCAACGATTCGAAACTGATCATCGAGATCCTTGCGAATCAAAGCGAGTTCCTGATCTTCATTCGCCTTAGCGCGGGCGTCCTTTTCCACCCCGTCACGCGTAAAGACCTGCACATCTATAACGATGCCCGACATACCCGATGGCATGCGCAGCGAGGTATCCTTCACATCCGACGCCTTCTCACCGAATATGGCTCGCAGTAGTTTTTCCTCGGGGGTAAGTTGAGTCTCGCCCTTGGGAGTGACCTTACCCACAAGCACATCGCTGGACGTCACTTCAGCGCCAACATACACAATGCCTGATTCATCGAGCTTCGAAAGTGCCGATTCACCGACATTCGGGATATCGCGCGTGATCTCTTCCGGTCCGAGCTTGGTATCGCGCGCCACGCACGACAACTCCTCAATGTGAATACTGGTATACACATCATCCTCAACCAGACGCTCCGATATCAGGATGGAGTCCTCAAAGTTGTAGCCATTCCACGGCATGAAGGCCACTAAGATGTTTCGGCCAAGGGCCAACTCGCCCATATCAGTAGACGGACCATCTGCCAGCACGTCGCCGTGTTCTATTTGATCCCCCGCTTTGACCAGAGGTCGTTGATTGATGGTGGTGTTTTGGTTGGAGCGCGTGTACTTAATCAGATTGTAAATGTCTACGCCAGGCTCGCCGGGCCTGGCTTCTTTATCGTTAACACGCACTACGATACGGCTAGCATCCACCGAATCCACTGCACCACCTCGTCTCGCCAATACCGTCACACCAGAGTCGGTGGCGACACTGCGCTCCATGCCGGTCCCGACCAAGGGCTTCTCAGCACGCACTACCGGGACAGCTTGGCGCTGCATATTCGAACCCATCAACGCTCGGTTAGCGTCATCGTGCTCTAAGAACGGAATGAGAGAGGCCGCCACGGAGACGATTTGGGATGGCGCTACATCAATGTATTGGACTTGATCCGGTGTAGACAGCATGAACTCATTCTGATGACGACACGAAACCAGCTCGTCGATTAACTTGCTTCGCTCATTCACCGTGGCGTTTGCCTGGGCGATAACAAATTTTCCCTCCTCAATGGCGGAGAGATATTCGATGTCATCAGTGACTCTGCCGTCCGCCACTTTACGATAAGGAGTCTCCAAGAACCCGTATTCATTCGAACGGGCGTAAACCGCAAGCGAGTTAATCAACCCGATGTTTGGCCCTTCCGGGGTCTCTATAGGACAAACACGTCCGTAATGCGTGGGGTGCACGTCCCGCACCTCAAAACCCGCACGCTCACGGGTTAACCCACCCGGACCGAGGGCCGAGACTCGGCGCTTGTGGGTAACCTCGGACAACGGATTTGTTTGATCCATGAACTGCGATAGCTGACTAGAGCCAAAAAACTCTTTCACTACTGCTGAAACTGGCTTCGCATTTATGAGATCTTGCGGAGTCAAGCCCTCAGTCTCCGCTATGCTCAGCCGTTCTTTAACTGCGCGCTCGACCCTGACTAACCCAACTCTGAATTGATTCTCCACCAGTTCACCAACCGAGCGCACACGTCTATTCCCCAGATTATCGATGTCATCGATTTCACCGCGTCCGTTCTTCAAGTCTATGAGGGTTTTTACAACATCGATGATATCCTGCTTGCTTAGTATTCCTGGTCCCTCGTCAGTTTCTCGGTTAAGGCGGCGATTGAATTTCATTCGACCGACGGCCGAAAGGTCGTACCTATCGACGTTAAAAAACAAATTGGTAAAAAGCGTCTGTGCCGCATCTTTAGTCGGCGGCTCCCCTGGACGCATCATTCGGTATATCTCAACCTGCGCCTCCAGCTCGTTTCGTGTTGAATCGATGCGCAGCGTCTCCGAAATGTATGGTCCGCGATCGAGATCGTTCGTATAGATCGTGTCAAACCGAGTGACGCCTCCTTCTATGAGATTTTTTAGAAGCTCCTCAGTAATAACATCGTTTGCCTCGGCCAATACTTCTCCGGTTTCTGTATTGATAAGATCATGGGCCAGAGTTCTTCCCACCACATGTATTTCAGGCACAACGATCTGGTCCAGTTTTACCTTCTCGAGCGCTCGCACGTGGCGAGCGGTAATGCGTCGATCTGCCTCAACGATTACGCTACCTTTGCTATTAGTGATATCGAAGTTGACCTGCTCGCCCCGCAGGCGCTGCGCGACCAGAGTCATACTGATCACTTCCCCATCAATAAAGAAATGATCATTTTCAAAGAACATCGCGAGGACTTCTTGGCCGCTAAATCCCAAGGCACGCAGCAGGATCGTCGCTGGTAACTTGCGTCTTCGGTCTATCCGAATGTACATCAAATCCTTGGGATCGAACTCAAGATCGAGCCATGAGCCGCGATAGGGAATGACCCGGGCAGAGAACAACAACTTGCCAGATGAATGGGTCTTGCCACGATCGTGGTCAAAGAACACACCGGGAGAACGATGCAACTGGGACACAATAACTCGTTCAGTACCGTTGATGACAAAAGTCCCGTTATCCGTCATCAAGGGCATCTCACCCATATAAACCTCCTGTTCCTTGACGTCCCTGACCGCTTTGCCGTCGCCTCCATCGTCCTTATTGAAAATAACCAGCCTCAATACCACTCGCAGAGGCGCCGAATAAATTAGCCCGCGTTGCTGACATTCCTTAACATCGAACGGCGGGGTTCCAAGCCGATAGCTAACGAATTCCAAAGAGGCGCTACCGTTGTAGCTTTCAATCGGAAAAACGGAC
>Ga0224508_10004390_pt1 | contig 11534 bp, 10 predicted proteins | sample SF_Jan12_sed_USG_4_FD_170157 | JGI IMG/M metagenome (GOLD analysis project Ga0224508, IMG submission 170157) | Sediment microbial communities from San Francisco Bay, California, United States - SF_Jan12_sed_USGS_21 | ecosystem: Environmental > Aquatic > Marine > Sediment | place: USA...
AGTGAGCCCGTACGCATTCTAAGTATGGATCCGGACTTTCGCAGTCCGGAGAAGTGCCGGGCGCGCTATCCAAGAGGCTGGTCGCAATTGCGCGCACGCATCCTTACGCGCATGAGTGATGCCACCGTCGGCAGATTCATGTACACCATAACGCGCACCGACACGGGACAGGCCTGCACGCTGCTGGCATTCGACGCGTTCGATGCGCTGCTCAAGTTTCACGGCCTAAGTTTCACCAGCCGTTATCAGTGTGACCAACTGGAAGGCCGACTGCGCGCGACGCACAAGGATTCCGGGATCTGTTTCGTCATATCCTCGGTCGTTCCTTACTTCGTGGAAGCAAACGACGACGATTAGTGGGTTCTCGGTATTCGAAGGGACAGTGTCTACTTCTGTCTGACTTTCGCCCAGGTGTCACGCAGCGTAACGATGCGATTGAATACGGGGGCACCCGGTTTGGAATCTCCGCTGTCTGCGGCGAAATACCCCTGGCGTTCGAACTGAAACCGGGCGCCGGATTCGGCGTCCAATAACGACGGCTCCAGTTTGCAATCGCTCAGTACTCGCAGCGATTCCGGGTTGAGGTGATCGAGAAAGTTCTTTTCGGCGGCAGGGTTGGCACTTAGAAACAGCCGATCGTACAGTCGGATCTCGGCTGCTGCCGAATGTTCTGCGGACACCCAGTGAATGGTACCTTTCACTTTACGGCCATCGGCTGAGGTGCCGCCACGTGACTGTGGATCGTAACTGCAGCGCAGTTCGACGATTTCGCCCTGCGCATCGCGAATTATTTCGCTGCAGGTTATGTAGTAGGCGAAACGCAAACGCACTTCTCGGCCCGGTGCGAGACGGAAGAATTTTTTCGCCGGTTCTTCCATAAAATCATCGCGTTCGATGTAGATCACTTTGCTGAACGGTATCTGCCGCGAACCAAACTCGTCGCGAAACGGATGGTTCAGCGCCGGGAATCGCTCCGTCTGCCCATCCGGATAGTTCTCGATCACTACGCGCAGGGGGTCGAGCACCGCGAGCCGCCGTTCGGAGCTTTGGTTGAGTTCTTCGCGAACGCTGTTTTCCAAGACTTCGAAATCGATGAGTGAGTCGTTTTTGGTGATGCCGATTCGGTTGCAGAAGTCACGCAGTGCGGCCGGCGGATAACCGCGCCGGCGCATACCCGAAATCGTCGGCATGCGCGGGTCGTCCCAGCTTGTCGTGTGCCCCTCCTGAACGAGTTGATTGAGCTTGCGCTTACTGGTGATGGTGTAGCTCAGGTTCAGCCTGGCGAATTCGATCTGTTGCGGGTGACAGGGTGTGGCGACCTCGTCCAGGACCCAGTCGTAGAGCGGGCGATGGTCTTCAAATTCGAGGGTGCACAGCGAATGGGTGACGCCCTCGATTGCGTCGGATAGGCACTGTGTGAAATCGTACATCGGATAGATACACCAGGCGTCACCGGTATTTTGATGGGTTGCGTGTTTGATACGGTACAGCACGGGATCGCGCATGTTCATGTTCGGCGAGGCCATGTCGATTTTTGCCCGCAGTACCTTTTCACCGTCCTTGAATTCGCCCGCCCGCATGCGCGCGAATAGATCCAGATTCTCCTTGTGACTTCGCCGCCGCGCGGGGCTTTCCTGCCCGGGCGTGATAAGCGTGCCGCGGTGATTGCGAATCTGCTCGGCGCTGAAATCGTCCACGTATGCTTTGCCGGTTTCAATCAACTTGACGGCGTATTCATAGAGTTGCTCGAAATAGTCGGATGCGTGACGCAGTTCTGCCCAGTCGTAACCCAGCCACCGCACGTCGCGTTTGATCGCTTCGACGTACTCCTGATCCTCTCTTTCAGGATTGGTATCGTCAAAGCGCAGATTGCAGCGCCCGCCGAATTCCTCCGCGATGCCGAAATTGAGACAGATCGCTTTAGCGTGCCCGACGTGCAGGTAGCCATTAGGCTCTGGCGGAAAGCGAGTGTAAACCTTGCCGCCGTTCTTGTCGGCGCGGATGTCGGCGCGAATGATTTCGCGAATGAAATGTGACGGTGCTTCCTGCTCCCGGGGATCGTTCATGTTTCGAGGTTGCCGCGGTTGATGGAAGTTGCATTGTACTCGTTCGGACGGCAGCGCCGGGAAACCGACGTCAAATTTGCCGGCAGGTGACACGCTGCGACTGATGGCGTTACCTCACCATGCGTTTGCAGCGGCGTGCCGCGGTTTTTGCCGTTGGCCTGGAACCTGCTTCAGTTCGGTACTGGCTTATCACTGACGGAGCATCGACGATGTACAGGGAACCTCGTTCATTGGGTCTGGCGCAGCGGATTGTTACCTGGACATGGGGGGCTTGTTGCTCCGTCACGCGTCCGAGAGTCGATACCGTTGCAGAAAGTCTGCAGGTCGTGTCCCTGACCGCGCGTGGTCTGGAAATCAGTGAGTTCGAGTTGTTCGCCAGAGCCTACCGCTCGTGGTATGGACATGCGCCAGTCGTGCGCGACCTGGAGAGAGAGTTCGGCCGCTTCCTGAACCTGCGGTGCAATCTGCCGTTTTACGTGCGCCGCTTCGTTGCACGGATCGATACTCTGGCGGCCTGATCCAGCGCACCAGCCTTGAGGCTCCGCACATAACCCGCCAAACTGCCGGATTTCGGTAGAAGGCGATAGCCATGGTGCGGCGAATCCGTCCAGCCGCCGACGTAAACCCATCCGCGTGTCCGATTTGCGGCGGTGGCAACAAGTGCGTCAAGGCATTGGGGCAAAGCGGTCCGTGCTGGTGCCGTAACGAGACGTTCAGCTTCGAGCTGCTGGCCAAGGCCGGGACTGGCAAAGCTTGTATTTGCGAGCGTTGCCTGCGCGAGCACACGCAGCAGCGGGATGCGGATTTCGCCGTATTTCCACCCGAGGACACGACGCGTTAAACGACACGGCGCCGTTGCGGGAAGACGCTCAATTCAGGCCACGCGCCGGTGGGCTATCCCGTTCGTGGTCTTTCACCACATGCAGTGAATCGCTGTATGGTACCGCGCCGTTACGGCGCATGATCGTCGACACCTGCGCATGAACGAGGAATGGTTCAAGCCGCTCGACCAATGCCGTTGGTCGTTCTGAGCGTTGGTTACTGTTGGTCGCGGTTTATTCCGCACCCGAATACTGGCGATAGCGTTTCAGCACTTTCTGCACATAGTTGCGGGTTTCCCGGTAGGGCGGGATCCCGTTGTATCGGTCGACCGCTGCCGGACCGGCGTTGTAAGCCGCCAGCGCCAGGTGGTTGTTGTTCTGATACCGCCGCTGCAGGTCGCTGAAGTAACGGATACCGCCGTTGATGTTCTGCACCGGGTCGTAGGCGTCTCTTACTCCCAGCGATCTGGCTGTGCTGGGCATCAGCTGCATCAGCCCTTGTGCGCCGGCCACTGAACGGGCCAGGCGATCGAAGCACGATTCAACGCTGATAATCGCCTGTACCAGAAGCGCACTGACGCCGTAGCGTTCCGCCATCCGCTCTATAACGTTGCTGTAAGCCGCCGCGCGCGTGTCCATGACGCTCGGTGTAACCCCACGACAGGACGCGGTCGCCGGTGGACGGCCGTAGTAGCCGACGAAGCGAAATTTCTTGAAATTCGCGCCGCGTGGTTTGTGATCGGTGAACCACACCGTGCCGTCACTTTCTTCAAACTGGTAAGTCGTTTGCTGAGCCTGCACGACACCGGCGACAAGCAAGGCCAGCGTTGCCAGGATCGCCGAAACCGATCGCTCAAACCGTTGCGCGGGTGCGCTCATAGTATGTAGATCCAAATGGTGCAACGGGCAACTTGCGAAGCAACATCCGTGCACGTTTGCCGGTACACGGCCTGCCACTTTGTTCTAGGCTCACGAAGTATAACGTAACCGGTTGTTTTTACTACGTTACCAGACCTGTGGTCAATGAGCTTCCTCGATGTTTGTACCTGCTCTGCCGGGCGGCGAAAGGACACGTATCACATCCCGGTGTGCGTGGTGCGCTTTGCGCCGTGTTCCCCGGCTACGAAAATCTGACGGCTCGATCGCCAGATACGCGCCTGCCAACAGGGGGCATTTTTGGCGCTCGCTGTACGCTCCGGTAACCCCATCCCGTTGTACACAACGGGAACGATCGGGTGTGGCGAGCATCCGCTGATCCGGGCGCAGGACTTTTGCGCGGCTTCTTGCTATAACGGCCGCTTCGCTCCGCGCTGTGGATAACTCATGAGTCTGGATACGCTGCTCGAAGAGGCACGCACCAACGAGGCCAAGCTCGCGCGTTTGCAGACGATGGAATTCCGTTTCCTCGATGCGGCTTCCCTGGAATCGTTATGTGAAGCGATCGTGGAAGATTATCGCGAGACCTTCGGCTTGACCGTGGTGACACTTTTCCTGTTCGACTGGGATGGCGCTTTGTCGCGCTTTCTACAGGAGGCGGAAATTCGCGAGCGAAGCGGAGTGCATGTCGTACAGGCGGCGCAGGCGGAGCAATTGACGACCCTGTGCAGCGACCGGCCCTGGTTGGGAGAATTCGAGGAGCGTTTGCATCGCCGGCATTTTCCAGTATCGCGCCACGGATTGAAAAGCGTTGCCCTGCTGCCCCTGAGCCGCCGTGGCAAACACATCGGGCTGCTTGCTTTCGGCAGCGATGACGTTTCCCGTTTCGATCCCGAACTGGGCACGGAATTCCTGCAGCGCCTCACCGCTATAGTCGCCATCTGCGTGGAAAATTCACTCAACTTCGAGCGCTTGCGGCAATTGGGACTGCGCGATCCGTTGACGCATCTGTTCAATCGCCGCTATTTCCTCGAGCGGTTGCTGCAGGCGATGAATGTCGCGATGCGCAGCGAACAGCCGATCGGCTGCATTTATACGGATCTCGACTTTTTCAAGAAAATCAACGATACCTATGGCCATCCGGCGGGTGACGTGGTGCTGTGCGAGACAGCGCGCCGTATAAGCCGTGAACTGCGGATTGGCGAAGTGGTTGCGCGTATGGGCGGCGAAGAATTCGCGGTGATGCTGGTTGGTGCCACTCTGGCTGACGCGGTGGTGGTTGCCGAACGAATTCGCGACTCGATGGCCGAAATGCCGTTCAATTTGCCTGGTAACAAACGCATTCGGGTCGCTTTGTCGGGCGGTGTGGCGGCGTGGCAGGCGGAACTGGCACCGGCCTCAATGCAGGCCGTGGACGAATTGCTGGGACGTGCCGATCGTGCGTTGCTGAAGGCCAAACAGGAAGGGCGCAACCGGATCGTCGCCGATGCCTGAAGGCATCGTCTATCGCCTGCGCCTGGAACGTCCGCAGGCGCACCTGTTCAGTGTTTCGCTGGAGATCGCAACACCCGCTGCGGCGGGACAGATCGTCTCCTTGCCGGCGTGGATTCCCGGCAGTTACATGATCCGCGACTTCGCGCGTAATGTGGTCGGTATCTCCGCGCACAGTGACGGTGAATCGGTGGCGATAACCAAGCTGGACAAACAGACGTGGCGGTGCGCCGCCTGCCAAGGCCCATTGCGCATCGACTACGAAGTGTACGCCAACGATCTTTCCGTGCGTGGCGCGCATTTCGACAACACGCGTGCGTTTTTCAATGGCACCAGCGTGTTCCTCAAGGTGCACGGGCAGGAGCAGGCCGGGCACGTGGTCGAACTCGACGGCTGCGAGTGCGCCACCTGGGAAGTGGCGACGACAATGCAGGCGCTGGACGCACAACCTTGGGGGTTCGGCACTTATCACGCCGCCGACTACGATGAGTTAATCGATCATCCCACGGAAATAGGCACGTTTCGGCGCATCGATTTCAGTGCCCGTGGTGTGCCCCATACGCTGGTTCTTACCGGCCATGCGGCGTACGATGAGGCGCGCCTGGGCGCCGCGTTGGCACGCGTTTGTGAACAGCACATCGACATGTTCGGCACCCCAGCGCCGATGCAGCGTTACCTGTTTCTCGCATTGGTTCTGGACGATGGTTACGGTGGTCTGGAGCACCGCGCCTCGAGCAGTTTGCACGTGGCTCGCGACAGTCTGCCACTGACCGAAACTGCGGCGCACGATGAGCGCTATGTCGAGTTTCTGGGCCTCGTGAGTCATGAATATTTCCATACCTGGAATGTCAAACGCATCAAGCCGGCCGCCTTCGTGCCATTCGACCTCAGTCGTGAGACATACACGCAACTGCTGTGGGCGTTCGAAGGCGTCACTTCCTACTACGACGATCTCGCGCTGGCACGCTGCGGGCTTATCGACCGCAGCGAATACCTGAAACTGCTGGCCAGGGTGATCAGCCGCGTGCATCGCGGCGCAGGACGCTTGCGCCAGTCAGTGGCGGAATCCAGCTTCGATGCTTGGACGAAATTCTATAAGCAGGACGAAAACGCGCCGAATGCGATCGTGAGCTATTATGCGAAGGGCGCGCTGGTGGCGCTGGCCCTGGATCTTAAGCTGCGTTTGATCACGACAGGCCGGCATTCGCTGGACGATCTGATGCGCACACTGTGGAAGGATTACCGTGAAACCGGCGCGGGCATCGGTGAAAACGATATCCAGCGAATCGCCGAGGAGTTGGCCGGGGAATCGCTGAGCGAGTTCTTCGCGTTGGCCGTGCACGGTACGCAAGACCTGCCGCTCGCCGAACTGCTGGCGGATTTCGGCGTCGAAATGCAATGGTACGCGGCGCAAAACGAGGATGACAAAGGGGGCGCCTGGTGCGATGAGCCCGGGGTCCGCCACAGTCTTGGATTGCGCCTGCGCGACGAAGGCGGTCGCTGCCTGATTACGCATGTACTGGAAGGCGGCGCGGCGCAGGCGGGCGGGTTGTCGGCGGGCGACCAGCTGCTCGCGCTGCATGGTCTACGCATTACGGCTGACAATTACCGCAAGCGTCTCGAGCGTTTGCCGCGCGATGCCCCGATACAAGCCACGGTGTTCCGGCGCGACGAGTTGCTGCAGTTGTCCGTGATTGTGCGGCTTCGCAGCGACGACACCTGTGCGCTGCGAATAACCGCCAATGCCAGCGCGGCGCAGCGCGAACGCCTCGCTGCATGGTTGCCGTCTTGAACGCCGCGCTCGCACAACTGATTCGCGTGCTGGCCGACGGCAACTATCATTCGGGCGAGCAGCTCGGTGTCGAGCTGGGCGTGAGCCGTGCAGCGATATGGAAACAGCTCAAGCATCTCGACGAACTGCAGCTCGAGGTGCAAGCCCTGCCGGGCACCGGCTATCGCCTGAGCCGGTGCGTTGATCTCTATGACGCGAAGAAGCTGGCCGCCGCCTACCACAAACGGGTGGGCGTCGACGCGTCGTTCGAGATCGTCGAAACAACCGGCTCGACCAACAGCGACCTTGCCGGCCTCGCCGAGCGGGCTTCCCGCACGCCACAATTTCTATTTGCCGAGCATCAGCACGCGGGGCGTGGCCGGCGGGGTCGCACCTGGGTCACACCGTATGCAGGAACGATCGCGTTTTCAATGTTGCGCCGTTTCGAATGCGGTGCCGCCGAGCTGGGAGCATTGAGCCTGGTGACCGGTGTGAGCCTGGTCGACGCTCTGGCGGATCACGGTGTGCCGAGACTCGGCCTCAAGTGGCCGAATGATCTGGTGCACCGGAATGCACGCGGTGAATTGCGCAAGCTCGGCGGGATTCTCGTCGAAGTCAGGTCCGAGGCCGAAGGGCCTTGTGCCGTGGTGATCGGTGCGGGCATCAACTACGCGCTGCCTGAAGCCGGGTTCTCGATCGAGCAGCCCTGGATCGATCTGCGCGCCCTGCTGGATCTGTCCGCGCAGAATCGCAGCCAGCTCGCCGGCGACCTGGCCGCGGCTCTGGCACAAGCCTGTGACGAATTCGAGGCGCAGGGCGGCGCCACGTATTTGGAGCGGTGGAAAAAATATGACGTGCTCAGCGGTGAGCGTGTCAACGTGCAGCGTGGTACGGATTCCTTCAACGCCGTCGCGCAGGGCATCGATGATCGGGGCGCGCTCTTGGTGCAGGCGGACGGTGCACTGCGTGCCGTGCAATCCGGTGAAGTCAGTATCCGCAAGCAGCCGTGATTCTCGCGCTGGACATCGGCAATCGACGCCTCAAATGGGGGTGCTGGGAGGGCGCCGGCTTTGCCGCGGCCGGCGCGTTCGATTGGCGCGGCGTGGATTCGTTGGATGGGCTGCCGTCTGAAACGCCGGCGCGCATCGTAGCGTGCAACGTGGCGGGACCGGAGATTGCGCAGCGCGTCCAGAATTTCTGCGCCCTGCGGTGGGATCTGGTGCCCGCTTACCTGAAGACGCGGCGCAGCTGCGGTGCGGTTACCTGCGCCTATGATGATCCTGGTGAATTGGGTGCCGACCGCTGGGCGGCGCTCCTCGGTGTGCACGCTTTATATGGTAGCGACGTGTGTGTGATCGATTGCGGTACTGCGGTGACCATGGATGTAATTACGGCTGCCGGAAAGCATCTTGGCGGTGCGATCACACCCGGACTGGCGGCTATGCGCGGTGCGCTGGATCGCAATACGCATCAACTCACCGATGCGCACGCGCTCCCCGAATTACTGGCGCGAAATACCCGCAGCGGTATCCAGGGCGGCACGCTGTGGGGACTTGCCGGCGCTATCGACCGTTTGATCGATGAAGCCGGGCGGTTGTCCGGTTTGCGACCGAGTTGTGTGATAACCGGCGGCGATGCGGAGACGCTCCGCGAATTGCTCGTCCACGCCACCGAACTGCAGCCTTATTTAGTCTTGCGCGGCGTATTGGTAGGCTTGCAAGAATGACCCGTGCCGTCACTTATCTCTTGTTGCTTGCGAACGCCGGCATCGTGCTGTGGCAGGTCACGCTTGGCAGCGAATCCGGCAACAATCTTCCACAGCGCGATTCCAGTGTGAAATTGCTAATGTTACTCAGCGAGCAGAAAAACAGCGGGAGTACTCGCGCCGCCGTGGCGATATCCGGCAGCGCTACACCCAGGGAACCGGGCGAGGCGTGTTTCACGCTCGGTCCGTTTCGCAGCCAGGACGGTGCCGCGCGGGCGCGCGAAGCGCTCCAGGGATTGCGGCTCAAGCCCACCGGCAGGGTGCGCAACGAGCGCGAGCAATACGGGTTTCAAGTCTACCTGCCGCCGTTGGGAAGTCGCGAAGCGGCCATCGACGCCGCGCGCGAACTTGCCGATAAAGGCATCACCGAATACTACATCATGAACGAGAAGAACCTGCGTAACGCGATCTCTCTCGGCCTGTTCCGCAGTAAGGCGCATGCATCCCGCCAGGTTGAGCGGCTGAAGGAGATCGGTGTGTTTGTCGAGATACTGCCCCGATACCGCGATCGCAAGCTCTACTGGCTGGACTACAATGATGCCGGGCAGGCGCTTAACGACGCCGCCATACGCCAGTTTTTCCCCGACGACCCGGTACAGCGCCTGACCCGCAGCTGCGGCTAGTTGACTCGCTGGGCACTTGTTACAATTCGCGCCTGGACTGCAAGCTGGCGTAGCTCAGTTGGTAGAGCAGCTGATTTGTAATCAGCAGGTCGCGGGTTCGACTCCTGTCGCCAGCTCCAGTAAAAACAATGAGTTATGCAGTTTCGCTTTTGAGAATTCTCTGCTAATAATGCTATAAAGACGCAAAAAATTCCACATTTGAAGGAGGTTGTCGGCGTCGATGTCGGCATTAGCAACCCACATTTGCGCCGACATCCCGCAGATGTCGCCAACGGTGAATCCAAGGCCGAGGTGGCTGCAAAACTCGGTATTTGCCGCGACACAATGCACGAGTGGGCAAAGCGGCACCCGGAATTTTCCGACGCCATAAAAAAGGGCGAGCACCTTTCAGAGGCTTGGTGGTGCAAATTGGGGCGCAAGGGCGCTGCCGGCGAAGCAGACATCAATCCAACGGTCTGGATTTTCAACATGAAAAACCGCTTCGGCTGGCGTGATAAGCAGGATGTCACTACGGACGGCGGCAAGCTGCCCCACGGTCCGATGGAAGTGGTCATCGTGCGTTCTACCGAACAGGCGTAGGCTGCGCCCTGTGCTGGGCGCTTGAGGGCGTTTTCCCGCCCGCGAAGGCCAACAACCGACGTCCTGTCCTGATAGACGCTCTACGGTCCGCTGAAACGCTCACAAAGCAAGGCAAACTGCGTCGGAGGAGATTGCGGAAAGACCTCACCGCTGGCCGGAGTACCCCAACAACGGACAGAATTCGCCACCATCGGTCCGCGTGCCTGCAATGCACGGCACAACAATGGGGACCTCACGCGCGAATGCCCATCAAGGTCCCGTACCATTCGGTACGATCGAAAAGACCGGATATACGTTGGCAGTCGATTCTTGTCGCCTTAATTCAGAGTGCTTGCAAACGAGGAGGAGTCCATATACGGACCTTTCGGACAATCGTGGGTTCACGAGATTTGTGCACCGCACAAGATCAACTCGATGCAATAAAGTCCGGCCTCGATGGCAAATCACGCAGCGCAACAACAGAATTCGCTACCGTTTTCCTGTAGACGTGAGTAATGTCCCTTGGCAGGCGCGGTGTTGCGGAATCCCCTATGACCGACATTTCGCAGTGGCTCGATTCTCTAGGCCTCGGCCAGTACGCTCGATCGTTCGAGGAAAATTCAATCGAGTTGGACCAGCTTTCGACCTTGTCCGACGATGAGTTGACGGAACTGGGTGTCAAGGCGCTCGGCCACCGAAAGCGAATCAGAGATAGCGCGAGGGACATGGAGACCGAAACGCGGCACGCCGACACTTCCCGGGCGGCCGCATCAACCACATCAGCGGGAGACGCTGAACGTCGCCAGCTGACTGTCATGTTCTGCGACCTTGTCGCATCGACGGCTCTTTCCGAACAGATGGACCCGGAAGAGTTTCGCGACGTGATCGCCGCTTATCAGGGAGCAGTCACACAATCCGTCGCGCGATACGAAGGCTACGTAGCACGCTACATGGGCGATGGACTGCTCGTGTACTTTGGTTACCCCAGAGCGCACGAGGACGACGCCGAGCGCGCGGTGCTGGCAGGGCTCGCAGCCGTCGATTCTGTTCGTCGTCTCGACATAACCGGTGTCAGTACACTCAAAGCACGCGTCGGAATCGCGACCGGTCTCGTCGTGGCAGGGGACATTGTCGGCGAGGGTGCATCGGAGGAACGCGCCGTTCTCGGCGACACACCAAATCTCGCGGCGCGTCTGGAAGCCACTGCAACACCGAACAGTGTGATAGTTGCGCAAAGTACGCAGCGGCTGGTCGAGCATCTGTTTGTCTTCGAGACTTTGGGCAACCAGTCACTGAAAGGTATCTCGGATCCGGTGACGGCGTTCAGAGTAACCGGGTCAAGTGAAGCACCGAGCCGTTTCGAGGCCGCCGCCACGCGTGGGTTGACGCCCCTCGTCGGCCGCCACGTCGAGACTCAGCTGCTCTGCGACCGCTGGGCGCAGGCGAGAGACGGCGAGGGCCAGGTCGTGCTGCTCTCTGGAGAGGCGGGGATTGGCAAGTCGCGTATTGTCCGGGGGTTTCAGGATCAGACGGCAGACGAGGCGAGAAGCCGCTTTCTCTATT
>Ga0224508_10004391_pt1 | contig 11534 bp, 11 predicted proteins | sample SF_Jan12_sed_USG_4_FD_170157 | JGI IMG/M metagenome (GOLD analysis project Ga0224508, IMG submission 170157) | Sediment microbial communities from San Francisco Bay, California, United States - SF_Jan12_sed_USGS_21 | ecosystem: Environmental > Aquatic > Marine > Sediment | place: USA...
GAAATAAAGCGCAGCGAAGCGAGCCATTCCGGAAAAAAATGATGCCACGCTAGACGGCCGTGTGCTGGTCCGGATCGCGGACGCAGGGCGTAGCGGAAACTACGGCAGGTCGTCGATCAGGTCGGGGTCTTTGACCGGTTCCAGCAAGTCCTGCGCGTTAACGCCGAGTAGCAAGGCCGTGGCGCTCGCCGTGTAAATCGACGAATAGGTGCCCACGACAATACCGACGATCAATGCGATCGAGAATGGCGCAATCGACTCACCGCCGAACAGCAGCAACGCGATCAGTACGAACAAGGTTGTGAAGCCCGTGATCAGAGTACGTGCGAGCATCTCGTTGATCGATGTGTTCATCGACTCTTCCGCCGAGATACCACGCAGCTTGAAGAAGTTCTCACGGATACGATCAAACGCAACAACGGTGTCGTTCAGCGAGTAACCGATTACAGCGAGCACGGCCGCAACAACCGTCAGGTCGAATGGCAGGTGGAAAATCGAGAAGAACCCAACCGTAACGATTACGTCGTGCGCCAATGCCGCGACAGCACCTGCCGCGAACTTCCATTGGAATCGAACCATTACGTAAACGAAGATAAGTAATAGCGCGATAATCATCGCGAGCCCGCCCTGTTCAGCAAGCTCCTTACCGACCTGTGGGCTAACCGACTCAACGCGTCTTAGCTGTACGTTCGAAATATCGCCCGCAACGGTACGCCTCAACTCCTCGCGCAATTCATCCGGGTTCCAGCCTTCTTGCGGCGGCAGGCGAACGAGCACGTCGGTATCGGTACCAAAGCGTTGTACTTGTGCGTCGTCGAATCCGGCGGCTGCGAGGTCTGATCGAATAGTTTCGATGTCTGCTGGCTGCGGGTAACCGACTTCAAGCAGAACACCGCCCGTGAAGTCGATGCCGAACTCCAACGGAGTGTCCTGCGCGATGAGTGAGCCGAGTGAAACAATAACTGCGAGGGCGGAAATAGTCAGGGCGATCTTGCGGCGCGTCCGGCCGAGAAAGTCGATGTGAGTTTTGTGCTTTAGTATTCGCATCAAAGTATCCCTAAATCGGCAGTGACGTGATTTTGCGTCCGCCAAATACGAGATTGACGATGGACCGCGTACCAACGATAGCGGTGAACATTGACGTGAGAATTCCGATCATCAACGTAATCGCGAATCCTTTGATCGGCCCGGTGCCGAATGCCAGCAACACGATTGCTGCAATCAATGTCGTGACATTGGCATCCGCGATCGACGACAGCGCTTTTTCGTAGCCCGAATTAATGGCAGCCTGCGGTTGCGCGCCCGCCCCCAGCTCTTCACGTATTCGTTCAAATATGAGTACATTCGCATCAACCGCCATACCAACGGTCAAGACAATTCCAGCAATACCCGGCAACGTCAGTGACGCACCGGCCAATGACAACACTGCGACGATGAAAACAAGGTTCGAAAACAGCGCGACGTTCGCGATCATGCCGAACCAGCGGTAATAGATGGCCATGAACACGATAACGGCAAGGAAACCGATCTTGATGGCATTGAAGCCGCGATCGATGTTGTCCTGCCCCAGGCTCGGGCCAATGGTGCGTTCGTCGACCTTGTATACAGGCGCCGCCAAAGCGCCAGCCCGCATCAGGACGGCGAGTTCGCGTGCTTCGTTTGGCGTAAGGCCGGTCGTCTGGAAGCGGTTCTTGAAGACGCCGCGAATTGTCGCGGTGCCGATAATCTCTTCAGTCTTGAATTTGCGGGATACGGTCTTGCCACCGCGTGTCACGCTTTCTTCCCGCCACTCGATAAACACGGTCGACATCGGCTTGCCGACGTTGTCGCGGGTCGTTGCGAGCATACGTTCGCCACCGGCTGAATCGAGCGTAATGTGCACGGCCGGCTGGCCTTCGTTCGTAAAACCCGACTTCGCGTCGATAATCTCATCGCCCGACGCAATGACCTCGCGCTTCAATACCTGCGGCGCTTCGTCACCTCGCCCAGGGTAACGGCGAGATCCGGGTGAGTCGCCTGTCGTATCAACCATCCGAAATTCCAGCGTTGCAGTTGCCGTCAGGATCTTTTGTAACTCGGTCGGATCCTGCACACCCGGCAGCTGTACGACGATGCGGTCAACACCCTGCCGCTGGACAAGCGGTTCGGCAACGCCCAGTTGATCGACACGATTGCGCAGCGTCGTCATGTTCTGCTCGATAGCAAAATCCTGGCGCTCTTTTATTTGAGCCTCGGTCATGCGCACGATCAGTGACTTGCCGTCCGTGCCATCGCCTATTAACACGTCCGGATCAGCACCGGAAACAATCTCTCGTGCTTTTTCCAGATCTTCGGCTGTCTGCAGCCGCACCGTAAGTGTCTGGTTGTTGAGGTCGACGCGATGGCGGATACGTGCATCACGCAAGCGGTCATCAATATCCTGCTCATAGCCCTTCATACGATTGTCGACCGCGGTATTCATATCGACTTCGAGCAGGACATAAACGCCCCCACGCAGATCCAGGCCCAGGCTCATCGGGTTAAGACCGAGTTCGCGTACCCAATCAGGCATGCTTGGTGCGAGAGTCAGCGCAACATTCGACTCGTTCTCGTAACGGGACCGCAAGCGTTCACCAGCTGTCTGCTGGTCTTCAACTGCACCCTTTGCGAAACGAATGACCGCCCGACCATCATCCAGGTATGCAGATTCCGGCGTAATACCGTCGTTCTCGAGCACGCGGACATAGTTGTCCAGTTGCGTCTGCGTGATGTCTACACCTTCGACATCCGCCAACTGTACTGCGGGCGCACTGCCATAGATGTTTGGCAATGCGAGCATGATGCCTGCCAACAAGATTACAAGCACGAGCATGTTTAGCCACGCTGGATACTTGTTCACGGTCTACAGCCTGCAGAGCTCAAGCTTGGTCGAGGGAAAGTGTTTATCAATTTAGGTTGCTCGATCAGGCGTTTTCGAAAGTGTCTTTCGGCACGACTTGCGAAACACTGGATTTCTGAATCTTGATCTCGGTGTTGTCCGCAATCTTTACAATCGCATAGTGCTCGCTGATGCCGGTGATGACACCAAGGATGCCACCGGCGGTCAAAACTTCGTCGCCAGCAGAAAGATTACTAATAAGTGCCGTGTGTGCTTTCTGCTTCTTTTGTTGCGGGCGAATCAGCAGGAAATAAAATGCGGCAAAAATGATGAGCATCGGCAGCAAGAAACCGAATGGGTCAGCTTGCGGCGCAGCCTGTGCATGAGCGTTTTGTATGAAAAAATCCATGAGTCCTGTTACTTCTTGTGGCGGGCCGTTTGAGTGCCCCTGAAAATCAGCGCGGTATTATGGCATAGAGATATCAAAATAAGGGCGAGTTTCGCAAACCCAAGCTAATCGGCTCAAAAAACGGCTATTTGGCGTAAGCCGCGCGAATGTCAGCCACGACTTCCGGCAAAGTCCCGGCGCTAATCGCCTCCCGCAGCATTACCATAAGTTGCTGATAATAATAAAGATTATGGATAGTCGCGAGACGAGGCCCGAGAATCTCGCCGCATTTCACAAGGTGCCTCAGGTAGGCAAGGCTGAAATTCCGGCACGTGTAGCAACCGCAATCCGGGTCTGGAGGAGACGTGTCGTCGGCGTATTGGGCGTGGCGAAACTTGATTGTGCCGCGCGTGGTGAACAGTTGGCCATTGCGCGCATGCCGTGTCGGGATCACGCAATCGAACATGTCGACACCGCGCAACACTGATTCAGCGATATCGACTGGTGTGCCTACGCCCATCAGGTATCGCGGATGGTCGACTGGCATCTTCGGCAGCAACGTATCCAGCACGGCGATGCGCTCTGCTTCTGGCTCACCCACGGCAAGCCCGCCAATTGCGTAGCCATCGAAGCCGATATCACAGAGGCCGTGCAGAGACGCTTCGCGCAGGTCATCGTAAATGCCACCCTGAACGATACCGAACAGCGCCTCACCACGATCGGGAGCCAAATCACGTAGCTCATCGAAGCGATTCCGGCTGCGTTTCGCCCACCGCAATGAAAGCTCCATCGATTCCTTCGCCTCGGCCTCGCTCGCAGGATACGGCGTGCACTCATCAAAGATCATCGTCACGTCCGCATTCAGATCGTGCTGTACCTCAATCGACCTTTCAGGCGACAAGAAGACTTCGTCACCATTGACTGGAGACCGAAAGCGCACGCCATCTTCCGAGAGCTTGCGCATTGCCGCCAGCGAAAACACCTGGAAGCCACCCGAGTCGGTCAGAATGGGGCCGTCCCAATGCATGAATTCATGCAAGCCTCCGTGCTTGCGAACGATGTCAGTTCCTGGACGAAGCATCAGGTGAAACGTATTGCCGAGAATTATTTTCGCGCCACTTTCAGTAACTTCTTCCGGCGTAACACTTTTGACAGTTCCGTAGGTTCCAACCGGCATGAATGCGGGCGTCTGTACCGTTCCCCGTCGGAACGCCAGCTCACCACACCCCGCCCCCCCGCACTCACTGTGAAGGTCAAACTTCATGACCTTGTATCCCGCGTCAGGAACATGGCATCACCATAACTAAAGAAGCGGTATTTGTTCTGCTTGGCATGGTGGTATGCACGCATTATTCTCTCTGTACCCGCGAATGCTGCAACGAGCATCAGCAGTGAAGACTGTGGCAAATGAAAGTTTGTAATCATCGCGTCGATACATTGAAAGTCGTACCCGGGCAGGATAAAGAGTTCGGTTTCGCCGTTAAAGGGCTGCAGCACACCACCGATCGAAGCGCTCTCGAGCGCACGCACCGATGTCGTGCCAACAGCAATGACACGACCGCCCGCCGCTCGCGTTCTTTCAATAGCGTTACAGCAGGCTGCAGCTACCTCTACACGTTCGCTGTGCAGGCGGTTGGCGGCAATGTCTTCATGACGCAATGCCTGGAATGTGCCTGCGCCGACATGCAGGGTGACAAAAGCATGCCGGACTCCTTTGGCGCGTGTTTCTTCAAGCATGTCGGCGTCAAAATGCAGCCCCGCCGTCGGCGCCGCTACGGCGCCAGGATCCCTGGCATAAACAGTCTGGTAGCGCTCATCGTCAGCCGATTCCGTTGGCCGGTTGAGGTACGGTGGCAAGGGCACTTCGCCTTGTTGTTCAAGTAGTGGCAAAACAGGAACCGAAAATAACAGCGAAAAAAACTCACCCTCCCGCCCTTCAACAGTGGCTTCAGCGCCGTCGCCAAATACTAATTTGCTACCGGGCTTCGGTGACTTGCTCGCTCGAACCTGAGCGAGTGCAGCGTTGTCGCCAATAATCCGTTCTATTAGAACTTCGCTACGACCACCAGACTCTTTGTGTGCATGCAGCCGCGCACGAATTACACGTGTGTCGTTAAAGACGAGTAAGTCGTTGGGTTTGAGAAGGCTGGCTAACTCGGAAAAACCGCGATCAACCAAGCCGCCACTCACGTCCAGCAGACGGCTGGCGCGCCGCTCACTTGGCGGGTACTGCGCGATAAGCTCGGCAGGAAGCGTGTAGTCAAAATCGGAAATCTGCATGGGCGCGCATGGTAACAAAGCCATGCGCGCCCGTTTGCGAAGTGTCGAGGTTTTTTCAGGTTTTCTCGAAGACAATCGCAGGCCTCGGCGCTGCCGGGACCCTCGCGGGCTTGATCTCCACCGGCGCGCGCAAGAACATACTCGTGCGATCGTCAGGCATTGTTATTTCAAGCTTGCGGCGCTTTTGGTCGCGATAAACCTCAAGCTCCAATGACTCTCCAGCCTGGTAGGAATTCAATATGCGCAAAGCATGGCTCACAGAATTCGGCTCGCGGCCGTCAATCTTTTGGATGACGTCGCCATCTTCAAGTTTGAGCACATCCGACTCCGGAGCACTTACAACCAGTACGCCGGAATCAGTACCGAAGTACTTGCCAAGACCCTCATTCAACTCAACCAGCTCCATGTCGCCCCAGGAACTGCCAATCCAGCGGAAATCGAAATCATTTCGAAGGCCCTGAACAATTTTCGGCGTTACATGCAGATCATGCGGCATGGATCGCATCGAGGGGCCTCCAGGACGACCATTAAACGAAAATACGTTCACGTCGCTGGGTTTTGGCTCGACCTCCACTGAACCGACTTTGCCATCGCGCAGGTATTCAACATCGAGCGTATCGCCTTCTTCGACACCCTCCATGAAATCCAGCAGCCTTTCTGTCGCTTCTTGTGCGCTTGCGGCGCTGAGCGACTCATTGTTAATAGAGGTCAGAATATCGCCGGCGCGTATTCCCGCCGCATCACTCGCACTACCTGGTGTAACCGCCATCACGCTTACACCCTCGACAGGCCCTTTGTTGTCTCTGTTGCCAATAGTCACACCAAGGCGCGGCCGTCCGTCATTAATTATTTCAATGCGACGCTCGATCTGGCGCAACTGCGGCAAGCGCTCCGACGTAAGCTCGGCAATCGTGCGAGCTGCTTCGGCCATTTGCCGTTCAGCATCTTCCAGTTTCTCCTGCACCAAAGCCTCACGCTGCTGAACTTTTTGCAATTCAGCCTGCTTTTCCTTTTCTTCAGTTTGCGCAACAGCTTGCCCGGCCAACAACAACGCCAACGCAACAGGAATAATAAGTTTCATAGTCTTCATTAAATCCATCTCCTAATTTAGTAGGCTGTCCGTTGCGCTTGCGCATAACGCAATCGGACCAGCAGTTTCATTAACCTGACGCGTTCGCGCCAGAATATTTCTGTTTCCTCGGACGTCATCTGAATGTCCGGGTCGTTTAACTGGTAATCGATCGCAGCAACACGATCCTTGATGTCTGAAATAGTCGTGACAGTACCCGCCTGCATCACGCGAGGCTCATTTGGCAGTGAACGCAAGTCACTTTCCAGCTGCCGCGACTCGACCATGAGTGCCTGCAGTGCATTAACCTGGCTTGAATTACTCACCTGGGAATTCTGCGGTTCCGTGACCGCCGGTGGCGCGCTCGGGCTATTCATCATGACCGGCACCAGCACGGCTGCCAGTACAATCGCGGCGGCAAGTCCGACCCCGCTGTACCAACTCATCGGCTTGCGAAGATAGTCCTGCTTGATAAGTCCTTCTGCTTCAGCCTGCTCGCGAATGCGCTGCCACACAGCACGCGGTGGCATTGTGTCCGGCAGCATTATCAGCTCCCTTCTCAACACGCCCTGTTCGTCTGCTGTCAGTCCACAAATCATTTCTTCATCCTTATTGTCGTTCGACATCGTCAAACACTCCTGAGTGCTGCACTCTCGGTGCGGCCTTCTTCATCCGGCACTGTCAGCATCGGTCGCAGACGTTGGTAGGCCCGTGACAACTGCGACTTGGAAAAGCTCTCGGTACGACCCATAAGCCCGGCTATTTCTTTATGCGTAAATCCTTCAACGTCGTGCAACCAGACGACTGCGCGCGCCACTGACGGCAAATTTGCCAGCGCCGCATCAAGATCCAGTGCCTCGTCCGGATGCCGCGATATGCCATGACTGGCGGCATCGCCAGGTGTTACGTCGTTCCAGTCGTCGCCGAGTGATTGACTCCGCGCCGTCCAGGCGGAACGCAGGAACATCAGCGCTTTCGAGATCGCGATACGGCGAATCCAGCTACCTAATGCTGCTTCGCCGCGAAATTTAGCGATTGACCGCATGACCTCGATGAAAGTCTCCTGAACCAGATCCTCGGCATGTGCCGGAACCTTCGTGAATCTCAAACACACGGAATACACCGGTGTCGCGAATGCCCGATAGATGATGCCGTGAGCGCGCGCGTCGCCGCGTGCCGCCCGTTTCACAATCGCCGGGTCAATCTGGATGTCAGCAAATTTGCTCATATCTCGAAATAGTAGATGCCCGGAGGCCATAAAGGGTCGCAATTGCGAATTTTATTTAACGCTCTGGCGACTTCGCCGAACGGCGCATATACTGTGCGCCTTCCGGCTAGCGGCAGTCTCGTCTAAGCCCAGTCGGTCGAGGAATGCCGGGATGGCGGAACTGGTAGACGCGCTGGATTCAAAATCCAGTTTCCGAAAGGAAGTGGGGGTTCGATTCCCCCTCCCGGCACCACCTAGTCTAGTGGTTTCAGGCCACGACCTGACGGATAAGCACGCCACTGCTTCTCGAGACTCTTCTCAACGCCGAACTTTTCAGTTTTCCAGATCAGGTAAGTAGCTATCAAGATAACCACGGTAGCGAAAATCGATGACTCGGCACCGAATTGTCCTCCGCTGATCCAGCCGGCGCCATGAGCTTCGGCTGAGAAGACGCTCCATTTCACATGGTAGCCACTCACACCCATCCCCCAGAATGATGCTTGCATCCAATTCCACCCAAGATGAAGACCCGTGGGTAACCAAAGCGACCTTGTCTTGAGGTAGCAAACGCTCAGCAGAACCCCGGCAAGAAAGATGTTCAACGCCGACGGGATAGTCGCATCGGGATTATCAAAATGCATCACAGAGAATATCGAGCTGAGCACGATGACGGCGATCCACACTCGCGAGCCTTCAATAAACGCCTGAAAAATGTAACCACGAACCATTAGTTCTTCCATTAAGGCCGCAACGAAGAACAACAGCAGTGCTTTGCACAAAGCACCAAAGAGAGAAAGGGTTATGTCGTTGAGCGACAACGACACCCAACCTCCGGCCCACAAGCAACCGAGAGCGATAGAAATCATCGCAACTCCGATGATCAGCCCGAGTCCGAAATCCCGCTTCCAACCCTGCAACAACCCTAAACCCAGGAGTGTGATTGGCCGGCGATCTATCCAGCGAAGTGTTATGAACGCCGCCAGTATCATGGCGAGCAAGAAGCTACCGCGATTTCCCAATTCCTGCCACGTTAACAACGCATCACCCTCATCAGGGAAGGAAGCGAATCTGACTAGCCAGCCAAAGGCTGCTGCGAACACGAAGGTGACAAACAGCAGGGTAACAATCCGCCATACAGCTCGAAGGTGGCCAAACTGGTTGATGAACCAAGAGCGATAAAAAGGCTGACGAAGTGCCTGTGTTACCTCTCCTTCGCCCTGCGAGTCGATTTCTGTGCTCATGGTTTTCTATCCCTTTGCATAAGGCTTTTGCTTGCCGACCGTGCTGAATGCGTAGTTGCGCAAGAATACGGCAAAAAAAGCTGTATTGCGGATTCTAATGCGGTCTAGTACCGTTGCGGCGCCATTCCATTGCTGACAGAAGACCTCGATGAACTACTGCTCTGATTGCGGCCAAACCGTGTCCCGGAAAACGCCGGTGGGTGATACCCACGCACGTTGGGTATGTGATGCCTGCGACACCGTTCACTATCAGAACCCGCTGATTGTCGTTGGCTGTGTACCGGAACGTGACGGCAAGATTCTTCTGTGCAAGCGCGCCATTGAGCCACGTTACGGCTATTGGACAGTGCCGGCAGGATTCATGGAGCTGAATGAGTCAACGGCAACGGGCGCAGCGCGCGAGACGCTCGAAGAGGCGTGTGCAGAAGTCGAGATCGGACACCTGTTCGCGGTCGTCGACGTTGTTGACGCCGGCCAGGTTCACCTTTTTTATACAGCCACGCTGTTGGGGGACTTTGCCGCAGGCGACGAGAGTCTCGAAGTTGCCTTATTCAGCAAGGACGAAATTCCGTGGGACAGTATCGCGTTTCACAGCGGTCGCTATGCGTTGCAAAAGTATCTTGAGGATAACGGCCAGAACAATGGCGCCCACATTCACGAGCTGCGCCGCTCACGCTCGTAGACTACTGCCGGGCAGCGTTTTGCGCCAGACGAGCCGCGAGTTGATCCGGCGGCAAATAACCACCGATCAACGTGCCGTCATCAAAGACGATTGCAGGCGTACCGTTGAGGCCAACATCCCGGCCAATGACGTAGTGGTCCTGCACGGTGCTCGAGTTACATTTGGATGACTCAAATTCACGATCGAGTTTTGCCAGCGTCAATGCATCAGCGCGGTCATTTGCACACCACACTTCTTCTGCTGTATTCCAGGACTTCGATGCCGGTCCATTACGCGGGTACAGCAGGTAGCGAATCTCGATGCCGTGCGCCATATACTCTTCGACCTGGCTGTGTAGCCGGCGACAGTATGTGCAGTCGACGTCCGTAAAAACAGCGACGGAGTACTTAACTTCGGACGGTGAAAACTTGATGACTTCATCATCGGATACAGATGCCATGAGCTCACGGCGCGCTTCCGTACGACTTACCTCGCTGAGATTGAGCTGGCTCTCCAGATCGATCAGGTCACCTTGTAACAGGTAACGAGCGTCGCCAGAGATATAGGCAGTGACGGCACCTTTCTGAATGGTGTACCAACCGTCGATGGGGCTGGCCTTAACATCCTCCGGCGCAATCATGTCGAACATTTCATCCACTTTCTTGCGTACCAGCTCAAGCTGCGCATCGTCTTCGGCAACAGCAGGTACAGCTGTGAATATAACTGCGGCTGCAGCAAGGAATGGGATCAATAAAGCTGGGTGCTTGCGGGTCATCAATGGTGTTCCTGAATAGCTAAGTGTGCGTCGTGGAGTAGACAGCGTTGAACCGCTGCGGTTCCACGACCCGGCAAGTGTAGCAAAGCTATCCGCGTGGGTGATGTTCGCCGTGCAGGTCTTTCAGACGTTCACGCGCAACGTGAGTGTAGATCTGAGTCGTCGAGAGATCGCTGTGCCCCAGCAGGAGCTGAACAACACGCAGGTCTGCGCCTCGATTCAGCAAATGCGTCGCAAAGGCATGTCGCAGACTATGCGGCGACATCTTTTGGCGGACGCCGGCTTTTTCAGCGTAACGCTTGATGATGTGCCAGAAAGCCTGACGCGTCATTCGATCGCCACGACGTGTTGGGAACAGGTAGTCCGTTTGCCGCTCCAGCAAAATCTCCATGCGCGGCCCGTCAATAAATTCCTTGAGCCAGCGCTGCGATTCATCACCCAGCGGTATCAGTCGCTCTCGATCACCTTTGCCGATGATGCGCAGAACGCCCTGGTTGAAATTGACTTGTGACTGCTTGAGATTGATCAGTTCGGAAACACGCAGCCCGGTGGCATACAGCAACTCGAGCATCGCACGGTCGCGGTGACCGAGCGGCTCGTCAGTATTCGGTGCGTTGAGTAAGGACTCCACTTCGTCTTCGCTAAGCGACTTCGGCAAGGATCGGCCGATTCGTGGCATTTCGATATCAGCAGTCGGGTCTGTGTCACGCACGCCTTCGCGCATGATGTAGCGGAAGAAGCGGCGGAAACTGGACAGCTGGCGCGCAGTAGAACGGGGTTTGGCTCCACCTTCCACGCGGCCGGCGATAAAGGCCAGGAGATCTGCTTTCTCGGCTTTTTCGATGGTCTTCTCGTGCTCAGCAAGACCGCGACCCAAGGTCATCAGATCGGCACGATAAGCGCCTAGCGTATTTTGCGACAGACCGCGTTCCATCCAGATCGCATCGAGGAATCGATCAACGAGTTCCTCCGAGTGAGCTACGGTCTTCGATCCTGGTTTGTCTTGCTTTTTGCTGGCCATAAGTTCCATCTGTTCAGTCGCGCAATCCTTTGCGG
>Ga0224508_10004392_pt1 | contig 11532 bp, 14 predicted proteins | sample SF_Jan12_sed_USG_4_FD_170157 | JGI IMG/M metagenome (GOLD analysis project Ga0224508, IMG submission 170157) | Sediment microbial communities from San Francisco Bay, California, United States - SF_Jan12_sed_USGS_21 | ecosystem: Environmental > Aquatic > Marine > Sediment | place: USA...
GACTACGAGGAGCACTGTGGCGAAGACCCCCAACCCCGAAGAGCAGCCTCACCTCACCGCTCACGAGCGAGCGGCTCAGATGCTGCCGGAGCGGAGCGGCCCGCTGACCGACATCCGGATCATCGATCTGACCCAGGCGATCGCGGGGCCGTGGAGCACGATGATGCTGGCCGACCTCGGAGCCGACGTGATCAAGGTCGAGGCGCCCCGGGGCGACCTCCAACGGCCGATGGCGCCCTACACCCTCGACGACGAAGCTCGTGCCTACGGTGGCTCGTTCTCCACCTACAACCGCAACAAGCGGGGCATCGTGCTCGACCTCAACGCCGATGAGGACCGCGCGACGTTCCTGCGGCTCATCGAGACGGCCGACGCCCTCATCGAGAACATGCGGGCCGGGGTTATGGACGGCCTCGGCCTCAGCTACGAGACGCTGCGGAGGCGCAACCCCAAGCTCGTCTACGGCGCGATCCGCGGCTTCGGCGACCCCCGGACCGGCGAGAGCCCGTATGCTCAGTGGCCGGCCTATGACGTGATCGCCCAGGCCCACGGCGGACTCGTGTCGATGAACGGGTCGGGCCCCGACGAGCGGGTGCAGGTCGGTCCGTTCCTCGGCGACATCTACCCGGGCACCGTGGGCGCGCTGGCGTTCCTGGCCGCCGTCCATCACGCGAAGCGAACCGGGCAAGGCCAGTTCGTCGACGTGGCGATGACCGATTCGATAATGGCGATCGCCGAGCAGGGCGTGATGCGCTACAGCTACATGGGCCGGGGCGATACGCCACCGAGCGGGAACAGCAACGACTTCGCCGTCCCCTTCGACGTGTTCGAGACCAAGGACGGGGCGGTGGCGATCGCCTCCCCCACCGACAACCACTGGCGGGCGCTGGCCCCGATCATCGGCGTGCCGGAGCTGGCCACCGACGAGCGGACCGCTCGGCTCCGGAACCGGGTGAAGAACCGGGAGCTGATCGACTCGGCGCTGGCCGAGTGGGTGGCGGCGCGAACAAACGCCGAGGTCATGGAGGCTCTCGGCGGCCAGGTGCCGGTCGGTGTTGTCAACAAGCCCGGCGATCTGTTCACCGACCAGCACGTCACGTCTCGCGACATGCTCGTAGCGGTCGACCAGCCGAGCGGTCGGCCGATCGTCCAGGTCAACACCCCGATGAGATTCACCGAGACCAAGACCGGTGTCTACCGCCGGGCTCCGGCCCTCGGCGAGCACGACGACGAGATCCGCTCCGAGCTCTGACCCCTGCCATATTGCGTGAGTTGACGCATCCGATGCGGTCAACTCACGCAATTTCGGGACATGGGCTCAATCGACGAGCGTCCAGGTGGCGGTGAGCGACGGCTCGTCGTCGGCGGTGACCCGGCCGTCGCGATGGAGCGCGAGCAGGTGGGAGTAGACCGAGTTGGCGGCGGCTCGCCACAGCCGCTTGTCGACGTCGGCATACATGTCGGGGACGATGGCCTTGATCGTCGACGGGCCGGCTTGCAGCGCCTCGATGATCTGCCGCTCGCGGTGCAAGCGGTGATCGAGAAAGCTCTGGACGTACTCCTGAGGGTTGTCGATGGCGGGGCCGTGGGTGGGCCAGTAGCGCTCGTCGTCGCGCTCCAGCAGCTTCCGGAGGCTGTTGAGGTAGTCGAAGAGGTCGCCATCGGGGGGTGAGATCACCGACGTCGACCACCCCATGACATGGTCGCCAGTGAACAGCACCTTCTCCTCCCGGAGACCGAAGCACACGTGGTTCGACGTGTGACCCGGCGTGTGGACCACCTCGATCGTCCAGCCCGGTCCCTCGATGACGGCCCCGTCGGCAACGGCCACATCGGGCACGAAGTCGACGTCGGGTCCTTCCCGCTTCAGCTCGTCGGGCGTCTCGGCCCACTCTTTCTCGATCGCGACCTTCTCCTCGGCGGTGAAGTACTCGTCGAAGGTCACCTTGTCGAGCGGGTCATCGTCGGGGACCGGACCGTGCGGTCCGTACCCGTAGGTCGTGGCTCCGGTCCGGTCGACGACCTTCGACACCGCGGCGGTGTGATCGGTGTGGGTATGGGTCACGAGGAGATGGGTGATCGTCTCGTCGGGACCGAGCGCCCCGAGGACGGCGTCGAGGTGATCCTCGAGCGTCGGACCCGGATCGATGACGGCGACCGAGCCCCGGCCGACGAGATAGACCCCGGTGCCGGTGAAGGTGAACGGGTTGGGGTTCTCGGCCACCACCCGGCGGATCAAGGGCGACAGCTCGTCGACCTGGCGGTAGACGGGCTTGAAATCCTGGTTGAAGGCGATAGCCATGGTAGTGCTCCCTTCCCCTCCTACAGGGGGCCGTCGGGGTCGAGGATCCCGGTCAGGATCAGCCGGTCGTCCCGGCCGACCTCGGCCCGGTAGCGGCGCTTCCCGTTTATCACGATGAACACGATGCCGTCATCTACGGCCTCGACCTCGAAGTCGGTGCCGAGCGCCTCGGCCACGACGTGGCCCTGATCGACGAGCAGCGTCTTCAGCTGACTCGACCGGCTGCGCTCGAACAGATCCATGTCGAGCTCGACCCAGTCCTCGCCCCCCGTTCCGATGAAGCTCACGACGACTAGTCAAGCAGGGGCTTCAGGGCAGGGAACAGCCAGTCGGGGGGACGGGTCGGCCTGCCGGCGGTGTCGGTCACCCCGGCGGTGACCTCAGCGGTTACCAGGACCTCGTCGCCCCGCCGGATCCGCTGCTGCCAGATGCCGCTCGCCCGGCGGAGCTCGCCGATTGCGGTGTCGACGACGAGACGATCGCCGGCGGTGGCCGGAGCCCGGAACCGGACGTCGAGCTTGGTGACGACGAGCTGGTAGCCACGATCCGCCATCACCTCGATCGGCACGTCGCAGAACGACAGTGCCTCCGTCCTGGCCACCTCGAAGTAGGTCACGTAGACCGCGTGGTTGACGTGGCCATAGGGGTCGAGCTCGGCGAACCGGACGTCGATCGTCGTCTCGTGGGCCATCTCGCTCCTCATCGTCGTGCTGGTTCACCCGACTCCGGCCGGAAGGCTCGATGCTAGTGGTTCTGGCCGGATCCGGTGACCAGTCCACACGAGCCAACGTCAGCGGCTGCTTACGTTAGACAGGGCTTACCCGTGACGCTAGGTTGCAGCGATGGATGCCGTTGCCCGCGCCCTCGCCGAGCCCCGCCGCCGGGCGATCCTCGAGGTGCTCGGCGACGGTGAGCTGACCGCCGGCGCGATCGCTGCCAACTTCGACGTCAGCAGACCGGCGATCTCCCAGCACCTACGCGTCCTGCACGATGCCGATCTGGTGGCCGTTCGCCGCGAGGGTACGCGCCGCTACTACGAGCTGCGGCCGGAATCGATGTGCGAGTTACGGGACTGGATGGACGGGTTCTGGACCGGCCGCCTCCGCGATCTGAAGCGGGAGGTCGAGCAAGAGCGATGGCGGGACCGGAGAAAGGGCCGGCGCCGTTCATCCGGCGCGGCCACGCGGAGCGCAGGGAGTAGCCATGACCGACATCAAGGGTGAGATCGTCGAGCAGACCGTCGAGGTCGAGATCACAATCGACGCGCCAGTGGAGACCGTGTTCGATTACTTCGTCGTTCCGGAGAAGCTGGCGCGATGGCTCGGGCCGGGGGCCGGTGTCGACCCCCGACCGGGCGGACGCTTCAGGGCCGGCCTGAGCGACGACGACGTGGCGTCGGGCACCTACATCGACGTCGAGCGGCCAAAGCGGGTCAGCTTCAGCTGGGGATGGGAGGGCTCGGAGATCGTGCCTCCCGGAGCGAGCGTGGTGGAGATCACGCTCGAGGAGGTCGGAGGGGCGACCACGGTGGTCCGGGTCAGCCACAAAGGACTGCCCGACGATCAACCCGGCTCCCACCTTGAAGGATGGCTCCACTACCTCGGGGTGCTCGGCACCGTCGCCCTGCCCTGAAGCGAGCGACCGGCCGTCGACACGATCGCCGACCTCCTGGCGTTGACGTGGCCCGCTCCAACGCCTAGAGAGGCCGGCGTGAGCGATCAAGACCGCCCGGCAGTCGAGGAGATCGAGATCGTCGGAGGGCAGGGCCACCGACTCTCCGGGCGGCTGCACCGACCGGGCCAGACCGCACGGGGCTCGATCCTGCTCGCCCACTGCTTCACCTGCTCGAAGGATCTGCACACGATGACCCGGCTGGCGAACGGGCTCGTCGGGGCCGGCTACGCCACCCTGCGGTTCGACTTCACCGGTCTCGGCGACTCGGAGGGAGACTTCGCCGAGACGAGCGTCAGCGCCAACGTCACCGACCTGACCCGGGCGGCGACGACCCTCATCCAGATGGGGTTTGGTCCGTGCGGGCTGATCGGTCACAGCCTGGGCGGCGCCGCCGCAGTACTGGCCGCTCATCGGCTGAAGACCGTTCGCTCCCTGGTGACCGTCGCCGCTCCCGCCACCACCGCCCACGTGACCCACCTGTTCGCCGACCAGGTCGACGAGCTGCTGAGCCAGGGTCGGGGGGTCGTCACGATCGGGCAGCGCACGTTCGAGCTGAACGCCGGATTCGTGCACGATCTCGAACGGCACGATGTCCTGGCCGAAGCGGCCGAGCTGGGCCGGCCCTACCTCGTCGTCCATGCCCGCGATGACGAAGTCGTGCCGTTCGACGACGCCGAACAGCTCTACCGGGCGACGTCGGAGCCCAAGCGGTTGGCGGCGCTCGATCGCGGCGGCCACCTCTTCGCCGATCGGGCGAGCGCCGATGCCCTCCTCAACGCGATCACCACGTGGTTCGACGCCACACTCTGAGCAACGCTCACCGACCGGTCGGTGCTGGAACTCGGCACCTGGGCTCCGTGCTCACGAAGCAGAGGTTCTAGTCTCGTAGGAGACGCAGGGCAGGAACGGTGATCGCATGCGGATCTTGCATTTGTCCGACTATGCGGGCGAGATGCTGCGGCACTCCGAGGAACAGCATCTGAAGGCGACGCATGATGAGGCTGCCTCGCGGCGCAGGCATTGGATGGCTGAGACCGAGCTCGACGCCGCCCGAGCCCGGAAGCCGTTCTGGCTTCGCCTCCTCGGGCTGTCCACCGGCGAGGAGCGGGAGGCGCAACGGTGCGTCGAGGAGGAGCAACAGCGGATCGAGCGGACCGGGTCGGAGCGGCAGGAGCTGGGCATCCAGGTCCAGCGACAGCAAGCCGGTGCCGAGGGCGAGAAGGTGCTCGTCGATGAGCTGGCCACCCTGTCGGACGAGTGGGTCATGCTCTGCGGTTATCGGAACCGGGGAGGGGAGACCGACCACGTGATCGTCGGACCGCTCGGCGTGTGGGCGGTGGAGGTCAAGGCCCACAACGTCCGGCTGAACGTCGTCGGCGACAAGTGGTCGTGGGAGAGGCTCGACCGGGCGGGCAACGTGCTCGAAACCCAACCCGCGACCGACAGCGGCGGCCGCACCTGGGCGCGGCAGGTCAACGACGTCGCCGACCAGCTAGCGGCCTTGCTGGAGCGCAACGATCGACGGGTGCTCGTGCGCACGGCGGTGATGCTGACCGGCGAACGGGCCCAGCTCGGCACCTGCGAGAATCCCGAGGTCGACCTCGTCAGCACCCGTTCGGACGATCTGGTGAAGGCGATGACCGACGCCGCCTCCCCGCTCGACCACGCCGCCAGCCAGGCGATCGTCGAGTTGATCAAGCGCGATCACCGGTATCACAACGCCCCCCAGACGTGACCGCGACCGCTCGAGGCTCTGCCAGCAGTGCCGAGGTTCAGGCGGGGCGAGGTTGGGCACGACCGTCGGCCCGGATGTCGCTGAACCGGTCGATCGACCGAAGCGACGGTGCGAAGAGCCAGAAGCCGATGACGACCAGGATCGTTCCCACGCCCCCGGTCACCACGGCCGGTACGATGCCCAACCACTGACCGGCCAAGCCCGATTCGACCGCCCCTAGCTCGTTCGATGCGCCGATGAAGACGTTCTCCACCGCCAGCACCCGGCCTCGCATCGCCTCGGGTGTGGCGAGCGGCACCAGCGTCGCCCGGATGAACACGCTGATCGCGTCGGCTCCGGCCAGGACCATGAGCGCCACCAGCGCCACCACGTAGTTCCGGGTGAGGCCGAGGACGATCGTCGCCAGCCCGAAGAGGGCCACTGCGCCGAGCAGATTCGGGCCAACCCGGCGTCGGATCGGACGGACGGCGAGGAATGCCGCCGTCACCCCCGCCCCGATCCCGATCGATGCCCGGAGCCAGCCCAGTCCAACGGCACCCACGCCGAGCCGCTGCTCGGCAATGGCCGGCAGCAGCGCCACCGCCCCGCCGAGCAGGACGGCAAAGAGGTCGAGGCTGATCGCCCCGCGGAGCACCGGTTTGCGACGAATGAAGCGCAGGCCCTCGGTGGCGGCCCGTATCGCCTCCCGATACCCGGTGGCCCGGGCCAGCTGCTCGATCCGGGGCGCTCGTATCGAGAGCGCGATCACCGTCGCCGACGCGAACCCGACCACCGCTACCAGGTACGGATACTGGGGGCCGAGCAGGAAGACGAAGCCAAACACGATCGGCCCGCCGATGATGCCGGCCTGGAACGACAGCGATCGCAACGCTACGACCCGCTCGACGAGCGACAGCGGCGCCAGGTCGATCGGGAGGGCCCGGCTGGCCGGGGCGGCGAAGGCCCGGGACGTGCCGAACAAGACGACGATCACGAAGATCGGCCACAGCTCGGTCGGGTCGGTGGCGACATAGGCGAAGAACGCCAGCGACGACAACGCCTCGCCGATCAGCCCGGCGGCGTAGACCCGCCGGCGATCGAAGGTGTCGGCAACCGAGCCAGCGACCGGAGCGAGCACGAACACCGGGATGAACTCGGCGAGGCCCAGCATCCCGAGATCGAATGCCCGGCCCGTCATGTCGAACACCTGCTTGCCGAGGATCGTGATCTGGCCGACCGTCGAGAACGCCGTGAAGAAGAGCGCCAGCAGGAGGAGCCGAATGTCGACCGGTATGCGCGATGAGCTCGACCCGGGGGTATCGGTCCTGGTCTCGCTCACTTGGCGAACCTAGCCCGCTGGCTGCAGGCCCCGTTAGTCGTCGAGCGGTTCCAGGTGCTTGTAGTCGAGCGTCAACCCGTCGCCCCCGATCGGGGCGTCGGCCACCTCGACCGTTTCCTCCTTGGGTCGTTCCCAGCCGAGCGCGTCGACGAGGCCGAGCATCGCCGCCATCAAGATCGACGAGGCCGTCCCCCGCTTCCGAGCCGGACGATGGGATCGATCGACGACGGGTCGCGACCGCAACGTCAGCCAGACCGCCGGCGAATCGGGCTCGCCGCCGTCATCGTCGGGGTCGAGGCGGATGAACTCCATGCCTCCATGATGTCAGAGCCGAGCCGTCCCCCACCGCCGGCCTGACCCCGTTGCCCACTGCGGGGTCGGTCGGAGCCGGATGTTAAGGTCCGGGCACATGGTCGTCCAGCGTCAACAAGAGTCCGGGGACCAACCCATCGGGCACGGTGATCGGCTCGACGGCCCGCTCGGCTGGCAGGTGGCGGCCGCCACGTTCCTCGCCACGTTCACCGTGTTCGGTGTGTCGTACAGCTTCGGAGCGTTCTTCGGGCCGATGGCCGACGAGTTCGGCAGCGACCGTGGCACGACGGCGCTGTTCTTCGCCATCACGACCTTCCTCTACTTCGGCCTCGGGGTGGTGACCGGCCACATCGCCGATGTGCGGGGGCCTCGACCCGTTCTGCTAACAGGCGCCGTCTTCCTCGTCGCCGGGCTGCTGGCAACGTCGCGAGTGTCGTCGATCTGGCTGGGATACTTCACCTACGGCATCGGCGTCGGCATTGGGGTGGCTTGCGCCTACGTGCCGATGGTGGCCGCAGTCGGCGGCTGGTTCAAGCGGCAGCGCACCACGGCCCTGGGGTTCGCCGTCGCCGGGATCGGGGTCGGCACGCTGACGGTGGCCCCGCTCTCGGAGTGGATGATCGATCGATACGGGTGGCGGACGAGCTACGTCGTCCTCGCCGTCGGTGCTGCCGTGCTGCTGGCCGTCGCTGCCTTCGGTGCTCACCGCCCGATCCACGCCGTGGTGGGCGTCGGCGAGGCGTCGCCCCTCGGTCGGATCGTACGAAGCAGCGGGGACTTCCGAGCCCTGTACTCCTCGATCGGGCTGATGAGCGTGGCGTTGTTCGTGCCGTTCGTCTTCCTGCCCGACTACCTCGATACCGAAGGGATCGACGGGCCCGCTGGGTGGCTGATCGGCCTGATCGGGATCTCGTCGGTGGTCGGCCGGCTCGGGCTCGGAGCGCTCGCCGTCCGGTTCTCGTCGATGCGGCTGTATCGCGGCTCGTTCCTGGTGCTCAGCCTCAGCTTTCTGATCTGGTTGGCCGCCGGCCGCAGCTACGCCATGCTGGTCGTGTTCGCGATCGTGCTCGGCGTGGCCTATGGCGGCTTCATCGCCCTCTCTCCAGCGGTCACCGCCGAGCTGTTCGGCCCCACCGGGCTCGGAGCCGTGCTCGGAGCGCTGTACACCGCAGCCGGTCTCGGAGGGCTGATCGGACCGCCGGCGATGGGCTGGCTGATCGACACCTCTGGCTACGGACCCGCTCTGGTGGCGGCGACGGCCTGCGGCCTGGCCTCGACGGTCGTGCTCACCGCCGTCGGGCGGCGCCCGGTCAGCTGATCGCCTCGGCTGCGCCCGGCCGCCTGGGCCGGAATGGGGGGCCGGCCCGCTCGGTTAAGATTCGGCATGGATCTTGCGATGAGTGACTCTGCCGTCGACCTGGTCAAAGCCAAGGGCGGAGCGGCCGCTATCGACTTCATCCCACCCACCGCTTGAGGGGCGACGTCCGAGGTGTCGGTCGACACCTATCTCAAAGGCAAGAACACCTCGCGGTACCGGAGGTTCCACCAGGACGACGTGACGATCATGATCGAGCCGAGACTGCTGCGCTACGCCCAGCGGCTCGACATCGTGACCCGCAAGAAGCTCATCGGCTCCAAGCTGGTGGCGGTTGCCCACCACGAGCACACCGCCGCCTGCCGGCACTGACCGGCAGGTAGCCGACCCCGAGTCGTTCTAGAGGCCGGGCAGCAGCTCGACCTCGGTCGGGCCACCGGTGCTGGTATGACCGGGAACGGCGTACCACTCGTTGGCGAAGACCTTGGCGAACCGATCGGGCGGCATGTAGAGGAAGAAGCTCTGCTCGGAGATCTGGCTGCGGTGGACGGCCATCGCCTCCCGCTTGGCGTCGAGGTGATCGGTGACATCGACCGAGTACGCCAGATCGTGTTCGGGCACGCCGAACTCGTCGAAGTCGTCGACCGACGGCGCTTCGACGCCGTCGACCTCCATCTCTGCCCTCATCAACGAGATCGATTCGAGAGCGCGGTCGCGGTTGACCGTCGCTTCGTAGACCGTGTCGACACCGGCTTTGGCGGCTGCCGCCAGGCCGACGCGGTGGACCTGGATGTGGTCGGGATGGCCGTAGAGGCCATGGTCGTCGTAGATCGTGAGCACGTCAGCGTCGACCTCGGTCAAGATGTCGGCCAGTCGTTGGGCCGCCTCGTCGACCTCGGCCTGCCAGAAGCAGGCCGGGTTGTCGTTTGTCGGTTCGCCAATCATTCCCGAGTCCTCGTAGCCGAGGAACCGAGGGGGGTCGGCTCCGAGGACCTTGGCCGCTTCGGTCGTCTCGATCACTCGGCGCTCCCACAGCTCCTCGCCGTCGTCCAGCACGCCGGGTTGGGGCTCGCCGAGCTCGCCCCGGGTGGCGGTCACGAGAACGACGCGATGACCGGCGGCCGATGCCTTGGCCATGAGGCCACCGGTTGACAGTGCCTCGTCGTCGGGATGGGCGTGAAAACAAACCAGGGTCGACACCCGGGCCAGCTTAACGCCGCCTCGTCGCCACGGACCGATCGTCGCTGACGACACATCTGGTTGGGCGGGACCCTCGCCACCCGAAGGACCCCTAGCCCCCGACGCACGAGCCCAGAGCCGCTGCTCGCGCCGCGCAGGTACTGCTCGCCAGCCTTCTCAGCCATGGTGGAAATCGGCGTCGCCCTGGTGGACGACGACGTCGTGGGGGTGGCTTTCCCGGAGGCCGGCACCAGTGACCTTGGTGAGCCGGGTCTTGGTGCGCAGCTCCTCGAGGCTGGCCGCCCCGGCGTAGCCCATGCCGGCCCGCAACCCGCCGACCAGCTGGCCGATCAGCTCGGCCAGCGAGCCGGAGTAGCGAACCCTGGCCTCCACACCTTCAGGCACGTGCTTGCCGGCGCCGGCGGTGGACCCCGGGGCAACCTGACCCGTGGCGTAGCGGTCGATGGCCCGGCCTCGCATGGCGCCGGCCGAGCCCATGCCGCGGTAGGTCTTCCACATCGAGCCATCGACGAGTTCCAGCTCGCCCGGCGCCTCGTCGACCCCGGCCAGTGCGTTGCCGAGCATGACGGCATCGGCCCCGGCGGCGAACGCTTTGACGATGTCGCCCGAGGTCACAATCCCTCCGTCGGCGACGATCGGCACGCCGAGCTCGGCCCCTGCCAGCGCGCACTCGTAGATCGCGGTGAGCTGGGGCATCCCGGCCCCGGCGACGATGCGGGTGGTGCAGATCGACCCGGCCCCCACCCCGACCTTCACGACGTCGGCGCCGGCCGCTACGAGCGCCTCGACCCCGTCACGGGTGACCACGTTGCCGCCGACGACGACGATCTCGGGCCACTTGTGCTTGACGTTGCCGACTGTGTCGACGACACCACGGGTGTGGCCGTGGGCCGTGTCGACGACGAGCATGTCGACGCCGGCGTCGGCCAGGGCTTCGGCCCGGTCCATGGCGTCGGCCACGCCGATGGCGGCCCCGACCCGGAGCCGGCCCTCGTCGTCGAGCGAAGCATGGGGCTTCTCGATCCGCTTCCGGATGTCCTTGACCGTGATCAGGCCCCGGAGCCGGCCCTCGTCGTCGACGAGTGGCAGCTTCTCGATCCGGTACCGGTGGAGAACCTCCACCGCTTGGTCGAGCGACGTCCCGACGGGCGCAGTGATCAGGTTCTCCGTGGTCATGAACTCGGTGACCGGCCGGTCGTACTCGGCGGTGGTGCAAAACCGGATGTCGCGGTTGGTGAGGATGCCGACGAGCCGTTCCCCCTCATCGGTGATCGGCACGCCGGAGATGCTGTGGCGAGACATGATCTCCTCGGCGTCGGCCAGGGTCGCGGCCGGCCCGAGGCTCACCGGTGCGGTGATCATTCCGGCCTGTGAGCGCTTGACCCGGTCGACGTGCTGGGCCTGCTCGAGGATCGACAGATTCCGGTGGACTATGCCGATACCACCCTCCCGAGCCAGCGCGATGGCCAGCGGGGCCTCGGTCACGGTGTCCATCGCCGCCGACATGAATGGGAGCGCGAGGTCGATGCCCCCGATGGTCGTGCCGGTTGTGACGTCGGACGGCAGCACGTCGCTCCAACCCGGCACCACCAGGACGTCGTCGAACGTCAACGACTCGAAGCCAGCGAACAGGGCTTGGTTGGGACCTGAAACTGCGCTCATGTGCGACCTCCGCT